>Ga0129314_1000934_pt1 | contig 24635 bp, 24 predicted proteins | sample O1111metagenome_FD_94431 | JGI IMG/M metagenome (GOLD analysis project Ga0129314, IMG submission 94431) | Orangutan individual fecal microbial communities from fecal samples from Wisconsin, USA - O1111 metagenome | ecosystem: Host-associated > Mammals > Digestive system > Large intestine > Fecal... | reverse complement strand
TCACCAGCTCGTCAATGACCCCGTCATCCCCCTGACGGATCCCGTCCGCCACGCAGGTACGGATGTGGGCAGCCAGCAGCTCCTTGCTGAAGCTGTTCAGCGCCGCGCTGACAGCGGACACCTGAATCAGAATATCGGGGCAATAGGCGTCCCTTTGCAGCATGTCCTTCAGCCCCCGCACCTGTCCTTCAATGCGGTTCAGCCGGTTTCCAAGCCTTTTTTGCTCCTCTTCAGAGCGGTGTTTCGTTTTATGCTGGCAGCAGCCGTCCATATCATATACCTCCCAGGGGTATTATTTGATGGTGGCATTATATACCCCCTCTGGGTATTTGTCAACGCTTTTCTTTGGGCTTGCACAGCACCGCCGCCAAGAGGCCGAATACCACCGCCGCGGCAATGCCGCCTGCGGCAGCGGTCAGCCCACCGGTAAGGATGCCCATTCCTCCCTTCTCCTTCACCGCTCCGGCCACGCCGCGGGCCAGCGTGTAGCCAAATCCGGTCAGCGGCACGGTAGCGCCTGCTCCGGCCCAATCCACCAGCGGCTGATATAGTCCCGCCGCCTGCAAGGCGACGCCCGTCACCACATAGCCCGTCAGGATACGAGCCGGGGTCAGCTTGGTCAGGTCGATCAGCACCTGTCCGATCAGGCACAGTGCACCCCCGCACAAAAAGCACCTTACATACGCCATTTCTTCCTCCTTATCGCTCCGCCGACAGCACCACCGCGTGGCACACCGCCGGCATGGTCTCCTTCTGAAAGACGGTAGTGGGGCTTTGCAGCGCCCCCGTTGGGGCAAAGATCATCCGCTTCCACCGGCGGCTTTTCAGTCCCGGCAGCAGATAGGCGCACAGCACCGAGGCGCTGCATCCTGCCCCCGAGCCGCCGGCGTGCATGTCCTGTCTTTCCCGGTCAAACAGCAGCAATCCGCAGTCGGTATAGCGGTCGTCCATGGGAAAGCCGTCCCGCGTCATCAGTTCCTTTACCGCGCTGTGGCCCACGGCGCCCAAGTCGCCTGTTACAATAAGATCATAATCCTGTGGCATGGTATGGGTATCCCGGAACAGTGTCTCCAGCGTGTCGATGGCAGCCGGGGCCATGGCTCCGCCCATGTTGCACGCATCGTTCACGCCCATGTCCACCACACGTCCCATCGTAACGTGGGTCAGGTAGGGGCCGTCGCCGCCTCGGCCCAGTACGCAGCAGCCGCTGGCTGTGGCTGTCCACTGGGCGGTAGGGCACCGCTGCGAGCCGTAAGGCAGCGGCATGCGGTACTGCCGCTCGGCCGTGCAGTAGTGGGAAGACGTCATCACCGCCGCCCTGCGGGCCGCCCCGCTCTGCAAAAGCATGGCCGCCAGTGCCAGTCCCTCTCCCATGGTAGCGCAGGCGGCGTACAGACCGCCCACACTGAACGGCTGGTTCCGCAGGGCAAAATTGCTGGCGGCACACTGGTTCAGCAGGTCGCCCGCCAGCACCAGATCCAACTCCTCCGGCCGCATGCCGCCTCGCTCCAGCGCATGGTGCAGCGAGCGCTGCTGAAAAACAGATTCCGCCTTCTCCCAGCTGGACTGCCCGCAAAAGGAATCCGTCTCGATCTCGTCAAAATAACGGCCAAGCGGCCCCTGTCCCTCCAGCCTTCCGCCGATGCTGCCCCATGACAGCACACCCACGTCGCCGCAAAGACTGACCGTCCGTCCCGTCCGATGCATTTCCATTTGCCTTCACCTCACAGTTTTCCGGTAGTATGCGGCGCAGGCAGTAAAATATGTGTGGTGGTTTTTCTCCCCTTCTGCCGGCATATAGCGGGGAAACAGCAACAAATTCTTGCCATCTTTCCCCATATGTGCTATTCTGTATACTGATATTTTATCGGTATACGGGAGGCGGGGCCATGGCGCTGCTGGCAGACAAGCGGCTTTTTTTACTGGATATGGACGGTACGCTCTATCTGGACGAGCACCTCTTCGACAGGGTTCCGGAATTTCTGGCGCTCATTCGCCGCCGGGGCGGCCGGTATCTGTTTTTGACCAACAATTCCTCGCGGGGCTCGGCGGACTATATTGCCAAGATGCGCCGCCTCGGTATCGAGACCGTCCCCGAGGACTACCTCACCTCAGCCGACGCGGCTGAGCATACGCTGCTGACGGAGTTCGCCGGACAGAAATGCTACGTCTCCGGCACGGCATCGCTGCGCAAACAGCTGGCACAGGCGGGCATCGACGTAACGGATACCCTGTCCGACGATATTACCGTGCTGCTCAGCGGCTTTGACACGGAGCTGACCTTTCAGAAGCTGGAGGACAGCTGCATCCTGCTGAACCGTGGCGTCACATGGCTGGCCACCAATCCCGACTGGGTGTGTCCCACCCGGTACGGTTTCGTGCCGGACTGCGGCAGCGTGTGCCAGATGCTGACCCGGGCCACCGGCAGAAGCCCCCGCTTTCTGGGAAAGCCTCAGCCGGAGATGGTGCGTCTGGCGCTGGCGCGCACCGGCTTTGCCCCTCGGCAGGCCGTCGTTGTGGGCGACCGGCTGTATACCGACGTAGCCTGCGGCGTCAACGCCGGTGTTGACAGCATCTTTGTCCTCAGCGGCGAGGGCAGCGTGGACGATATTGCCGAATACCATATCAAGCCAACGTGGATCTATCGGGATATTGCTCTGCTCTATCATGAACTGAAGGAGAACGCGATATGAAGCTCAACTACAAACGCACCATTCTGGTGGGCTTTGCCTTTTTCCTGATCTGTGCTTTCTGGCAGGCCTATGATAACACCATTCCTCTGATCCTCACCAACAAGTTCGGCATGAGTCAGACCTGGTCCGGCATCATCATGGCGCTGGATAATGTGCTGGCGCTGTTCATGCTGCCGCTGTTCGGGGCCATCTCCGACAAGTGTACCCACCGTACCGGGCGGCGCACGCCCTTCATCGTGCTGGGAACGCTGGTGGCCGCAGTAGCCCTGATCTGTCTGTCCTTTGCGGACAATGCCCAGCTGAAAAATCTCAGGCTCGGCCCGGCAGTGGATGATCCCGCCGGTCTGCGGATGATCTATCAGGCCCAGGCCGACAAGCAGTTGATGACCCCTTCCGGCAAAAGCTTTGTCCTCTCCCAGCAATTCTCCGAGGATGAGTTTGCCGCCATTGACAGTCAGATCACCGATCATACGGGCAAAACCGTCACCAATCCCGACTATACCAACTATGTAACCCCCGCCCGGCAGGCCTATGCCCGCGGCGTCACCCGGAGCCATCCGGGCACGCTGGTCTTTTTCATTGTGCTGCTGCTGGTGATTCTGGTGGCCATGGCCTCCTTCCGCTCCCCCGCCGTGGCGCTGATGCCGGATGTAACCGTAAAGCCGCTGCGCTCCAAGGCCAACGCCGTCATCAACCTGATGGGCAGCGCCGGCGGTATTCTGGTGCTGGCGCTGGGCATGGTGTTTGCCACCTCTGCCGTGGGCAATTCCCTGATGAGCTATACCGGCTATTTCAGCGTCATCGCCGCCATTATGCTGGCCGCGCTGGTGATCTTCATGCTGACCGTCCGCGAGGTGGAATGGTCGCAGGAGATGCAGCGTGACAGCGTTGCCTCCGGTATCGAGCCGGTATCGGCGGAAGACGGCTCCGGTGAGGAGCACCGGCTCTCCACCGGCGAGGTAAAGTCCCTGCTCTTCATTCTGCTGAGTATTGTGCTGTGGTTCTTCGGCTATAATGCCGTCACCAGTAAATACTCCGTGTACGCCAGCAATATTTTGCATAAGGACTATAACCTGACATTGATCATTGCGCAGGCGGCGGCCATTGCAGCCTACCTGCCGGTAGGCCTGATTTCCAGCCGTGTAGGGCGTAAGCGGGCGATTCAGGCAGGCGTCATTATGCTGACCGTTGCCTTTGGCGTGGCAGGCTTTTTACATGCGCAAAGTCCCACCGCGCTGATGAATGTCATGTTCGCGCTGGCCGGCATCGCTTGGGCCACCATCAATGTGAACTCCTTCCCCATGGTGGTGGAACTGTGCAGCGGCGGCAACGTGGGCAAATACACCGGCTTTTACTACACCGCCTCCATGCTGGCGCAGGTGGCCACTCCCATGCTCTCAGGCCTTCTGATGGATAAGCTGGGTATGCGGGTGCTGTTTCCCTATGCCGCGGTGTTCGTGGCGCTGTCCTTTGTCACCATGCTGTTTGTCCGCCATGGTGACAGCAAGCCCGCAGCCAAGCTGGGGCTGGAAGCTTTAGAAGATTTGGAGAACGACTGATATGCTATTACTTTGGATCCTTTTGGCACTGATCGTGCTGGTATTGCTGCTGTATATTCTGTGTCTGCGCTGCCGCCGCCGGACGGACTGGGCGCGTTTCCGCGGCTGGTATTACGCACACCGCGGCTACCATGACAAGCCCCGCATCCCCGAAAACTCCATTCCCGCCTTCCGCCGGGCCGTGCAGCACGGCTTCGGCGCGGAGCTGGACGTGCATCTGATGAAAGACGGCCATCTGGCCGTCATCCACGACGCTTCACTGCTGCGCACGGCAGGCGTCGATGTGCAGATCGAGGATCTGACGGCGGCGGAGCTTTCCCAATATAAGCTGGAGGGCAGCGAATATCATATTCCGCTGCTGGAAGAGGTGCTGCCCATTTTTTCCGGAAAGGCGCCGCTGATCGTGGAGCTGAAGGCGGAGCGTGGCAACGCCGAGGCGCTGGCCGCCGCTGTCTGTAAGCTGCTGGATAAGCACCGCGGCGTAACCTGCTGTCTGGAATCCTTTGATCCCCGGTGCCTTGCATGGCTCTGGCAGAACCGGCCCGATGTTGTGCGGGGCCAGCTGAGCGAAAACTTCAACCGCCACGGTGACGGGCAAAACCTGCCCGGCGTCGTGCGGTGGGCGCTGAGCAATCTGCTGCTCAACTGCCGTACCCGGCCGGATTTCATCGCCTATCGGTTTGAAGACCGCAAGTGCCTGTCCCTGCGGCTGTGCCGCAGGCTGTATGGTGCCCAGGAATTCAGCTGGACCATTCGCTCCGAAGCGGATATGGCCGCCGCCGAATCAGCCGGCGCGCTGGTCATCTTCGAACAATTTGACCCAAGGGGGATCAACAAATGAGAGTCATCACCGGTTCTGCCCGGGGCAGGATCCTGAAAGAATTACAGGGGCTGGAGACCCGTCCCACTACGGGAAAGGTAAAAGAGAGCATCTTCTCCATCATTCAGTTTGACATTGAGGGGCGGCGGGTACTGGACCTGTTTGCCGGGACCGGCCAGCTGGGCATTGAGGCCCTCAGCCGCGGTGCACGGCAATGCGTGTTCATCGACCAGCGCAATGACGCGGTGAAGCTGATCCGGGAAAATCTGGAGGTCTGCGGCCTGAGCGACCGGGCGGTGGTGCGCAGCGGCGACGCCATGGCCTATCTGAAAAGCGGTGAAAAGTTTGACATCGTCTTTCTGGATCCCCCCTATGCCTCCGATCTTTTGATCCGGGCGCTGGAGGAAATCGCCGCATTTGACATTTGCCGCGAACATGGTATAATTGTGGCGGAAAGTGCCGTAGAAACGGAATTACCGGCACTGGCGCCGCCCTATTCGCTGTACCGTCAGTATCGATACGGCAAAATCAAGCTGAGCGTCTATCACCGCAGCGGAAACGAGGATACCCTATGAAGATCGCCATTTATCCCGGCAGCTTTGACCCCATCACACTGGGGCATCTGGATATACTCAGCCGGGCCGCCCGGTGCTTTGACCGGGTATATATGTGCGTGATGGTCAACTGTGACAAAAAACAGCCCATGTTTACGCAGGAAAAGCGACTGGAGCTGATCCAAAAGTCCATTGCCCACATTCCCAACGCGCAGGCGGAGCTGTTTTCCGGGCTGCTGGCAGACTATGCCCGGCAGAAAAACGCCCACATCATTGTCAAGGGTGTGCGCAATATGACGGATTTTGATTCAGAGATGCAGATGGCCCGGATCAATCAGGGCATTGACCCCACGCTGGAAACGCTGCTGCTGCCCGCTCAGGCAGAATTCGAGCATTTCAGCTCCACGATGGCCCGCGAAATGATCCGCTATCACCAGCCTTTGGAAAAGTATGTACCCGCACCGGTTGCGGAGGAATTGATGAAAGGATGTGACCGCTGACATGGAAGAAAAAGACGTACAGCGCCTGATCGACATGCTGTATACCATGATTGACGAGGCCAAGAGCGTTGCTTTCAGTGCCGAAAAATGCACCATCAACCGGGATGAGGCGCTGGACATTCTGGACGAAATGCGCTCCAAGCTGCCTCTGGAGCTGAAAAAGGCCAAGGAGCTGATTGCCGCCCGCAACGACTATGTGGCCGGGGCTAAAAAGGAAGTAGAGAAGATGATGCGTCAGGCCGAGCTGGACGCAAAAACCATCGTCTCGGAAAGCGAAGTCATTCAGCAGGCACGGCAAAAGAGTGCCGATATCATCCACCGGGCCGAGGAGCGCAGCCGCGAGCTGTATCGCGTGGCCAACACCTATACCGAGGATGCGCTGCGCCGCACGGAAGAGGCTATCCAGACCGCGCTGGCCGAGGTGCAGTCCTCCCGTGTCCAGTTCCGCACCGCCTCTCAAGAGCAGATGCAGGCCGCTCAGGAACACCTAAAGCAGGGCGCCGCCAAAAACGGAGACGACACCAACAAGTAAATCCGCCGCCATCAACCGCTTGAGGCAGGAAGCTCCCTGCCTCAGGCGGTTTTTTCCTTTTGCACCTCTCAGCCCGGCTGTGTAAAACTCACAAATTTTCAATCATAATTTCTACACTTTGCACAACTCCCATCATTTTGTGCCATTCTTCGTCAGAAACACAAGATATTGTGTTCCTGACGTTTTCTCTTTTTCAAAGTGAAACATACGTTTTATTGTTGCTCTTTTTATAGGGAAATGCTGGAAATACAGCCCGCAACCCCCTGTATTTGCTGCAAAATTTTCCCTTGCAATCTCTTTCCGATTTCGCTATACTGTGAACTAGTGGTGAATAGTGGAGCCAATATCCACATTTGTGGTGGATAATCCCACACTTCACGCAAAACGGTCGGGAGGTGAAGAACATGACAGGTCAATATGCGCACACCATTGACGCCAAGGGCCGTCTGTTCATCCCCGCCAAGCTGCGTGAGGAGCTGGGCAGCACCTTCCACGTCACCATAGGGCAGGATCACTGCCTGTCGGTATACTCGGACGACAGCTGGAACACCGTGATGGACAAGCTGAAAACCATGAATTACAGCGATGTCAAGCGGCTGCGCCCCATGTTCGCGCTGGCCGCCGACTGTGAGCCGGATGCGCAGGGCCGTATCCTGCTGCCGCTGAAGCTGCGGCAGTACGCAGGCTTGGAAAAAGAAGTGGTGGTCACCGGCAGCTTCGACCGGGTAGAGATCTGGAATGCCCAGCGCTGGGCCGAAATTGAAAATGCCGCCTTTGCTGACGGTTCTCTGGAGCTGGCCATGGCGGAAATGGGGCTTTAAGGCATGGAAATAAACCACAATGTACAGGAGGATCTCCTCTACGGCCACCGGCCGGTGCTGCTCAATGAATGTCTGGAGGCGTTGAACATCCGTCCCGATGGTGTGTATGTGGACGGCACGCTGGGCCGTGCCGGTCACTCGCTGGAGATTGCCCGGCGGCTGACAAGCGGCCGGCTCATCGGCATTGACCGGGACGAGACTGCCATCGCCGCTGCACAGGAGCGGCTTCGGGACTATCAAGCTCGCGTCACGCTGGTACACAGCAATTTTGAACGTATCGGTGAAATATTGGACGAGCTGCACATTTCCGGTGTGGACGGTATGCTCTTCGATCTGGGCGTGTCCTCCCCCCAGCTGGACGACGCGCAGCGGGGCTTCAGCTACATGCACGATGCGCCGCTGGATATGCGGATGGATCGCAGCGCGGCGCTGGATGCCCGCCAGGTGGTCAATAGCTGGTCCTACGAGGAGCTGCGCCGCATCCTCTACGAGTATGGTGAGGAGCGCTATGCCCCCGCCATTGCCAGAAATATCTGCCGGGTGCGCCAGTCGGCGCCTATCGAGACCACCTATCAGCTGGTGGACGTGATCCGCTCCGCCATGCCGCCTCAGGCGCTCCGTGAAAAGCAGCACCCTGCCAAGCGCAGCTTTCAGGCGATCCGCATCGCCGTCAACGGTGAACTGGACGCCCTCCCCCCTATGCTGAGCGCCGGTTGCGAGCACCTGAATACAGGCGGCCGCCTTGCCGTGATCTCCTTCCATTCGTTGGAAGATCGCATGATTAAAAAAACCATGCAGGAGCTGGCCACCGGCTGCACCTGTCCCCCCAGCTTTCCCGTTTGTGTGTGCGGGAAAAAGCCCAAAATGAAGCTCATCTCCCGCAAGCCCATTGTGGCGGGCGAGGCGGAGCTGGCCGAAAATCCGCGGGCACGAAGCGCCAAGCTGCGGGTCGCAGAAAAATTATAAGATACCCAAAAGAGAGAGAAAAAAAGAGAGGAGTGCTTCTCCGTGACCGATGAACGCCGCCGCAACATGACAATGATATACGGTTCTCTGGCCTATGATCTGGATTCGATGGTGCGTGAGCGCCAGTTGGAGGAAGCCGGAGACATGCGTCCCAGCGCGCCCGCGCCCCAGCCGAAGGCACAGCGCCGTCCGCAGGTGCAGGCCAAGGCCCGTCCCTCCGCATTGCTGTTGGGCGGCATTGTTGTCATCGCAGCGCTGGTAATGGTGCTGCTGCTGGGTTATGTCCAGCTGACCACCGTCTCCAACCATGTGGTTACCATCAAGCAGGAGCTGGCCGCTCTGGAGGATGAGCATGTCTCCTTGCTGACCGAATACGAAAAGACCTTCGATTTGGCCACCGTCAAGGCGGCCGCCGAGGAGGCCGGTATGTCCAAGCCTACCTCCGGTCAGATCCAGTATATTGACCTGAGCGGCGCCGACGCCGCCGTGGTCTACGCAGATGAGCCCGGCATCATTGAAAAAACCGTCACCACTTTGAAAAGCAGCGCACGGTCCCTATGGGAATATTTCCGCTGAACACACCGTATAATGACGCAAACAGCAAGGAGTAAGAAGATCAATTCTTGCTCCTTGCTTTGGACTTTCCATATCCCTCTCCATCCACCCGCAAAAGGAGCCGCACCATGCCGCAGAATTACCCGCACAACCGCCAGAATCCCGGCCGAAAGGACGAATCCATTCGCCGGGCCAACCGTGTTATCCAGAGCCGCACCTTTGTGCTGATGCTGATTATGGGCATCGGCATGTTCATCGTGCTGTTCTTCAAGCTGTATTCCCTTCAGATCACCCGCCACGAGGAGCTGCAATCCAAGGCAGTCAGCCAGCAGACCCGCAGCAGCGTGGTCACGGCCAATCGCGGCACGATCTACGATGCCTCCGGCAACATTCTGGCCATCTCATCCACGGCGGAGACGATTTTCCTCTCACCCAAAGAGATCAACGACGCGCTGAACGATGAGAAAAATCCCGTGGCATGGACCAAGGAGATTCTGGCCGGGGCACTGGCCAAAATTCTGGATATCAGCGAGGACGGCATCCTGAAAAAAATGGCCCGGACCGACTCCATGTACGAGATTTTAAGATACCGTGTGGAGGAGGACGTTGCCAATCAGGTGCGCCAATACATCAATGAAAACAAGGTCAAGGGCGTATTCCTGACCACCGATGCCAAGCGCTACTATCCCTACAGCGACCTTGCTTCCCACGTCATCGGCTTTGTAGGCACCGACTATACGGGTCTGTACGGGCTGGAGGCGGAATATGACAAGCAGCTGCAAGGAAAATCCGGCCTTGTGGTTACGGCGAAGGACAACCGGCAGAACGACATGCTGTTTGAGTATTCCCAGTATTTCGCCCCGGAAAACGGCGATGAATTGCAGGTAACGCTGGAATCCACCGTGCAGTACTATCTGCAAAAGGGCATGGAGGAGATGTGCAGCGCCTTCTCCCCGGCCAACGGCGCCACCGGCATTATTATGGACGTGCGCAACGGCGGCATTCTGGCCATGGCCTCCTACCCCAACTACGATCTGAACGATTTTGCCACCGTCAGCGACAAAACGCTGCTGGAGCGCATTGAGCGCGGCGAGCTCGACACGGGTGACGCGCAGCTGATCCAATGGCGCAACAAGGCGCTGAACGATACCTTCGAGCCCGGCTCCACCTTCAAGGTCGTGACGTTGGCCGCCGCGCTGGAGGAAGGGCTGATTGATGAGAATACCATGGTCAACTGCGGCGGCGCAGTGACCATCTCCGGGCAGACCATCCACTGCTCCAACGTTGCCGGACACGGCTATCAAAACCTGAAGCAGACAGTGGGTAACTCCTGCAACCCCGCCTTTATCTCCTACGGTCTGAAGCTGGGCACAGATAAATTCTATGAATACATGCGCTCCTTTGGCCTTATGTCCGCCACAGGCATTGATCTGGGCGGCGAGGCCACCGGCGTATTTGCCGCAGACGCCAGCTTTACCCAGCTGGATCTGGCCTGCTATTCCTTCGGTCAGAACTTCACCGTCACGCCGCTGGCCCTGATCACGGCGCAGGCCGCCTGCGTCAACGGCGGATACCTCTATACCCCTCACTTTGCCAAGCAGATCACCGACAGCGAGGGGAATGTGATCTGGCAGCATGACGATACGCCGGTGCGTCAGGTCATCAGCGAGGAAACCTCCGCCACCGTCCGGGAATGTCTGGAATATGTGGTGGCCAGCGGCACCGGTAAAAACGGTCAGGTGGCAGGCTACCGTATCGGCGGCAAGACCGGCACGGCCGATAAGGGCCAGACCGGCGACGTGGTGGTTTCCTTCCTGTGCTTTGCCCCGGCAGACGATCCTCAGATCATGATGCTGATCACCATGGATACCCCCAGCCGCTCCACCGGCACCTATGTATCCGGCGGCAACATGGTCGCGCCCACAGCCAGCCATATTATGGAGGAGATCCTCCCCTATCTGGGCATTGAGCCCAGCTATAGCGCCGAGGAGCTGATGGGCGTGGACACCACAGTTCCCAATGTGATCGGCATGTCCGTGGCAGAGGCCAAGGACCGCATGAAGGAGCGCGGCTTTGCCTGCAGGGTGGAAGGCGACGGCGAGAATATCACCGACCAGACGCCTGTGGGCGGCGCCATCATTCCGGGAAAATCCACTGTTGTGCTGTATGCCGGTGCCGAAAAATCGGATAAAATGTGTACAGTGCCCTCTCTGGTGGGACGCACGCCCTCCGAGGCCAACACCGCCGTCACCAATGCGGGCCTGCTGATCCGTTTTACCGGCACGACCAGCTCTGAATCCAACACCGTGCTGGTGTTCAGTCAGGAGCAGGAGGCCGGAACAGAGGTACCCGCCGGAACGGTCATTACCGTGCGGCTGGGTGATACCACTGTGCGGGACTAAAGACGCAGCTTTTGCCATATAACCGGCAGATAATGTCCTTTTCTATGCGTTTTATGTCTGCTATACTGGTGCCAAGCGGTGCCGATACCGTCCCGAAACGATAGCTGTACCGTTCCCAAACAGAACTTGAGGAGGAATCTTCCATGAAATTAAAAGACGTATTGAAGGGACTGCCTATTCTGTCTGCCACCGCGGATCTTGAAGGCGAGATCAGCGGCGTGAGCTATGACTCCCGCTCTACGGAAAGCGGAAACGTATTTGTAGCCATCAGCGGCGAGGCGGTGGACGGCCACCGCTTCATCCCCATGGCCGCCGAAAAGGGCGCGGTCTGCGCGGTGTGTGAGCGTGTGCCGGAGGGAAATATCCCCTATGTGCAGGTGGAAAGCTCCCGCAAGGCGCTGGCCGTGATGGCAGGCAACTGGTTTGACCATCCTGACCGGGAGATGACCATGGTCGGCGTGACCGGCACCAGCGGCAAGACCACCTCCACCTATCTCATCAAGAGCATTCTGGAACAGAAGGCCGGGGCCAAGGTGGGATTGGTGGGCACCATTCAGAACATGATCGGCACTCAGGTGCTGCACACCGAGCGCACCACGCCGGAATCCTTTGAGCTGCAAAAGCTGCTGCGCCAGATGGCAGACGCCGGATGCACCCATGTGGTGATGGAGGTCTCCTCTCATGCACTGGTGCTGGACCGGGTATACGGCATCCGCTTTGCCGTGGGAATCTTCACCAACCTCAGTCAGGATCATCTGGATTTCCACCGCACCATGGAGGAATACTGCGACGCCAAGGCCATCCTCTTTGACCGCTGTGACGTGGCCATCTACAATGCCGATGATCCGTGGCACCAGCGGATGCTGGCCCACTGTCCCTGCCGCACCTTCAGCTACAGCGCCAAGGGCGAGGCGGATCTGTGCGCCAAAAATATCCAGCTCCACGCAGGCAGCGTGGACTACGATGCCCAGGCGGATACCGAGTGGGCCCACGTCCACGTAGGGATTCCCGCCATCTTTACGGTATATAATACGCTGGACGCCATCGCCGCCTGCTGGAATCTGGGCGTCCCCATCTCCGAATGCGCCGACGCGCTGGCCCGGAACCACGGCGTCAAGGGGCGTATGGAGATCATCCCCACACCCGGCAAGGATTTCACGATCCTCAACGACTACGCCCACAAGCCTGACGCGCTGGAAAATGTCCTCTCCTCGGTACGCGGCTTTGCCAAGGGCCGCACCGTGGTGGTGTTCGGCTGCGGCGGCGACCGTGACCGCACCAAGCGCCCCATCATGGGCGAAATCGCGGCGCGTCTGGCGGATTTCAGCATTGTCACCTCCGATAATCCCCGGACGGAGGAGCCCATGGCCATCATCGACGACATTCTGGCCGGGATGAAGGGCTGCACCGCCTACGCCGTAGAGCCGGATCGGGTGAAGGCCATTCACTACGCCATGGATCACGCCCAGCCGGGTGATGTGATCGTGCTGGCCGGCAAAGGACACGAGGACTATCAGGAGATCCATCATCAGCACTTCCACATGGACGAGCGGGAGATCGTGGCCCAGCACCTGAAGGAAATGCGGTAAACCATAGAAAAACGCCTCCTTTAGGGGGCAGAAGAAAGAGAGTCATTCACATGGAAATTATTCTGGCTGCCATTGTCAGCTTCGTTGTCACCGCCGTGGTGGGTAAGCTGCTTATCCCCGCCCTTGTCCGCCTGAAGGCGGGACAGAGCATCAAGGAGATCGGCCCCAAGTGGCATATGTCCAAGCAGGGCACGCCCACCATGGGCGGGTTGATGTTCATCATCGGCATCGGCGTGGCCATTGTGATCTGCGGCTGGGCCGGCATGCTGGCGGGCAGCTTCCAGCATCTGTATGTGTATCTGTTCGCGCTGGTATTCGGCGGCATCGGCTATATTGACGACTATCAGAAGGTAAAGCACCACCAGAACACCGGCCTGACCGCCCCCCAGAAGTTCCTTTTACAGCTGGCGGCAGCCGTTGCCTTCTTGTGCCTGATGCGCTACGAGGGGATGCTGAGCCCCAATCTGTACATCCCCTTCTTCAACACCTTTGTGGTGCTCAACTGGGGCGTCTATCTGGTATTTGCCGCCTTTGTCATCGTGGGAACGGTCAACGCCGTCAACATTACCGACGGTATTGACGGCCTGTCCAGCAGCGTGACGCTGCCGGTGGCCGCCTTCTTCGCCTGGGAGGGATGCAGCTATCTGCCCCAATATCTGGTGCTGGCCGCCATTCCCGTATATTACACCCAGCTGAGCATCTTCAGCGCCGCCCTGTTCGGCGGTCTGGCAGGCTTTTTGCTGTATAACCACTACCCTGCCAAGGTGTTCATGGGCGACACCGGGTCTCTCTTTCTGGGCGGCGCGGTGGCGGCGCTGGCCTTCGCCTATGATATGCCTCTGGTGCTGATTCTGGTAGGCTTTGTCTACCTCTGTGAGACACTTTCTGACATCATTCAGGTGACCTACTTCAAGCTGACCCACGGCAAGCGGATCTTCAAAATGGCGCCGCTGCACCATCATTTTGAGATGTGCGGCTGGAGCGAGCGGAAGGTGGTGGCCGTATTCGCCACGGTAAGCCTGATCTTCTGCCTGCTTGCTGTGGTGGCGGTGAGCGGACGGTTCTTAGCCATGTAATTTACCGGCATGAAATCTTCGATTTCATGGCCAATGGGGATTGCGGCCGGCTGCGCGCGTCCTTTGGACACACTGGCGGCCGAGAAGATTTTTTCTGACGCACATGTCGTCAGAAAAATGCTTTGCTCTTTTCGCGGCGCGGACGCCGCGAAAAAAGCGAGGCTTTCGGGGCGATGCACCCCAAGGGTACTTGTTCCGCTTCGCTCCACTGCATGGGCATCGCCCCCTGCGAAGTAACCAACGTACCCGTTCGTATATCACAGAAAGGAGGAACGTCTTATGCCGCAATATTCCCAGCATCCCCCCGTGAAGCACACGGAAAAAATGCGCCGCAAGGCGGTGGAGCGCAAGCATCTGCTGGCCGCCAAGGGCGGGCGTATGGATGTTCCCTTTCTACTGCTGACGCTGCTGCTGACGGCCATCGGCCTTGTGATGCTGTTTTCCGCCAGTTTTCCCTCCGCCTTCTATGAGACAGGCGGCAATAATCCCGCTTTCTACTTCAAGCGGCAGGCCATATTTGCCGCGCTGGGTCTTTCCGCCATGTTCGTGGTGGGAAAGGTCAACTATCAGCGCTGGCGTGGCGCGGCCCGGATGCTGCTGATTTTTTCCGTCTTTCTGCTGATTCTGGTGATCGTTCCCCATGTGGGCATCACCCACAACCGTGCCACCCGCTGGCTGGGCATTGACGGTGTGTTCACCTTCCAGCCCTCGGAGATTGCCAAGCTGGCCATCATCGTCTACTTTGCCGACAGCATCTCCAAAAAGAGAGAGAAAATGCTGCAATGGCGAGAGGGCATCCTGCCCTACGCCATCATTCTGGGCGTGATCTCCATTCTGATGATGCTGGAGCCCCACCTGTCCGGCACGATCCTGATCGTAGGCACCGGCGCGGTGATGATGGCGGTGGGCGGCATGCAGGGCTGGCTCATCGGCGCCGGCATTGGCGGTGTGGCCGCCGTGGCGGTGCTGTTTATAAAGCTGGTGGAAAAGGGCGTCATTTCCTACGGTGCCAGCCGCATCGCCATGTGGCACAATCCATGGCTTGACATGAGCGACGACGGCTATCAGATGGTGCAAAGCCTGATCGCCATCGGCTCCGGCGGCCTGCTGGGGCTGGGGCTGGGCAAGGGCCGGCAAAAGTTTCTCTACCTGCCGGAGGAACACAACGACTTTATCTTCGCCGTGGTCTGCGAGGAGCTGGGACTGATCGGCGCGTGCGTTATCATGCTGATTTTCGCCATGCTGCTGCTGCGAGGCTTCTGGATCGCCCTCCACGCCCGCGACCGGTTCGGTACGCTGCTGGTGGTGGGCGTCATGACCCATCTGGGCCTACAGGTATTCCTGAACATCGCCGTGGTTTCGGGCCTTGTCCCGGCCACCGGCATCTCCCTTCCCTTCTTCAGCTACGGCGGCACGGCGCTGGCCCTACAGCTGGTGGAAATGGGTATTGTATTGAGTGTTTCGCGGCAGATCCCCGCGCCGCGGAACGGATAGAAGGAGCTATAAAACGATGAATGTGATTTTTACCTGCGGCGGCACCGCCGGGCACGTGAATCCGGCGCTGGCGCTGGCACGGTACATGCAGGAGAAGGAGCCCGGCGGGCGCATACTCTTTGTCGGAACGCCCAACGGTATGGAGCGTGCGCTGGTGGAAAAGGCCGGCTATGCTTTTGCCGCCGTAGAGGTCAGCAATTTCCACCGTTCCTTCTCCCTAAACGGCATACGGCACAATTTGAAAACGGTTAAAACGCTGGTGACCTCACGCCGTCAGGCGAATGCCATCATCCGGGATTTTCAGCCGGATCTGGTGGTAGGCACCGGCGGTTATGCCAGCTACCCGGCGGTAAAGGCCGCGGCGCGCTGTCATATCCCCACCGCCGTCCACGAATCCAATATGATCCCCGGGCTGACCACCAAGCTGCTGGAGGACTGTGTGGACTGCGTCATGGTGGGCTTTGAGGACTGCCGCCGCCACTATAAGCATCCGGACAAGGTGGTTGTCACCGGAACACCGGTACGCGGCGACTTTTTTGAACTGACGAAGGCACAGGCGCGGCAAAAGCTGGGCTTTACGGATGATAAGCCGCTGGTGGTCTCCTTCTGGGGCAGCCTGGGGGCCTCCACCATGAACGAGCGGATGCTGACATTCTTCCGGCGGGAGCAGGCGGACGGATTCCCATTCCACCACATTCACGCCGCCGGAAAGAGCGACTGGCCCCATGTTTCCGATCAGCTGGCGCACATGGCGCTCAGCAGTCCCCTGCTGGATGTGCGGCAGTACATCTATGATATGGCCGTGGTCATGGCCGCTGCCGATCTGGTGATCAGCCGGGCAGGCGCCAGTACCCTCAGCGAGCTGACGGCGCTGGGTATGCCCACCATTCTGGTGCCCTCCCCCTATGTGGTGGCCAACCATCAGGAAAAGAACGCCCGTCTGCTGGAGGCCCACGGCGGCGCCGTGGTGCTGACGGAGGCGCAGGCGGACGGCGACACGTTATATTGCCAGACAGCTGCCATTCTGGGGGATAAAGGCAAGCGCTCTGCCATGGCCAAAGCCATGTCGGAGCTGGGGATTCCCGATGCTACCGCGCGTATTTACCGCACACTGATGTCCCTGCTGTAACAGGGCAAGCTCCGCAGTGCATAGGATGGGTAAAACCATTGGAAAGGCGGAGCGACATGGCATACCTGACAATCGAGGGCGGCCGCCCTCTCCATGGCCGGATCACCGTACAGTGCGCCAAAAACAGCGTGCTGCCGGTGCTGGCCGCCACACTGCTGGCAGCAGACACCTGCCGCCTTGTGGCCTGTCCCCATCTCAGTGACGTAGAAACAGCCGCAGAGATTCTGCGGCATCTGGGCTGCACCGCCCGCTGGGAGGGCGAGGACCTTGTGGTGGATACCACCCACGTTGTACGGTGCGATATTCCGGAAACGCTGATGCGTAAAATGCGCTCATCCGTCATCTTTCTCGGCGCGATCCTCAGCCGCTGCTCTCAGGCAGAGCTGTCCTATCCCGGCGGCTGCGAGCTGGGCCCGCGGCCCATCGATCTCCATCTGACCGCCCTGCGGACACTGGGGGCCGAGATCAACGAGGTGGGCGGCAGCCTGCTGTGCCGCGCCCATCATTTGCAGGGCACGGACATTGTGCTGACACTGCCCAGCGTAGGTGCCACGGAAAACGCCATTCTGGCCGCCTGCGGCGCGCAGGGTGTGACGGTGATCTCCAATGCGGCCCGCGAACCGGAAATCGGCGATTTACAAAGCTTTCTGCAAAAGCTGGGGGTGGCGATCCACGGGGCGGGAACCTCCTCCATCACGGTTCACGGCTGTAAAATGCCCCACGGCTGTACCCATCGCTGTATCGGAGACCGGATTGCGGCGGCTACATACCTGTGCGCGGCAGCAGGAAGCGGCGGCAGGATTACGCTGGACGGGATCGATTACCGTCATCTGGCCACCGTAACCACTGCGCTGCATCAATCGGGCTGCCGGATCCAGTGCGGCGCGGATACCATCACACTGGAAAGTGACGGGCCTCTGCGCTCGATTGCACCCGTGCGCACCTCTCCCTACCCCGGCTTCCCCACCGACGCACAGGCGCCGCTGATGGCGGCGCTTCTGCGCAGCACAGGGGCCACCATGTTCGTGGAGAACATGTTTGACAGCCGCTACCGCCATGTGCCGGAGCTGCTGCGAATGGGGGCGGATATCCGTCTGGAAGGGCGGGTCGCCGTGATCTGCGGCGTTTCAAAGCTGCACGGAGCCACGGTACACGCCACGGACCTGCGCGGCGGCGCAGCACTGGTCATCGCCGCTCTGCAAACCCGGGACACCACACAAATTCACGACATTTACCACATTCAGCGGGGCTATCAGGATCTTGCCGGCGACCTTACCGCGCTGGGCGCCTCGGTGTCTGCCGCCGATGTGTAACATACAGAGAAAGGATACACTATGGCCAAACGGAACAAGTACAACCGCCGTAGACGGCAGGGACGTTTTTCCTTTTTATACAGAATTCTGATCTTCATGATCATCTGCGCGGCCATCGCCGTGGCGCTGACGCTGTTCTTCAAGGTGGAAAAAGTATCCGTAGCGGGAAACAGCCGCTATACCGCCGATCAGATCGTGGAGGCCAGCGGGATCAAGGTGGGGGACAACATGTTCTTTTTGAACAAATACGGACCCTCCGAACAGATCACCTCCGCGCTGCCCTATATTGAAACCGTACAGATCACCCGCCAGCTGCCGGATACACTGGTCATCATCGTGCGGGAGTGCTCCGCGCCCGCCGCCGTTCAGCAGGACGGCAAGCTGTGGCTGCTTTCAGGCGACGGAAAGATCGTGGACAGCCGGAGTCCTTCCGTCGCCAGTCAGTATGCGTTGGTCAAGGGGTTATCGCTGCTGGAGCCGCAGGTCGGCGCCACCATTCAGGTGCCGGAGGAGCAGGCCGCCTCGGCGCAGGAGCTGCTGACGATACTGGGACTTCTGCGGGATAAGGGGATGCTGCCGGATGTGCAGTCCATCGACCTGAGCGATACCGCCCAGGTGGTCATGCGGTATCTGGATCGATTTGACGTTACTTTCCGCTGGAACGCGGACTTCGACTATAAGCTGAACTATCTTCTTGCCGTTGTAGAGCGGCTTGAAGTCAACGAAACGGGTGCTATCGACATGACACAGGAAGGAAAAGCCAGTTTTATTCCCGGTTGATTCCCCTTCAGCGAACTTTTTTTGAAAAAAGACCGTTAGCACTTGACCTGCGGGATATTCCGCAATATAATACAAGATATAGTATAATCAAATGGACGATTTGTCGTTTTTATACCATTTCTGCCGGAGGAAACGAACATGGCTTTTGGACTTGAAACAGGCGTGGAAAACGTAGTCAATATCAAGGTCGTCGGCGTTGGCGGCGGCGGCAATAATGTGGTCAACCGTATGGTACGCAGCGGCGTACAGGGTGTTGATTTTATCGCTGTCAATACGGATAAGCAGGCGCTGAATGCCTCCAGTGCCAACTATAAGCTGCAAATCGGCGAAAAGCTGACCGGCGGCAAGGGTGCCGGCTCCAACCCGGAGATCGGCCGCAAGGCTGCCGAGGAGAGCCGCAACCAGATCAGCAAGGCGCTGGAGGATGCGGACATGGTGTTTGTCACCGCCGGTATGGGCGGCGGCACAGGCACCGGCGCGGCCCCCGTGGTTGCCGAGGTTGCCCGCGAGCTGGGCGTGCTGACGGTGGGCGTCGTGACAAAGCCCTTCGGCTTTGAGGGCCGCCGCCGTGCCCAGCAGGCCGAGTCCGGCATCTCCGAGCTGAAGGAGAAGGTGGATTCGCTGGTGATCATCCCCAACGAGCGGTTGAAATACGCCACCGACCAGAAGATTACGTTTGCCAACGCCTTTGAAATCGCGGATGATGTGCTGCGTCAGGCGGTGCAATCCATTTCAGACCTGATTCGTGACACCGGCTTTATCAATCTGGACTTTGCCGACGTGACCGCCGTTATGAAAGACGCCGGTATGGCCCACATGGGCGTCGGCCGGGCCGCCGGAAAGGGCAAGGCCGAGGAGGCCGCCCGCATGGCCATTTCCAGCCCGCTGCTGGAAACCTCTATCGAGGGGGCACGCGGCGTGCTGATCAATATTACCGGCTCTGCCGATATCGGGCTGGAAGAGGTGGAGCAGGCCGCAACGCTGGTGCAGCAGGCCGTGCATCCTGACGCATTGACCATCTTCGGCGCCGCCTTCGATGAAACACTGGATGATGAGATCCGCGTCACGGTGATCGCCACCGGTTTTTCTGATGTACACAACGCGCAGGACAAGCCCGCTGCCGCCGAGCCGGCAAAGGCGGAGGATAAGTCGGGCAAAATCGGCTTGGACCCCCTGCCTGCCGAGGGTGAGAAGGCCGACGACGACATGGATAAATCGTTCAACGACATCCTGAAAATCTTCCAGAAAGACAGCTTCTGATCTAAACGCAAAAGAAGAGCCGTTTACCTGCGGGTAAACGGCTCTTTCAGTTATCCGGCTGCCGCGGGAACACAAACTCCCTCTCTATCCATGCCGTCCCCTCCTCTGACCGCACTGCGCCGCGCCCGCCGTCAGAAGGCAGAAAACAGACGCTTACAAGCATACACTCCGTATTATTAAATCATAATTATACGTTTAGTGTTCATATTCGGCAAAAATAACCGCCCTACCGGGCGGTTATTTTTATTGCCGCGCCGATGGCTTCCGTCCGCACCGCCGAAAAAGTTTTACGCAAATTATACCCGGCCGCGGTAGACCGAGCAGCCGTTGTCTGCTAGAGTGCATTCGAGTTTGCGTTGCATTCGTCTATGCGAAGCGACAGCAGGAGGTTCAAAAAATGAAAAACAGCTTTTCACGTCTGACGGCATTGAGTATGATGACCGCCCTCGTGGTCGTTCTGCAAACGGCGTCCACCTTCATCCTTTTCGGTACTGGATCAAACCGGTGCCTTTCTGGGAGGTGCCATTGTACCCGGCTTGCAGTTGTCCGCAGAAGCCTTGACATGGCGGACAGGACTTCCCACGTCCGATTTGCTCGCGCCGCACAGCGGTGCACTGGGCCGGAATACGATGGACTGTCTGCGCAGCGGTACGGTTTTGGGAAGCGCCGCCATGGTAGAGGGGATGCTGGATCGGTTGGAGGCCGCACTGGGAATGACCGCAACCGTTGTTGCAACCGGCGGACTTGCCGGACATGTGATTCCCCACTGTCAGCGCCGGATTATTCTTGACGATACGCTGCTGCGGGGGCTGGCCGTCATGTATCAGCGAAGCAGCTCAATAGGCGGATAAGGCCGTGAGCCTCTGCCTACAAAAATTGCTGCAAATGTAGCCAATTTGTAGCCAGTAAAAAAAGAAAAATCCTGAAAAGCGCTGTATTGCCAACACTTTTCAGGATTCAGAAAACACTAAATATTTATTCCCACTCGCTCCATGAAACCGTGGCCTAAACGATTTTGTATATGTGGTTTAGTTCCGATTATCGGGATTACTTAGATTATCCAAGAATTACGATGTATCATAATTCCTGTTGTCATTTTGTTGTCGGATGCTTTGATAAATTCTGGAGAATACTTTTACTCAAGTGGAACATCGCCAATAATAAACCTACTTTTTCCAATGATTCTTTCAATGGACTTCACCATTTGCTCGGTCATATCAAGATATTCTGAGAGATCTTGATCCAGAAAGCGAATAGACTGATTCATGCTCCGCTCTATGCCGAGGTTGTTAAGAGAGGTTTCCTTCATTACAGTCACCGACTGATTAGCTTCTTTTATTGAAAGCATCATCTTATGCAAGGCCTTTATATAATCGGTCAATGACTCTTTGTTTTCAGGCTTGGTCGCATACTCATTTTCTAACAAGCCTAAAGTGTTCTTTTCAATTTTAGCCCAAAGCGATTGTATCGATTCTGTATGTTGCTTTAGTTGCTTGCTAAATTCGGAAATATAGCTGGCAGCCTTTTTAGATTGCTTTCTCACAAACGCCGCCGTACCATTGCCGCCACTTTTTTGAACACGGTTGATTTCTTCAGTACATTCGTTTATTCCAGAACTCATCGTTTCCATGCCTGCGGATATAGCTGTAATCTCATCATTCATCTGGCTGGTATCTTCCTCAATATCCGCTAAAAAATCTAAGAATCCCTTTTCCCCTTCAGGAATCTCCAACGAATAGTCATCTGAAACAAATAAACTTTTCAGCTGAATTCGATTTTTATCAAGGAAATCGCTTACAGGATTACTAAAAACGACCGTTCCATTAACAGCGCCTCTAAGATTCTTTTCTAGATATTCAATAAGATCAAAAAATTTCTTAAAATGGGTGGAATAATCCTTGGCACGATATTGTTTTAGATCGAATGGCAGCTTTCCAAGATCATCTCTCGTAATAATAATTGTCTTCTTATTGAAACTATGTGCGAGGCCCAACTCATACATAACATTTGGATTTAGCCCAGTAAGATCTGCTAAAATAACATCCGCGGCATATATTGGAGAAATGATGTCAGCAAGAATGTTTTGCTGATTATCTTCATCACCTGCATGTGAAAACTCAAAGTCATCTTGAAAATGCTCTTTGAGCATTTCGTATGATTCAAAAAAATCATCTGAAAAGGGCATAATTACAAAAACTTTTGATCTTTCCATACTATCCTCCTCAATTATCAATGACAACCTACTGTCGTATAGGCTTTAACGCAAGCAAAAAGCATTACGGCAATCACACGCTTGATACTTGCTTTGTGGTATGATTGCTGTAAGTACTCCACGTAGGCTCGTAATCTGCGGTCGCTTGGTTTCCCCACATATCCCAGCCTTCACGGTCACCACGAGCAAATAGCTCAAGAAACGGTCCCGGAGAGCAACTTTCGATGATCGGGATAATCTCGTCAGGCTTCCGTGAGTGTTCACGCTTTTGCGTCCGAATGAGGTTGACCTGAGAGCGGGCCGGAGCCAGCGTCCTAAAATTGTCACCTCTGACCCCGAAAAGCAGAATTTCAGTCACATTACGGAAATAGAAGCCGACTCCTCGCCCGTCCGGGCCACCATCCTTCCGCACCTTTTCCCAAATGATATTTCCCTTATACTCAAATCCCCACGCTTTCATAACAGCCAGACCATCTGGCAGAAGAGCGTTGGGAACCCAAAGGTACAAATGGCTTTTTGCTGCAGCGACCTGCTCAACGGGCAACGCCATTATGTCTGCTAATGACATTGTCTCATATCTATTCAGTTTCTTGTTTTCCGGGGCGACTTTTCCAGTGCGGTTTTGAAAGCGCCAAGGCGGATCAGCATAAATCGTTGAATAGCGCTTATCACCGCAGAAGGAGAGAAGGTTTTCAGATGTTTCCTGAAGCGTGCTCATCTATGTATCCCCCCTCCCAATCTGAAACACAAGTTTTCTTAATGCCAATAGCCAAAACGGGGCATCCACCATTGCGGCGTGACTCTAAGCGATATAGTAGCTTTCCCATCCAAGTAGTGCTTGCGCCGTATTTACGCATAATGGGCTTCCAAGTGCGGGAATTCTTATCATAGTCATACACGGTTTTGAACACGTCGTTCAGGTCTTGCGAACGGGTGACAATAATACCGGCGCTTACAATGTCGCAATCATAGTATGTCCGCATTGCAAGCAGATCTCTGTCAAAGGTCTGATCTTTACTGTTCCATTCGAGGTCAAATGCAATTCGACCCTTCAAAAAATCAATATTATGACCGTCGATGTAGTTCTCCGTCACACGCTCCTCAAAAGGAACGCTGGAAAAGCGTCCCCTCTGATCGGCTTGTCTTGGATAAAACTTGATGTGTAAGTCACCTGAAATCCGGATTTCTCTCCACCCATACGGGTAGAGAACATCGTCAAATTTCTTGGGAATCTTAGTCTCGTTTCCGCCCGCTTCACGCAGGTCATCTGTGGTAATGTCGAGTTTTCTTAGGCACTCAACGACTTCACGCCACTCCTCAGGAAAAGCTTGAGTAATGATTTCAATAGCGTGGTTATAGTTGTGGAACTCAAATTTATCTAAAAGATCGGCGTCTATGTAATCAGCAATCTGCATTTCGGCACCTCCAGATACTTATACAAAATATAGTATATCATATTTGCTTAGGCTTTTCAATGGTTTTTGGGCGTTTCTCAACAACATTCTTCAAAAAATGCCGGATTGCAAAAGCCGATAATCCCGTAGCGGCAGCATATTCACTCAGCGAAATTCTCTTGCGCCGGTACAAATCGTAGTATTTCCAAAACACTTTGGGCGGCTCCAAGGTTTCCACAGAAGCGGAAATACGTGCTGCTGGCTCTCTGGCGTAGATCAACTCGCTATTTACAATCTCCATAGCCCTATTTCGGATGTTATTCATCCTTCTGACCCACTCCATTGGGTCGGCGGCTTTCAGCTTCTCCGTGACGCCTTCCGCCTCGGCCATCTGCTTTACCAGCCGAGAGAACATCTCCTCCGACTGGCGGTCGATGTCGGCAAGGTAGCTGTTCAGTTTTTCACTGGTGAGCAGGGTTGCATAAGCGGCCTGACGGTGCTCCTTTAGGTAGCGCCGGTGGCGTTGTCCCCACACGCCGATGGGCTGCTGCTCTTCTTCGGGCAGTTCCAAATTGGGGAGAAGGTAATCCCCAACCTGTGTGTAAGTACCGCCCATTTCCTCAAAAATTGTTTTTGCCATTGTCTGTTCCTACCTTTCATAATTTGTATTTCTGCGCCTTGTGCGCTGGGTTTGCTTTCGCTGCTGCTCCATATCTTTCGCCTGTGCAATCAGATTATCGATCTGCCGACTACCGAGAACCTTCCGCAGGAAACGAAAATCCTTCAGCTCTGAGCGTAGAGCATCATTTTCTCCCTTGAGCCGGTCATTGGCGGCGGTCAGATGCTCGTTCTCCCGATAGAGCCGACCGTTGGTGGTGTTCAGCCGGTGATAGCTGTCCAGAGCCTTGTAATAGTGGTAGAACACCTCTCGGATAACCTCTTTCAATTTCTTAACGAGTGGGTCAACAAACCGCTGTTTATAGGTC
>Ga0129314_1000933_pt1 | contig 24653 bp, 23 predicted proteins | sample O1111metagenome_FD_94431 | JGI IMG/M metagenome (GOLD analysis project Ga0129314, IMG submission 94431) | Orangutan individual fecal microbial communities from fecal samples from Wisconsin, USA - O1111 metagenome | ecosystem: Host-associated > Mammals > Digestive system > Large intestine > Fecal... | reverse complement strand
GGCGAGGGGGTTTGAATTGCAAAAATATATCCTAAAATTCAAAAAATGACTAGCAAAAAATTGAGAATAATGGTCACACAAATCTTATATTTTTTCATTGTCCTATTGACGGGTAGCACATCACTTTCCCGGCCACCGGCACTACCTTCTTCACTACTTTCCCGGCAGCAGGCACCGCCTTCATCACTGCAACTTTTTTCACGGCATCCATCGCCTCATCGAACACAGGTTCTGCGACTTTCGCCTTCACCTGCTGACCCGCTTTCTCCAGCTTATCTTTCCGCGCCCTTAACCGTTTCGCTTTCTTCGCCTCACAGGCATCGCACCGAAAATGCGTCTTCCCCAGATCCTCAATCTCCGCGAAACACTCCCGGCACACCAGCCCGACCTTCTCCCCGCAAATCGGGCAATAGTTATAGTCCAGTGGCAAATGCTTCCGCTCCTTGTTGTATCTGCAGTGCACATTTCGGCACCCTTTAATCCGTCTGTCCATCGTTGGCATCGCTCATTCCTCCCCGCTTCACTCCCTAAAAAAAGTTTCGTCCTTCCAATTCTTCCGCCCGGCCCCAATCTGTGGTACACTCAACCCAGAAAAACCGGCCGCGCTGCTTAGCTCCACTTTAGCATGTCGCGCCCATCTGTTCAATGTAAAAAAAGGATTGTGATTGAAATGAATTGGAACATTTTCTGGGGACTCTACACGCTGGCCTTCGCCGTTGCCGCCCTGCTGGTGTGGTACTTCCTGTACTACCGAAAAAAACACTACACTGAGCTCTGCTCCGTCAAAACCACCGGCACCGTCGTCCGCTATTCCGCCGTTCGCTACAACGACATCAGCCTGCCCGTGGTGGAATACACGGCAAACGGCCGCACCTACACCGTTGTCGGCCCAAAATTCAGCGCCACCGTCACCAAGTCCTTTTCGTCCCCATTCCACCGGGCCAAAACCGACATCACCTCGAACCTGACCACCCGGGAGGACCTCCCCAGCGTGCTGAAACTCAACCTCCGGCAGAACTCCCTCGCCGGCCTCACCGAAAGCCCCCTGCTGGAACTGTACCCAATCGGCTCCGAAGTTGATGTATTCTACAACCCCCGCAAGCCCAAAATGGCCTACGTTCAAAGGTTCGCCCGGCCCCAGAAAGTCCTCTACACCATCGTCCTACTCCTGGGCCTCACCTTTCTGGCTGCCGCCCTCTTCATCTTCTTCGGGCCCACCATCACCATGCACTAAAAAAAGTTTCGTTCCGCCCAGGCCCCAGCGAGGATTTCTTCCAGCTCTTCCATCAAGGAATCCCTCGCCGCCTCTGCGAGAACATTGGATATTCCGGTGCGCGGAAAGCGCAACTCCAGAATCCGGAAATCGCAGAAACCATATTCAGATGTTTCACACGTTGCATCTGTTGGAATAGGCAATCTGCAGTCCTTTATACAGTAGCCCCACACCACCAGTTATATGATGGCGTGGGGCTCTGTTAACACTTATTTCTTTTTTCGTTTGCTTTTTGGGCCACTATTTCTGCTTATTTTTTTTTCCCTCAATTTCATCATATAATTGAAGGCCAGATTTCTTATTTCATCACTATCTAAAAACTCCAGCGTTGTAACTGCAGCATAATGATTCAGATACTTCTTGCATTCACGGAAGTATTCTGTAATGCCCTCGTTTTCCGAAAGTTCCTCTTTGAAGTCCTTTATCGCCAGTAACACTCCGCGCATCCGATCGTAGTTCATTCGGTTAAATGTATCCATGACATCTGTACAGATTGTTTGGTTAGTAAAAAGGATTTCCGTCAAAGCATAGTGATTGCTGCTGTTTCTGTCATATGTGAGATGTCCATACCACCACAGTCTCGAAAGAGCATTATCATTCAATAGGCTCCCTGGCGTTGTAACAAAAAATCTGCTTTTTATCGTATTCTCTCTCGCCTCTTGCAACCACCTGTCCTGAATATATGCTCGATATTCAGGAACCGCATGGCACAAGTATGTCCACATATACTTGTTAGATGCTTGCAATGGTGTCAAACTACGAAAAGCTTCATAAATCAGTCGCGTATTGCTTAAATCTTCTCTTGACTTTTGTTCATCATCTTTTTTTCCTGGAGTGTAGTATGGGTTAAATCTGCTCACATCAACGGAAGACATTTTATAGTAATTATCGGAACTTCCAAAGTAGGTTTGAAGCCATTCCTCATTTGACGAGTATTGTTCAGCGTTCTGTGAAATATCATGGAGGAGTTTATCGTATGCCGCTTCTGTAAAATATCCTAATAACATTAGTCTATCCCTCCAATCATTTGAATCTCGTCGTTATTGATTTCACTATCTAATGTGTCCTTGAAACTATGCAATGCAGCTAACGAGATACCGCCAAGTAGGTTGTCGGCTAACGTTGTGGGTGATTCATCATATTTACTCAAATCCACATCTTTCTTTTCTGTCTTATGGACAATTGCTCTAAACCATCTCTTCTCACTGAAATCGAATTCCTCATCATCTGAGTTTTGGTAATATCCGATAACATATGTGACTGCCTCTACCAAAACCGGATATACAATGATTCCCGTTGCATACTTTCGTAATGCGCCGTTATTGAAATCCTTAAAATTATAATATAAATCGTACAATTCTTGCTTTAAATATATTTCAATCTTCTCACCGTAAAACGAAGGTACAACATCGGAATCCTGCTCTTCTCTTTTGCTGATGTCAAAAATCGAAGATATCGGCTTTTCAAGTTCCGAATTATCCACAAATATCGTTCTGCTTTCTTCCGTTGCCAATATATCACCTTTTCGAATTTCAAAGGTCGCACTACCGAAATACATATCATTGAATTCACCTTCGCATCGAAAGGCCGGTATATCGTGTGCGGCTATGATTGATCCGGTAACATCCATCTTATTGACAATTGCGAATTTGGGAACCGATATAGTCATTGCCGATAGGTCATCAGTAAATCTAAATAGCTTACTATAGGATGCGGCGCTGCTCTTGACAAGAACAACCGCCACTGCATCTCCTGATTTAATGAGACTACTCAACCCCTGGCATTCAAGTTGGTAATTAATGGGAATAGATATGTTATCAGAATCAACGACAATTTCACCCTCCTCGAACGAAGTGTTAAAACGACACGCATCTATATAATCATCTCTCCCTGCTGCCAGTACCGGATTAGGAAATTCTTCTTTTATCGCTTTCATTTCTTAACTACCTCCGTAAGGCGTAAACTCAACTTCATTTTCTCTTTTCTTGTGAACCGGGCGAAGAAAATTGCCGGGGTATCTGCTATAACAGAAATGGGGCCTGCCTTACCGTTCTCGATGTCAACGCTTTTTCCATTATATGTAAATGATTCCATATCGAGTGAATCCGTCTTTCCATCCTCCCCGAGAGCATAGCACTCAACATATAGGTTTCCATAATCTTCAGCAGGCTTTATCACTATTTTATACAGCCCTTGTGACGAACTGATTGGAAAAGCCCTCTGACCGCTCAAATATGGTGTGCTGACCGTCTTTGTCCCTTTGCCCCGTTTAGCTCCAGGTTGTGGATTAGATTCTTCCGGATTGTCGATAATTGGTTTTGGTGGATGAATTCTCGGAGGTATTGGATTCGGATTCTTATCATCATTACCAACATTGCCCTCTTGAATAGTTCCCTCATCCTGTATAGCTACTTGTGTAGTTGTTCCATGCTCTGTGCGGTTTGTCTTTATTTTTCCGATTTTGACTTTTACCTTAAGAATATCGTCGCCTTCAGATTGTCCTCCAAGTCCATCCAGTTCATCAGGCAAATATTCTCCTACACCTGCAGCATCTACAGTATCTTCGGTTACAACTTCAAACTGGTCCCTTAGGAAGGTTAACACAGCAGCATCAATTGTCTTTATTGCGTCACGTGCCTTTTTCCTTTTTTCCCTGTCCGAAGAGTCGATCTGTTTGTAATCCCATCGATTATGACGAGGAGGTTCTGTATCTTTCAACAGTTCTCCGAGTTCCAAGCCACGTACAATTACCACAGCTGCGTAATGCTGAAAAATCCTTCTGTAATAAGTTCCTACAAGCATACCCGTCGCCCTAAAATTTGCTATGGTTCTCTTGTAACCGCTATCGGATTTAATATGTATTTCAACATCATTCTTATTTTTATTCCGCTTCCGAATGCCTCTCCGATGGAAAGCTGCGATGCGTCAATATTCGGAATTCCAAGAACGATGTAGACCGCTACCGCGACCATCATTACTACAACGATCAGTGAATTAATGGATGCAAACAGATACGTTCCCATGTATGCCATAATCCCGTATATAACGAGAATCGCTACGGAAACCATTGTTTCATGACCCTTCAGTCCGGTGAAAATCGAACAGAAATAGTCCGAGAACAGAACCGCAAATACGGAAACCAGAACAGGCTGCAGCAAATTCTGGACAGCCATATAAAGGCCTACCGTTGGATGAATCAATTTAGTCGGCATCAGGAAGAAACTTCCTCATAATTTTCTATTTTTCAGTCGGTTCCGGGATTGCATCCACGAATTTCGTTCTGTTCATAATCGGATGTTCCAGCCGAATCGCACCTTCCACCGGACACTGAAGCACGCAAGCGCCGCAGTACCAGCATTCACCCGGCCATGCAACGATTGGATGTTCTCCTTTTACGGTGCTTGGAAGAAGCACATCGCAATGACATGTCTTCGCACATGTATTGCATCCTATACACTTCGTTTCATCAAATTGAATAGGATTTGCACTGCATGGTACAACGGAAACCCTGAGTTCGTTCATCTTCTTCATTACTTCTTACCTCCGTTGATATAATCCTGATTATGCTTCTCATACTCGCTCTTGAGATCACCAAAGTAATCGAGTTCGATATCCCCTCTTACAGGAACGCCGTTCTCCTTGTGGATTGTAATAAAATGATGATCTTCGGAAGGATCCATTTCCGGATAATCACTTCTTGTGAAATTCAGCGTCTTGGAGCTGGATTTTCTCATTCTGCAGGCTTCAATAATCATCTCTGCAACCTCGAGAATATCCAGAACCTCATGGGTACGAACAAGATCGTGAGTATTGTGGCAGGACAGCTGCGGAACAATTTCTTCTCTGTAGCTCTTCAGAAGATCCAGGCCCTGTACCAGCAGCGCCTCATTCTTAATGGCACCGCAGTAGTTTCTCATGCACTTCGTAATTGCCCAGTTGAGTTCCTTCCAGGAATATCCTTCTTCCACATACATCGGTGCATAGAGTCTCTCGATCTCATCGTCCACCTGTTTTCTGTCATACGGAGTAAGTTCAATGGTGTCAGAGTACGCGGATGCCTTACGTCCTGCATAGTATCCTGTTGCTGCGGCAAAACCTGCGCAATCAGAACCGAACAGCTGGTCGCCGGCAGCGTAGATTCCGTCGATATTCGTCTTCAGATCCCAGTCGTGCATGATACCGCCCGGTGCGCCGAACAGCTGTCTCTCATCATCGCTGAAGGAAGCGGATGTCCAACCCGTTCCGTATACCTGCATTGCTTTCTTTGCCGGATCGAAGCCTCTTCTGTTGTAGTAATCCAGAACAGGAACCGCCGTCTTTCCTTCGTTTCCGATCATCATTCCCCAGATTACATCTCTCTCCTGCTTCGGCAGTCTTGACATATCTGCGTAGAACGGAAGCTTGTAACCGCGCTTCATCAGTTCGTCGAAAGGAACGGTCTCCGGGCCTCTGTATTCGTACTTCGGCTCATCGATTACTCCGCCCTTCAGGAAGAACTTCTGTCCCGGAGCCGGATAGAATCTTTCTTTTACGGTCTTTAATTCATTGCCGTCTCTGTCCAGATATGGGATTTCAACACCTCTGGAGTCCACCATTGTGCAAGCGTACCAAGTATTGTGATTGTTGCCTGCACTGTATGGAGGGAAGCTGGATCCTGCAGCGGAGAACTCGGCTCTTACACTCTTCTCCATCATGGTAAATTCCATGCCCACTCTGTATCCCATGGCATGTCCCGAGCCGATGGAGTTGAACGGTCTGAATTCACACAGGCCCGGCAGGTCTGCATTAAACAGCCACAATCTTGCCGGTCTGGACATTGTCAGGATGGTAGATTTCGAATGGAACACTCTGATTTTTCCGGTATGAGTATCCATTCCGATAGCGCCTACGCCTCTCTTCTTTCCGTCCACCTCTGCGGTCAGAAGAGCCGTCGCTTCCGTATAGTCGCAAACCTTTACGCCCAGTCTCTTGAGCTCCTTCAGCAGTGCAGGCTTAAAAGTCTTTCCCCACACTCTTAAGGTGAATTTGTTCTCATAGTCATATGCGAACATCAGCTTGGTTTCTTCGTCTCTGAAATCAGCACCGACAAATTCATCCTCTGTGTCTCTGATTTTGCCGCCAATTTCCTCCAGATCTTCGAGTCGGTCCCAACCCTCTTCGCAGCAAATATAGTGTGCGATACCATTGGACAGGTGGTCCTGCTCATCCACATACGCTTCCGCAATTTCTTTTGAAGTTACCTTTGAGCATGGATTGGTACATGCGGATTCCCAATGGTCAAAACCCGTTCCTGCAGATCCGCTTCGAACGGTTGCACCTTTTTCAACAAGGACAACCCTCTCCCCTCTTCTGGCAGCGGATAATGCTGCGAAACAACCGGCGATTCCTCCACCGAGAACGAGTACGTCAGATTCAATGTGTTCTTCCTGACCAAATTCATTCGCATAAGGCCATTTAATTTCGCTCATGAATATTCCTCTCTTTCTATCATATTCCGAGTGTTAAGTTGAGATGATTATACACGTTAATTTTGTGGAATGCAATATGCATTTTGCATTTTGCACAATCTTGCAATTAAGTTTATCTTGCGAGCAAATAATGCATGTTATAAAATACATATAGCATAGTTTGAAAGGAATTGATGAAATGGCTGCAGTGAAGACAATTACCGAACAAGTATATGACAATATCTATGAATTAATCTTGAACCGGACTTTTGCTCCCGGCATGAAGCTAACGTTGAAGACGCTTCAGGAAGAGCTGGGGGTTAGCTCAAGCCCGATTCGCGAAGCCTTAACAAGGCTGCAGCAGGATGGAATTGTAGACTATCAACCCAATAGCGGTATGAAGCTGCGTACGTATACAGATAAAGAAGTACAGGATTTGTTCAATGTTCTGTCCGATCTTGATATGATATCTCTTAAATATGCACTGAACAGCGACAATCGCGAGATACTAATTCAAAAATTGAAGCACAACACGCAAGCATCCAAAGCCATGATTTCAGATGTAGATGTGACTGAGTGGCTCAATTTTTCAGATAAGTTCCATAAGATAGTTACGGATGCGACAGACAATCAGTTCTTGCAGGATTGTCTTAATAAAATATACCGTCATATCACAATATTCTCTGTACAGTATGAATCAGACAGCTCGAATCGAAATTTGATACAGGCGGCGCACGAGCACGTCGTGGAACTTCTTGAAGAAGGAAACTATGATGAGGCTATTTTAGAGTATAAGAATCATGTGCTCCTGTCCGCAGATCTTGCCAAATCTTGCTTAGCGAAATAATCCCACACAAAAGCCCCTGCGGAGCCGCGCTCTGCAGGGGCTTTTTCTCTTTAATTATCCGGCAGAAGTTCTCCGTTCACGGAGAAGGCTACCCAGTTACCCACGTTGGCGGCGTGGTCGCCGATGCGCTCCAGGTATTTGGCGATCATCAGCATGTCCAGGACGTCCCGATCGCTGTCATCGATGCGGCCTCGGATGCGTTCGAGGAGATTGAATTTTATTTTTTCAAAATACTCGTCCACTACGTCGTCGTAGGCAATGACTTCTTTAGCGTGCTCCAGGCTCCGGGCCTGGAAGGCCTCTACGCTGGATTTGACCATGTAGACCACCGCTTCGCCCATTTTCTGAAAATCCTGGGTGCGAATGGCCTGGGTGAGCTGACCGGTGAGGACGATCTCGGCGATGTCCAGGGACTGATCCCCGATGCGGTGCAGGTCGGTCACCATTTTCAGGGTGGCGGAAATGATTCTCAAGTCCGACGCCACCGGCTGCTGCTTCATGATCAGTTGGATGCACATGATTTCGATTTCACGCTCCTTCTGGGAAATCGTATCCTGCAGCTTTACCACCTTCTGTGCCAGCTTCTCGTCGTTGGTGAGGAAACAACGGACTGCCCGGTCAATGATGTCTTCGCACATACCGCCCATCAGGCAAGTCTGATCATCTAATTCTCTCAATTCTCCTTGGAATGTATCTCTCATTAACCGAACCTCCCTGTAATGTAATCTTCTGTACGCTTGTCTCTCGGGTCGGAGAAAATCTGATTCGTCTCTCCGTATTCCACCAGGTCTCCCAGCAGGAAGAAGGCGGTGCGGTCCGAGATACGAACGGCCTGCTGCATGTTGTGAGTGACCATGACGATGGTGTACTCCTTCTTCAGTTCCTCTGCCAGATCTTCGATTTTGCCCGTGGAAATCGGGTCCAGAGCACTGGTGGGTTCGTCCATCAGCAGTACATCCGGTTCCACGGCCAGGGCCCGGGCGATGCACAGTCGCTGCTGCTGGCCGCCGGACATGCCCAGCGCCGACTTCTTCAGCCGGTCCTTGGTCTCTTCCCAGATGGCCGCCGCTTTCAGGGATCGCTCTACGATTTCATCCAGCTCGGTCTTATTGCGGATGCCGCCGATGCGCGGGCCGTAGGCGATGTTGTCGTAAATGCTCATCGGGAACGGATTCGGTTTCTGGAATACCATTCCAACCTTCCGGCGCAGGTCGGTCACGTCCACGTCGTTCCCCAGAATATTTTTACCCCGGTACTCCAGGGTTCCTTCCACCCGGCAATTCGGAATCAGGTCGTTCATCCGGTTGATGTTCCGCAGGAACGTGGATTTGCCGCAGCCGGATGGGCCGATCAGCGCCGTGATGGATTTTTCCGGAATGTCCATGCTGATTTTCCGGAGAGCTTGGTGCTCACCGTACCACAGGTCCAGGTCCCGGACTTTGATAATTGGTTCGTTCATGTTCTATCCTCTTTTCTCCTGTATTTTCTTCGCGGTCTTGGAGGCAATCAGGTTCAGTGCCAAAGTCAGCGCCATCAGCACAATAGCGATAGCAAATGCGATGTCGTAGGCGCCTCGCTCACTGGCGTAGATGTAAAGGGCGACCGTCAGCGTTGCGGAGGACGACTGCAAAGCCTGCACGAAACCGATCATCTTCAGTCCGAAGCCCGCGGTAAAAAGAAGTGCCGCCGATTCCGAGGTGATCCGGCCCACCGACAGGATGCATCCGGTGATAATGCCGTCCAACGCGCTTGGAAGCACTACGGTTCGAATCATATGCCATTTGCCGCTGCCCAGCGCCAGGGCCCCTTCCCGGTAGCTCCGGGGAACCGTCAGTAAACTCTCCCTCGTATTGCTGATAATGGTTGGCAGCACCATCAGCACCAGGGTCAGCGCGCCGGCCAGAATACCTTGCTTCAGGCCGCCGATCTGAATAAAAATCAGCATGCCCACCAGTCCAAACAAAATGGATGGGATTCCCGTCAGAATCTCCGCGGCGAAGCTGATCAGGTTGGTCAGCTTCCGGCTGGAGGAGTACTCTGTCAAATAGATGGCAGCGCCCACGCCCAATGGCAGGACGATGATCATCGCCACGAAAATGATATACAGCGTGTTCAGAATATTGGGCAGAATTCCGATGTTTCCGGTAAGGTTGTTGGGCTCCGTGGACAGGAGGTTCCAGGTCAGGCTCGGGATGCCTCGGTACAGGATGTAGCCGATGATCATCAGGAGCACCAGGCAGGTGATGCCGGAACACAGCCCCATCAACCCTTTCAGGAGTCTGTCCATATTTTTTCTGTGCGCACTCATTACTGCTCCTCCTTCCGGATAACTCTGTGCAAAATCCAGTTAATCATCATGATGAACAGGAACAGCACCAGTCCGATGGAGAACAGGGCCTGTCTCTGCAGCGATCCATAGGACGCATAGGACATTTCCGAAACGATGGCGGTGGTCAGGAACCGAACGGATTGGAACAGTCCCGGCATGTTCGCCACGTTTCCGGCAACCATGATAATCGCCATGGCCTCGCCCAGTGCTCTGCCCACGCCCTGAATGACCGCTGCCGCCACGCCGCTCTTTGCGGACCGCAGAGATACGCGGAACCAGGTCTCCGTATAGTTGGCCCCCAAAGCCAGCGAGGCTTCTTCATACTCTCTCGGCACGGCCCGCAGCGCGGTGGCCGACACGCTGATGATGTACGGTAAAATCATAATCGTCAGGACAACAATCGCGGAGAACAGTGTGGCGCCGGAGGACAGGTGAAATGCCTTCTGCACGCCCGGTACCAAAACGGTCATGCCCACCAGGCCATATACGACGGACGGAATTCCTGCCAGAAGCTCTACGGCTCCCTGAATCACCGATGCGATTCTTGGGGGTGCGGCTTTCGCCAGGAACATGGCGGTAAAAATACCAATCGGTATTCCCAGGATTACCGCTCCCGCCGTACCGTAGACGCTAGTCAGGATGAATGGCAGGATGCCGAACTGATTCTGACCGGATTTCCAGGTGGTACCGAACAGGAACTTGATCGGTCCGATTTTGTGAATGGCCGGAATTCCGGAGATAATCAGGTACACGCTGATCAGCAGCACGAAGGCAACACTGACAAAACCGCAGAACAGGAACAGTCCGTGCAATGCGTTTTCCATTAAATCTTTTTTCTTCTTCATCTTACGATTCACTTTCTATAAAGAAGAAAGTCGTGCGGCTTAGCGCCCCACGACTTTCCGGAATGTTTCGGCTTTATTCGCTTACCGGAACGGCACCGGCGTTACGAATCAGATCTGCCGCATCTTTCGATGTTGCGAAATCGTAGAACTTCTGTGCTTCTTCGGAAAGCTTTCCGTCTTTCTTGGTGATGAAGCAGAACGGACGCTGCAGCTTGTAGCTTCCATCTTTGATGGTGTCTTCGGTGCAGGTTACGCCATTGACTTTGATTCCCTGAATCTTGTCCTGACCCTCTACTGCGGAGAAGGAAGCGTATCCGATTGCTTTCTCATTGCTGCCTACTGCGGAAATTACCGCACCGGTGGATGTCAATTCCTGTTCCAGCTTGCACTTGTCTTCGGTGCCGGTTGCACCTTCGAAACCGTCTCTCGTACCGGATCCGGACTCTCTGCCGATGCAGGAAATCTTTCCGGCTTTACCGCCGACCTGGCTCCAGTCTGTGATCTTTCCGCTAAAAATGTCTGCTACCTGCTGAGTTGTCAGATCCTTTACACCGTTCTTTGCATTAACGATTACGGAGATTCCGTCCAGTGCGATGACCTTCTGTTCCAGTCCGTCCTTCTCGTCATCCTTCAGTGCTCTGGATGCCAGGCCGATGTCGGTGTTGCCGTTCTTGGCTTCCTCGATTCCGGTACCGGATCCGGTTGGATCGTAGGTTACTTTTACGCCTTCGTTATCCTTCTGATACTGTTCCGAAAGTGCACCCATCACTTCTTCCATGGAAGTGGATCCGTTCGTGCTGACCGTTGCACTCTTTTCCTTGCTGCTGCCGCATCCGGTGAGTGCAGCCACGCCCATCAGACCGGTCAGGCCCAGAGCAATCAGTTTGAGATTTCTTTTTTTCATCTTTCTCTCTCCTTTACTTTCTTTCCCTTTTCAATTGTTTTCTTGTCTGTTTTCTGATTACAGGTATAAGTATAGGGCGATTTCGTAAAGACTGTTATCGAGGTAAAGTAAAAAGAACGTAAAGGATGAGGTGGGAATGTAAAGTGGGGGTTCCTGTGGTTGGCCCGTCAAGAGGGGGGCCGGGCGGGCGGAGGCTCAAGGACGCTAAGGCCTCCGGCTGCCTGGGAGAGGGGCCGACCTGTTAAGGCCTCCCCCTACACTACTTTTAGCAATGAGAAATCCGCAAACTGCGCCTGCTGAAGCTCGGCGATTTTAATGCTCTGGGCGGTTTCCTCCAAATTGTACAGGTGATCCACTTCCTGGGCGATGCGTTCCATATCCAAACCCAACGGTGTCTCGAACGACATCAGCAGATTCACTCCCGGGATGAACCCCAGATTCCGGTAGATATCCGTCTTCCCGTTAAATTCATTGCGATAGAACTCGGAGGAGGTTTCATGATACCAAAGCCCCAAATGCTCCTAAAGAAAAATGGCTCCCGTTTCCGGATGAATCAGGAGGAAATCCGGACGGATGAATTTTCCCGGCGCATATTCGATGGGATACTCATAGATTACGTAGAAACCCGCCGCGCTGAACCGCTCGTAGAGCAGCGCTTCCACTCGGCTCCGCACGGCCGTTCCGTCAAATGTCAAGATTTTCAAATTCTCCGGGTAATGAACCGGGATCTTTGCTTTATGCGCCTGCATCGCCCGGAAGCGCTGCCAGATGGGATTCTTCTCCGGGTGCAGTGCGTACTCCGTCGGACGTGTCGGACGATAATGCTTGGGAAGAGCTGCTTTTACCGCGGCGGCCGATGGCGAACTGTACTTTTCGAGGAAGGCCTCCATTGCTTTGATGTTCTTCTCCAGCACCTCCAGCATCGCCCGGCAGAATCGAAGCTCCCGGATGCCGCGCACCGTCTCGTTCTCGGCACTGCCCAGATATACTTCCTTCCCCTTCTTCTTACCATAGTAATATGCTCGCCCGTTCTTGATGCATATCCGCAGCGTCATTTTGTCATACTTCATCAGCGCCTTCTGTCGCTGAAGGTATCGTTTCCGAAGCAGCCGATTCTCGTCCAGACCGGCCTTCACGTATTTCGAACAATGAACCATTTTCCTCGCTTCTTTCTTACTTGCGTTGGATGTATTTGCCGCAAATCTTTTGCAGCCCTCCTCTTAGCTCCATTATCGCAAATGCGCCGTGCCCATGCATCATATTTCGTTCGAGAAAAATCGAGATATTGCTTTTTGAAAAATTTTGATTGGCGCTCCCCTATATTCTAATAAGTCTGTCCCTCTTGCGTTACTCAACTCCCATGTGCCTAGAATTTTTGAGCGAGTTCACGCTAATTTCTCCCAAAAGCTCATTCAGCGTGAATCCATTTTTACAAATCTGCCGGAATTCTAATTTTCAGCCGGTCCTTTCGATTTATTTTCACGCTAAATCTTCATTTTCGCTCAAAAAGCGTGAATTTCTTTTTTGCCGCAAATTTTTTCTGCCGCTCAACAGGCCCTTCTACGGAATTTCCCCAAAACTCGTTCACGCTATTTCGCCGTTTTTTCCATTTTAGCGTGAACTCGCCTCGTTTTTCTAGGCATATGAGAGTTTCGCTATAAAAATATCTCTACTTCTTCCCAGGCAGCCGAGATGTCCCAGACGAGCGGCGCACCCCAGGCGGCCGGCGCATCCCAGATGACCGGTCCGCCCTTGTCCCAAGGGCGCCCCATTGCCATTCGGCGCACGGAAAAGGCCCACCGGGCGTTCCCGGCGGGCCATCACTTGCACACTTGCACGCTTGCGTGCCTGCAAACTTGCACACTTGTTATTTGTATTCCTTATCCCATCTCTCGAAGTAGTCGATCTGCATCGCATGCTTTACCGCAGCCAGCGTCTTCTCCGCAGTGGCTACCGCATCCGCGGTACCGGCTCTCAGAATCTCAATGACTTCTTCCGGATGCTGCTCGTAGTACGCTCTCTTTTCCCGAATCGGGGTCAGGAACTCGTTCAGCACATTGAACAGGAATTTTTTTACCTTTACATCCCCCAGGCCGCCTCGGGTGTAGTGTTCCTTCAGCTCGTCCAGATTCTTGTATTCCGCCAAGTACTTTTCAAAATCCTCATCACAGCAGAAGGCATCCAGGTACTGGAACACGGTGTTGCCTTCCAGATGGCCCGGATCGCTGACCTTCAGGTGAGTCGGATCGGTGTACATTCCCATGACCTTCTTTTTCAGCACGTCCTCCGGATCCGACAGGTAGATGGTATTTCCCAGAGATTTACTCATCTTCGCCTGGCCGTCCGTGCCCGGCAGTCGCATGCAGGACTGGTTCGGAGGCAGATAGATTTCCGGCTCGATCAGCACCTCGCCGTACACGTGATTGAAGCGGCGCACGATTTCCCGGCACAACTCCAGCATCGGCTCCTGGTCCTCGCCTACCGGAACGGTGGTGGCCATGAAAGCGGTGATATCCGAAGCCTGGCTCACCGGATAGTTGAAGAAGCCCATCGGGATGTTATCCCCAAAACCTCTCATTTGAATTTCGGATTTGATGGTCGGGTTCCGCTGCACGCGGGACACGGTAACCAGGTTCATGTAATACATGGTCAGCTCGTGGAGCTGCGGCACCAGGGACTGAATCATAATGGAAGTCTTTGACGGATCGATGCCGATTGCCAAATAATCCATGGCGACTTGCATCACGCTCTCCCGCACCTTCTGCGGATTCTCCGCGTTGTCCGTCAGCGCCTGGGCGTCCGCAATCATGATAAACATCTTGTCGAACTCCGGATCCTTCTGAATCTCCAGCCGCTGTCTCAGGGAACCTACGTAATGTCCAATATGTAATTTACCGGTCGGTCTGTCGCCGGTCAGCATAATTTTACCTGCCATAATTTTTTCCTCCTCATAAAAACACGTTGCGATTGTCATAGTTTACCGTTTTGCCGGGTTACCATCGCCGATGTTCCAGGGCGGCCGGGTAAATTGCCGTATTTTTCATAACACCTTTCTCCTGTATCTTATAGATTATAGTACATCGATCATCTCCCGGTGAATTTTGCGGGAATAGATAATCGAGAACGTCAGGCCCACAATCTCTGCGATTGGGAATGCCAGCCACACGTAGGTGACCTCGCCCAAGCGGGACAGCAGGAACGCTGCCGGAAGCAGCACCACCAGCTGTCGAATAATGGATATATTCATGCTGTAAATGCTTTTTCCCAAAGCCTGAAATACACTGCCCTTCATTATAGCATAGCCGGCCAGTGGAAAACCAACAGAAATAATTCGAAGCGCCGGGATGCCGATGGCCAGCATTTTGTCCGAGGCATCGAAAATTCCCAGGAAGACGTTCGGAATCACCCAGAACAGAAGCATCCCCACCGTCATAATCATCACCGCGTACCGGGTACTGAGCCGGGATGCTTCCAGAAGGCGGTCCTTCTTCCGCGCGCCGTAGTTGTACGCCACAATCGGAACCACACCGTTGTTCAGTCCGAACACCGGCATGAAGATAAAGCTCTGGAGCTTGAAGTAGGCACCGAAGGTGGCCACCGCCGTGGAGGAAAATGCCCCCAGAATCAGATTCAGGAAGAAGACCATCACCGAGCCCACCGCCTGCATGATGATGGACGGCACGCCGATCTGGTAGATTTCCTTAATGATATGGAGATCCGGGCGGAAGCCTTTCATGCCAATCTTCAGCTCCGTATTTTTCTTAATGTTCAGGTACACGCCCAGCAGCGCCGCAAACGTCTGTCCGAAGACCGTTGCGATGGCCGCACCGGCAACGCCCAGTTTCGGCGCTCCAAGCAGTCCGAAGATCAGAATCGGGTCCATGATAATGTTGATAATCGCACCGCTTCCCTGGATCAGCAGGATGTAGGAAGTTTTGCCCGTGCTCTGCAGCAGCCGCTCCACGCACAGCTGCAGGAATACCATGATGGACAGGGTGCAGACGATGCTCAGATAGGTGGAACCGTATTCGATAATCTGTGCGTCCTTTGTCTGGAACGCGATGAACGGCCGCGCGCCCATGCCGATCAGCAGGAACAGCAGATAAGTGACAAACGCCAGGAAAATTCCGTTCTGCGCCACCTTATTGGCCCGGTCAAAGTGTCTCGCCCCCAAATACCGAGAAATCAAGGCGCTCATGCCCACCGCCGTACCGATGGCGAACGCCAGAATCAGCGCCTGAATCGGGAAGCACATGGATACCGCCGTCAGGGCGTCCTCGTTAATCCAGGACACGAACATGCTGTCCACAATGTTGTACGCCGCCTGAACGAACATGGAAATCATCAGCGGAAAAGACATCTTCAGCAGAAGCCCCTTTACCGGCGCATACCCCATCCGATTTTCCGGCTGCAAATTCTCTTCACTCATCATTTCTTTACTCAAACTAAATCTCAACCTCTCTCTTTTTGTATTCTTCTCGTATATATTACCCTCCATTGTAACATACTTTTCCACTGTTATGGGTAAAATAAAACATTATCAGGCGGGAGTGGCCGGAAACGTCCGGACGGGGCGAACTTTTTTTACCGAAAAGTTCATGCAAAATCCGCATGGTTACTCCAAAAAATACTCTAATTTAGTGTCGGAAATTGTACTCGAAATACAAATTTGTGTCCAAAATTGCACGGTTTCACATACAATTTGAAGGTTTTTCTAACTTCTTTAATTTTTATAACAAAAATTTTTAAATTTTTTTGTTGACAAACACAGAAACTTGTTTTAAACTAATCCCATCAGTCAGAGAGTTGGTTGGAATAAGTTTTTATCTCTGACGGGAATTTGAAACTGAATCTATAAAATAGGAGGTTGCATTCATGAAACAATTCACAGCAATGCTGAGCACCATCGACGGTTATGTGTGGGGCATCCCCATGCTGGTACTCATTATCGGAACCGGTCTGCTTCTCACCGTGAGAACCGGAGCCCTGCAGTTCTGCAAATTGGGTAAGGCGCTGAAGTACATGGTTCACAACGAGGAAGGCGGCGAAGGAGAGGTCTCCAGTTTCGCAGCGCTGACCACCGCACTGGCGGCCACCGTTGGAACCGGCAACATCGTCGGCGTTGCCACCGCAATCTGCACCGGCGGACCGGGCGCATTGTTCTGGATGGAAGTTGCTGCCTGCGTGGGTATGGCAACCAAATATTCGGAAGGTCTCCTGGCCGTAAAATACCGTGTGCTGGACGAAAACGGCAAGGCACTGGGCGGACCGTTCTACTACATCGAAAGAGGTCTGGGACCGAACTGGAAATGGCTGGCAAAGCTTTTCGCCTTCTTCGGCGCGGCAGCCGGCATCCTGGGAATCGGTACCATCACTCAGGTGAACTCCATCACCTCCGCAGTGGGCCGGGTATTCGATCCGGAAAGCAAGCACATTGCATTCTCCATCGGCGACCACTCCTACACTTGGACTACAACAATCGCTGCAATCGTCGTAACCGCACTGGTGGCACTGGTTGTCATCGGCGGCATCCAGAGAATCTCTTCCGTAGCATCTCTGGTCGTTCCGGCAATGATGGTACTGTACGTATCCGCAGCCGTTGCAATTCTTGTATATAACTACGCTGCAATCCCGGCAGCAATCGCCACCATCGTAAAGAGCGCATTCGGTATGGATGCGGTTGCCGGCGGTGCACTGGGTGCCATGATTGCCGCAATGCAGAAGGGTGTCGCAAGAGGTATTTTCTCCAACGAATCCGGTCTGGGTTCCGCACCGATCGCGGCGGCGGCAGCGCAGACAAAGGAACCGGTTCGTCAGGGTCTGGTATCCATGACCGGTACTTTCCTGGACACCATCGTTATCTGCACCATGACCGGTCTGACCATCGTCATCACCGGTTCGGACAAAGTGGGTCTGGAAGGCGTAGACGTAACCATTCGTGCTTTTGGCCAGGGACTTCCTTGGAGCGAAACATTCGGCGCCATCCTGCTGATGATCTGCCTGGCAGTATTCGCTTTCACCACCACACTGGGCTGGGACTACTACGGTGAACGCTGCTTGGAGTACTTCACCAATAAAAACATGAAAGCCGTAAAGGCATACCGTTACCTGTACATTCTGGCGGTTCTCATCGGTCCGTTCCTCACACTGGAATTCGTATGGACCTTCGCCGACATCTTCAACGGCCTGATGGCATTCCCGAACCTGGTTGGACTTCTGGGACTCAGCGGTGTCGTTGCGGCAGAAACCCGCAGCTACTTCAAGCGTCTGAACGCCGGCGAAGTAGACGAAGGCGAGAAGTTCCGCAAGAAACAGAAGAACGCAGCATAACGCATTCATATCATTTCCTATATCATCACACAATTTGATGAAAGAACCCCGGGGCGTCCTCCAAAATGACCCCGGGGGTTCTTTCGTTCTTTTTTCTATTCCTCCAGCTGCTTCTGCATCGTCCGGTGGCTCTCGATGGTCAGCAGCTTCTCTTTAATGTCCAGCCCGCCGTTGTACCCCGTCAGTCGGCCCCTGGATCCGATGACTCGGTGGCAGGGAATCACCAGCGGCAGCCGGTTGTGGTTCGCCGCAATGCCCACCGCCCGCCAGGCTTTGGGACTGCCGGCGGCTTCGGCAATTTCCCGGTAGGTGCGGGTTTCGCCGTAAGGGATGTCCAGCATGGCACACCACACTTCTTCCTGGAAGCGGGTTCCTTCCATGCGAATGGGAAAGGTGAATTCCTCCCGCTCTTCTTCCAGGTACTCCTGCATCTGCCGGCAGGCCTTCTTCAGGACGGGGGCAACTTCGGCGCAATTCAGGTTGTTCCGGGTGTAGGCCGGTCCTTCGACGGCGGGGAGATTGCTTCCCTCGAAGCAGACGAAGGGGAAGGGGTCTCGGAGGAAAGCGATTTCCCGAATCTCCCTTTGGTTTCCTTTGATTTTCAGTTTTCCGATGATTCCCGTATCATAAATGATGGTTTCCATCCGCCCTTCCCGGTTTTCCTGCATTTCGACCTCCTGTTTCTATCAATCCGTTCATTGGAGCCATTGTATCACAAGAATCGCGCCGGTAAAGGGCCGCGGAACAAAAAGGACTTTTCCCACGGGAAAAAGTACGAAAACGCCCGAAACGTAAACTTCCGAATATAAAAAAACCGGTCAATGCATCTGCATTGACCGGGTTTTCTCCTCTTGGAGCTGCTGGCGAGAATCGAACTCGCAACCCCTTCATTACGAGTGAAGTGCTCTACCATTGAGCCACAGCAGCACGTTCGTAACCGAATTGCCCTATGATTATACACGAACGAAGAGGTAATTGCAAGGGTGCGCCCCTTTTATTTTTCTTATCCGATGTCTTTGATATTGCCAAAGGCCAGGCCCACATAGCCTTGGGCGTATGCGGCCGCCACCATCTCGCCCGCGCTGTTCATGTATACCAGGGTGCCGGACGACTTCTCCACGAAGGTAAAATTTTTCTTTTTCAGCGCCGCGAGGTACTTCTGATAGGTTTTCTTCCCGGCTTTATATTGGACGGAGGTCACCCCGTCGGCCTTCAGGAATTTGCCGCGCTTTCCGTACAGCGCCCCAAAATCCGGGATTTTATATCCTTTATAGTGCTTCGGCACCGTGATTCTGCACTTCAAAGCAATGCCGTTCCGCACAGCCGTAACGGTACAGGTTCCGCCCTTTATCGCAGTCACCGTTCCCTTCTTGGACACCGTCGCCACCTTCTTGTTGCCGGATTTCCACCGGATGCGTCCCTTCCCGCCGGTCACCTTCAGCCGGAAGCTCCGGGAATTGTAGACGGTGATTTTCTTTTTATTCAGCCGCGGATTCACTACGGTCACCTTGCAGGCGTATTTTTTCCCGCCAAAACGAGCGACCACCTTGCAGGTCCCGCTTTTCTTTCCTTTCACCACGCCCTTACCGTTGACCGTGGCCACTTTCTTGTTGGAGCTGCTCCACTTCACACCGGCCTTCGCCCCCACCAAAACATTGGTGAACCGGGCGTTCTTCCGAATGGTTTTCTTCTTATACTTCAGCCCCTTCGGCTCCACCGTCACCTTGCACACCGCCCGGCTGCCCGATGGAAAAACCGCGCTCACCGTACACTTCCCGGCGCTCTTGGCCGTGACCAGCCCATTTTTGTCCACCGCCGCAATCCCGGCATTGTCGGACGCCCAGGTCACATGGACCGGCAGCCCTTCCGGCTGGGTATTCGCTAAAACCAGTTTCTTTTTCGCCTTGTACTTCAGGTTCAACGCGGCCGGGAGCTCCCCGGACTGCGCCTCGGTCGGCGGATTTCCTTCCCCCGGCGGAATCCCCGGTCCTTCCGGCTCCTCCGTTGCCCCGCCGTCCCGGCTTCCTTGATTTTCTTGACTTCCTTGACCTTCAGCAGTTGTTCCAAGCTGCCTGCTGCTACCTTTATCAGTTGCCGATCCCACCTCTGCAGCTGCAAAAGCCGGAATCACAGACACCACCAAAATTCCTGCGAGGACCATTGCTAGAATCCGTTTCATATTCTGTCCTCCACTTACAACTATTCAGGTTAACACGTCTTAAGTGGAGTATATCAGAGCCGCCGCCCACTCGCAAGGGGCGATGGCAACATGGACGGCCGACGGGCAGGATTCGGGCCGCTGGGCTGGATTCGGGCCGGCACCCATACAATAAAAAACGGCTTGCAGGAGGAACTCGTCCTCATGCAAGCCTACATCTAGTCTTTCTTTTCCACTTATTACGAAACGTTTCTCCTTCGCTCTGTCGGGCGCCTACGGTTCGTTGTTCGTATTTTTACAGAGCGTTTTTTACAAGATTACACGGTGCATCTTACGATGTACAGTCCATCCTGATAGGTGTCCACGTAAATGTATCCGCGGTCGTCTACCAGAACATCTTCGGCGATGCCGATGTGCGGTCCCGGGAACAACGTGCCGTCCTCGATGTCGAACCAGGTGCCTTCCGGATCCGGCGGCATGAAGTAAGCGATTTCCTTCGGAACAAATGGATCCGATACGTCGTAGACGCGGAGGCCTGCCTGGAAGTGGCAGTTGTAGACTCTGTCGTCTCTCTGCTCCAAGCAATCCTGCGGTGCGGCATCGTACATGTTGTGCGGGCCGAATACCACGCGCTGGCCGTCAATGATGTTGAAGTTCTCGCCGTGGCACTTTTTGTATTCCTCCGGAACTTCCGGATACGGGAATACGGAAATCAGGGACGGGTTCTCCTTGTCACCGGTCTCGATCATTCCGATGATGTTCATCGGCTGGCTGGTGATTCTGTGGAACATGCCCTCTTCACGGTTCGGATCGAAGTACCAAGGACGCTCACCTTCGGTGGTTACGATGGCGAACGGTCTGTCGCCCAAAGGCATTGCGGTGTGCACCGCTGCGCCGGACTGGCCGTTGGAGAACGGCGGGTTCAGCGGAACATTGCCCAACAGTCTCGGACGGGTTTTGTCCTTCACATCGATCATGCAGAATCCCACGTTCGGGAACGCCGCATAGACGATGTCGTTTCTCTCGGTGATGGCGTGGCCGTTCGGCAGCTTCATGAACGGCTCGGTTCCGAACTCCGGAATATCCGACGCCTTCTTGTTGCCCAGATACTGGCCGTCTGCCCACCAGCTGCCCACCTCAACCGGATGAGTCGGGTCCTCCAGGTCGATGATGCGCAGGATGTATCCCATATAATTTCTTTTACTTCCCATGATGTACGCATATCTGCCGCCATCGTAGTAGCTCCGGTGCACGCCCGGACCATCTTCACACTCGAACTGACCCAGGAACTTCGGATTCCATGGATCCTCGGTGATGTCGTAAATCTTGAAACCGCCCCAATATGGCTGCTCGTGTGTTCCGTGGAGCACCCGCATGGTTCCGCCATAGCAAGCAATCAGCTTCCCGCCGGCCACCTGAATCTTCGCCAGGGACTGACCGTCATGGATCTCGCTGACCCAATCGCCCTCGACCCACTTGGACACCGGATTCTTCGGATCCGTCACTTCAATAATATTAAAACCATTATCCCGGAAGCACGCCGAATAGATAAAATATCTTCCATCTTCCGTGCGATGCATTCCCATCTGGAATCCCGGCTTCTTGTTCAGGTCATTGTAGCCGACAAATTCCATGTTCTTCAGCAGCATTTCGGTTCTTCTGCTCATGAATTTCCTCCTTATGATCGTTTTTTTCAATCCCTTCCACTAAAAAAAGGATATCTTCGATAACTCGATGATATCCTTTTTGTCATTCAATTGGAAATGCGATTTTTGAGGGGGAGGTTATGCAAAAAAAGCATTACCTCTCATCCCACACGTCCGACTCCCCGAACGGAACCGTTTGACGCAGTTCTTCGGGGGCGTCTGCTGCCTACGGCAGCGCGGTCACGCCTCCGGCTCCCCTTGGGGAACCCGCGCCCGGATGAATTCCCGAAAACGCTCCAATGCCGGATTGCCGCTGTCCTTCCGCTGGATCATCTGAACCGGCAGTTCCGGTTCCCCCTCCAACGGGATGGCCACCGTCTCCGGACCGGCGATGTCCTGCATGGAATTGTGGAGAATCATTACTCCGTAATTCATGTCCACTTCCAGCAGTGCGGTGGTCACGGAAGAAACGCTCTTGGCAATGTGGGGAGCAAATCCGTATTGCAGGCACAGTCCCATAGTCCGGTTGAACCCAAAACGAGACTGAGAAGCATCCACCACGATGAAACCTTCCGAGCGCAAGTCCTTCACGGAAACTTTTTCCTTCGATGCCAGCGGGTTGTTCCGGTTCATGAAAACGCAGTCGTGATCCCAGGAAATAACCGTTCCGTTCAGCTGTTCTCTGTATACCTCCGGAAAATGCACCAGAATTCCACAGTCCAATTCCCCTTCCTGAATCTGATCGAAGGCGGCGGATTCACTGGTGTTTCTGAAATCGATTTCCACATCCGGGTTTTCCTCTGCAAACTGCCGAATCATTCGGCCGGTGTTCCCCGCTCGAATGCCGTCCTCCAGAATTCCGACGGTGAGCTTTTTCCTCTCCGCGCTGAAGCGCTTGGCATCCTGCAGCAGCTCGTTATATTCGTTCAGCATCCGTTCACAATGCCGGAGCACGTTCTGCCCGGCGGGAGTCAGTTTCGGATTCACCTTGTCCCGCTGAATCAGCTTGACGCCGATTTCTTTTTCCATGCTCTCAATCATTCGACTGAAGGCGGGCTGGGACATGTACAGCTGCTTCGCCGTCTTGGAAAAATTCAGGGTTTTGGATAATTCCAGGAAACCTTTCATCTGTTTGATGTTCATATTCGCACCTATTTCTCTACCAGACCGTAGCCAAAAATATCCTTGCTCTTAATCGGATACCCGTTTCGCTTGCATATTCCTTTCCACTTCTTCTCGTCCTTGCCCGTAAAACCGGAGTTTCCTTCGATGGTGTAGACCTTCCCTCGGAACACTGAGGCCACCAGTCCCACGTGATCCACGGAGCCGTCGTGCTCCCAGTCGAAGAAAATGATATCCCCGGCTTTCGGCGTGTACCCATCTCCCTGCTCGTGGTACCGATCCCGATCTCGGAACCAATTCACCTGCTGCGGCACGTAGCAAGACATGGGCACCTTGCCGTCATCAATCAAACCGTTCTGATCGGCGCACCAGGAAATAAAGCAGGCACACCAATCCACATGAGAATCAAACCCGTACCACTGCCAAAACTTCTCTCCGCCGTAGTTTCCCAGCTGGGTGCGGGCGGTCTCCACCATAGGAACATCTCCGTCCAATACCGTTCCGCCGGCTTTCAGCAGATTGTTTACATACCGGCCGCCCAGAATCAGGTTCATTCCTATAAGACAAAGGATGATTATCGTTAACGACCGCCTCCGGATTCGATGCTGTTTTCTTTTCCGCTGTGCCTTGCGGGCGGCCCGAATCCGTCGCTCCGCGTAGCGGCGCATCACTTCGTCATCGCCGCTTTCCAGGGCCTGCAGTTCTTCCGGCGTCAGCTGCACCTGCGGGCTTGCAGTTTTCTTTTTCTTCCGTTTCTTCCTTATATTAAACATCTGTGTACCTTGTTAATCTCCTTCCCTGCGCAACAATTTATTTTACCACTTTGAACACAGAATAATTGATATAAATGTGAAAAAAATCTGCGGCTCTGCCGAGCGGCCGGACCGGCATTTTCCTTCTTCTCGACCCGCGGTTCGCGCTCGAAAACCGAGTTCATTGGCTTTCCGGGCAGGCGGGCGCGAACCCTGCCGCCGGCCGAGCCGCCATCTTCCTTTTTTCAGGCCCGCGGTTCGCGCTCCGAAACCGATTTCATTGGCTTTCCAGACTGGCGGGCGCGAACCCTGCCGCCGGCCGGGCCGGATTCTTCCTTTTTTCAGGCCCGCGGTTCGCGCTCGAAAACCGAGTTCTTTGGCTTTCCGGGCAGGCGGGCGCGAACCCTGCCGCCGGCCGAGCCGCCATCTTCCTTTTTTTCAGGCCCGCGGTTCGCGCTCCAAAACCGAGTTCATTGGCTTTCCAGACTGGCGGGCGCGAACCCGGCCGCCGGCCGGGCCGCCACCTTCCTTTTTTCAGGCCCGCGGTTCGCGCTCCGAAACCGATTTCATTGGCTTTCCGGACTGGCGGGCGCGAACCCTGCCGCCGGCCGGGCACAAAAAAAACATCCCCGCGTCAAACGCGGGGTTTTTAACGACAGGGCAAAGCCCATGCTCTTCGCGTTACGCGTACAACGCGTAATATAATCTGTCAACTGCGTATTTTATAAACTACTTTCTCTTTTTTCTATACTTTTCAGTTTCTGGAATACTTAGCTGTTCTCCTAATTTGTCTTCATCCAATTGATGTCGTATATATTCCGCAATTCGGCGTTCATTTTTTCCGACTGTATCGACATAATATCCTTTACACCAAAACGATCGATTTCGATATTTGTATTTTAAATCGCCGAATTGCTCGTAAATCATCGTGCTACTTTTCCCTTTCAAATATCCCATAAATGACGATACTGAAATCTTTGGTGGGATTTCCACAAAAAGG
>Ga0129314_1000930_pt1 | contig 24744 bp, 24 predicted proteins | sample O1111metagenome_FD_94431 | JGI IMG/M metagenome (GOLD analysis project Ga0129314, IMG submission 94431) | Orangutan individual fecal microbial communities from fecal samples from Wisconsin, USA - O1111 metagenome | ecosystem: Host-associated > Mammals > Digestive system > Large intestine > Fecal... | reverse complement strand
AGGAAATGTATTTAAACATACTGAAAAAAGACCTTAAACGAAAAAAGACAATGAATATAATCCTGCTTGTATTTATCATACTTGCAACGATGTTTGTGGCAAGCGGACTAAATAATGTATTTACTGTTATGAACGGCACGGATTATTATCTTGACAAGGCGGAAATCGGGGATTTTGTTGTTATCACAATGGGCAATGAGTCAACAGGATATGCCGACGGCATACTCGACAAAGCTGATTGTGTAAACGGATACAAAATCGAAACCTGTATTTTCGGTTCGCAGGACAGCGTTTCACGCATTGACGGCTCAGCGGCTGAAACCAAAAACACTGCGTTGTTTCAATCAATATCTGATGCAAAGCTCAAATTCTTTAATACGGCGAACGAGTCCGTTTCCGCTGTAAATCAGGGCGAGGTTCTGATTGCGGGTAAATTTATAGAAAACAACGGTTTCAAGGTAGGCGATTATATCCGCATAAAATTGGGCGATGTGGAAAAGGAATTGAAAATTGCAGGAAAAGTAAAGGACGCTTTTTTAGGCTCTGATTTTATGGGCAATACACGCTTTTTGCTCAATCAGGCTGATTATGACACATTCCTTGCAGATGAAATGATAAATGCACATTATCTGGGCGAGGTTATCTACATCGAAACCGATGATGTCAAAGCAACAACCTCAGCTATTGCCGATATCCCCGGAATTGCCTTTTCAGGCGCAAGAGATATTCTTAAAATGTGCTATGTAATGGAAATGATTGTAGCGTTTATCATACTCATTTTAAGCGTATGTCTTATAATTGTTTCTTTCGTGGTGCTCCGCTTTTCTATCGGCTTTACGATTGCCGAAGAATACAGAGAAATCGGCGTTATGAAGGCTATCGGTATTAAAAATCACAAAATCAGGGGGCTTTACATAGTAAAGTATCTGATGATGTCGGTAATCGGCGGAATTATCGGATTTTTCGCAAGTATTCCCTTCGGAAATATGCTGATTATGTCTGTAAGCGAAAATATGGTGCTTGGAAATGACGCAGGCTTCCTTATAAATATTATCAGTGCAGTCGGCACTGTGATTATAATTCTTCTGTTCGCTTACGGGTGCACAAGCAAGGTTAAAAAGCTTACACCTATTGACGCAATTCGCTCGGGACAGACAGGTGAACGTTTTGGAAAAAAGAGCTTTCTGCGGATAGGAAAAACAAGTTTAAAACCCTCTGTATATATGGCGTTAAACGATGTTTTATGCGCACCAAAACGCTTTATGACGATTATAATTTCGTTCTTCCTCTGCACACTTTTTGTGCTTATGCTGGTCAACACGGTCGCTACTATGAAAAGTCCCAATCTTATCACAACCTTCGGAACAGAAAGCGACCTTTACATAACCGATGTAGACGGTGTAATGAAGTTTATGAATACAGGCGATAAGGAAAGCTTGTCAGATGAGCTGAATAATCTTTCCGATAAAATTTCAGACGAGGGTATGCCTTGTAATGTAAGCGTCGATATACAGTATAAATACAAGGTTATAGCTATGGGAAATGAATATGCTGTAAGCTGTGCACAAAGCTTGAATATCCCCGTAGGTGAATACGATTATCTTGAAGGCTCTGCTCCGCAGAACAGGAATGAGATTGCCGTGACACCCAAGATTTCAGAAATGCTTGGTGCCGAAATTGGCGATACTGTGACAATTGATTTCGGAACTGAAAAAATCGACTGTATAGTAACAGCGTATTTTCAGACGATGAACAATCTCGGCGAGCTTATCCGTCTTCACGATGGCGCGCCCACCGATATGAGTTGTGTTTCAAGTATCAGACAGTATCAGGTGGACTTTACCGACAATCCCTCTGAAAGTGAAATCGAAAGCCGAAAGGAAAAAATCAAGGAGCTTCTGGATGTTGAAGATGTAATGAATGCAACTGAATACTGTATAAACTGTGTATCGGTTGTTCCCACAATGGAGGCCGTTCAGGTTCTGCTTTTGGCAATAACGATTGTTGTGGTAATTCTTGTTACAGTTCTTGTTGAACGCTCCTTTATTTCCGATGAAAAAAGTCAGACTGCCCTTTTAAAGGCTATCGGTTTTCAGAACGGAACTATAATCAGCTGGAACACCCTGCGTTTCGGAATAGTTGCTCTTGCAGCAGCAATTTTAGCGGCAGCAGCTTCAATACCTATGACAGAACTTTGCATTACACCCATTTACGGAATGATGGGCGCAACAAAAATCAAGTTTAACATTGACCCGTTGCAGATATTCCTGATTTATCCGACAATTATTTTTACTGTAACAATTATTTCAGCATTTCTCACTTCGCTTTACACAAGAAAAATCAAGTCCTCAGACACAGCCAATATAGAATAAGAAAGGAAACCGCTATGAATATCTTAGAAGTAAAAGACCTGTGCAAAACATATATCGTAAACAAGCGCCAGAACAATGTGCTTAAAAATGTCAGCTTTACTGTAGAGGAGGGCGAGATGGTGGCCGTTATGGGACCGTCGGGCTCGGGTAAGTCGACTCTTCTCTACGCCGTTTCGGGTATGGACGGCATTACCGCAGGCGAGGTGCTGTTCTGTGGCAGAAATATCGCAAAAATGGGTGAAAGGGAGCTTGCCGATTTAAGACTTGACGAAATGGGATTTATCTTTCAGCAGATGTATATGCTGAAAAATTTAACGGTGCTTGACAATATCATACTCCCTGCGGTACAATCGAATAAGAATACCGAAACACGAAAAGAGATCGTTCAGCGTGGGCAGGATTTAATGCGTAAGCTGGGCATTATCGAAATTGCCGACAACGACATTAACGAGGTTTCGGGCGGACAGCTTCAGCGTGCCTGCATCTGCCGCAGTATGATCAATAATCCGAAAATGATTTTTGCCGACGAACCGACAGGCGCACTCAACCGTACATCGTCTGACGAAGTTATGGAAGAGCTTGCAAAGCTAAATGCCGACGGTACGACAGTTATGCTTGTAACTCACGATGTTAAGGTTGCGGCAAAATGCACAAGAGTTATGTATATAGTTGACGGCAATATCAGGGACGAATATAATCTCGGCAGATGTGAAAGCAATTCTCAGGTGCGAGAGCGTGAACGTGCGCTGAACAACCGGTTACTTGAATTAGGGTGGTAATATGACCGATATTTTAATTGTTGAAGACAATGAAGAGCTTGCCGATATACTGTGTGATTTTCTCCGTGCGGAAAACTACACGGTATCTGTTGCCAAAACAGGTGAAAAAGCCTTGTCGCTGTATGAAAAATACGGCGCAAGGCTTATTGTGCTTGACATAATGCTACCCGGAATTGACGGCTTTGCGGTGTGCAGAAAAATCCGTGAAGAAAGCGACACGCCCATACTTATCGTAAGTGCAAAGGTCAACAAGGAGGATAAGCTGAACGGGCTTATTCTTGGTGCTGACGATTACATTGAAAAGCCGTATGACATTGACATAATGCTTGCAAAAATTGCAGGTATTTTCAAGCGTCGGTACGCTGTTGATGAGCTTATCGACGGGGATATTCGTGTCAATAAGGTGAGCAGAACGGTATGCAGAAACGACATACCTATTGAAATGACTGTAAAGGAATTTGAATTACTGGTATTGCTTATCGAAAATAAGGGCAGGATTCTTACAAAGGAGTATCTATTTAATCAGATCTGGGGCAGCGACAGCTTTTCGGAACAGCAGACTCTCACAGTGCATATAAAGCGGCTTCGTCAGAAAATCGAGGACGATCCGAAAAATCCGAAGCATATACAGACGGTATGGGGAGTAGGCTACAAATATGAAAGCATTTAACAAAATTTTCGCCTTAGCGGCGGCGGTTATAATTACGGTTTTTGTTACAGCAAATGCGATACTTCTTAAGGATAGCACCGGCGGCAGACCATATCTTGTAGAGGTTTCAAGGCTTGTAAACGAAATCGAAAACGGGAACGCTTATGACATTTCAGATTGCAAATATGTAACGGGCGTAAGCGAGTACGGCGACGGGTTTTACAATTCCCACAGCGACTATGTTATCAGAGAGATAAACGGCGAGTTGTATCGTTTTGATTATACCGCTGACGGAAGCGTTGATAAGGCGGAAACAATAATTGTTGTGAACGTAATCCTCGGCATAATGTCTGTGGTGATCATTGCGGTTATGATTTACATAAGGGCAAAAATTCTCACTCCGTTTGAGAAACTCACTGATATTCCCTATGAACTTTCAAAGGGTAATCTTACTGCACCTGTAAAGGAAGCGAAAAACAGGTTTTTCGGGCGATTTGTCTGGGGCGTGGATATGCTCCGTGAGAATATGGAACAGCAGAAAGAGCGTGAATTAAATCTGCAAAGGGAGAAGAAAATGCTTTTGCTGTCGCTGTCGCACGACATAAAAACTCCCTTGTCGGCTATTAAGCTGTATTCAAAAGCACTCTCAAAGGGGCTGTATACCGATAAGGAAAAGCAGCTTGAAATTGCCGAAAGCATCAATGCCAAAGCTGATGAAATAGAGGGATATGTTGCTGAAATCATCACCGCTTCAAGAGAGGACTTTTTAAGTCTTGATGTTACAATGGGCGAGTTTTATCTGTCGGAACTTGTAACAAAAATCAAGCTTTACTATACCGAAAAATTGTCGCTCGTAAAGACTGATTTTTTCATCGGAGAATACGGTGATTGCCTTATAAGCGGAGATCTTGACCGAAGCATCGAGGTGGTTCAGAATATAATGGAGAACGCCATAAAATACGGCGACGGCAAGGAAATTTCAATCAGCTTTTCCGAAGAGGAGGGCTGTATTCTTATTGCTGTGAAGAATAGCGGCTGTACGCTTCCCGATACGGATCTGCCGCACATCTTTGAAAGCTTCTGGAGGGGCGCAAACGCAGAAAACCTGAAGGGAAGCGGACTTGGGCTTTACATCTGCCGACAGCTTATGCACAAGATGAACGGCGAGGTATTCGCACAGATCAAGGACGGAGATATGTGCGTAACGGCGGTGTTCGGGAAAACATCTTGCGATAGGCGGGGTTGAAGAAATTGTATGGCAATATTTTTGGAAACTGTAAGGGGGTGAGTGGGAAGCATATTGCAGGGATAAGTTTGTTTGAAGATTTTCGGTATTACATCCGAATACTGAAATCGTGGTTTGACGGTATTATCAGTTAATTTGCTACAGTTACATCTACGGCTTCACCGAAGGCGGTAACAACAAGGTTAAAGTTTTAACGATAAATGCTTATGGTTACGAAATTTCAATAGATTTCTTAACCGTATTATCAGCATTTTTTTATTTTTTGTACCTCAACTGTTGAAAAAGAGCATTGGAACGCCATAAGCGGTTTGTGGGGATTGCGAAGCCTAAGCAGGAGGCGGATATTGATGAGGTTATGCCGATGGGAATTTGATTGGAAAAGTGGTTGAAAAAAGTGGAAATGCGTGGTATAATGGATTTATAAGGGTGGTGGATCTGCCGTATAAATCGGAATTTACAGGAGTATTGAAATGAGCATAAAATTAGCACAAGAATTTGATCTTGATATTGTCAAGAAAATAACCCACAAAACAATCAAAGAAATTTATCCGCATTATTATTCAAATGGTGCAGTAGTATTTTTTCTTAATCATCATAATGATAGAAATATAATGACTGATATTTCAAATCATAATGTTTTTTTATGCTATAATTCAGAGCAAAATGCAGTAGGTACAGTTACTATTAAGAAAAACGAAATTTGCCGTTTGTTTGTACTGCCCCAATATCATGGCAATGGGTATGGAAGAGAATTAGCAGACTATGCAGAAACTACGATTGCAAAACATTATGATGAAATAATACTTGATGCTTCTCTTTCTGCAAAATCAATTTATCTAAAAAGAGGATATCAAGAGATTGGATATCACTCAATAAAAACTGATAATAATGATTATCTGTGCTATGATGTTATGAAGAAGCAGATATAAATTCCCGTTTATCGAACAGTTTAACATACAAAAGGAGCAACAGTCAATGCTACTCCTTTTTCGTATTTCCACTGAGCCGTTTTATACCCGTTTCAACGAGGTGACGCAGAATGTCCGAAAATTCAAAAAACGGAACGCATCTTGTACCTGCGGCACCGTTGAAAAGGAGATGAAAAATAATGGTTGATTCATTAACACTATACAATGCTCAGTTTCACAAAGTCAAGCTGACAGAAACAGACGGCACAGTTCATATCGAAACTGCTGATTTGTACGAAAGCGAATACGACAGCGGATATGATGAGGCGATAATAGGACTTACTAACGGTTATTATTACAAAGAGCATGAGATAAGTTCTATTGAGATACTTGATTGAGTTTAAATGCGGTGCAAAGAATCCGGATAGTCAAATTCGGATAGTCGGAATTGATTGCAGAAACCGATTATGTGCTTCGCACTTAAAAATAAATTGCCGCACTACAGCAAAGGAGGCAAATTAAATGAAATTGTTGAAAAAATGCAATTTTGTATTATTATCTCTTTTTATATGGGGTTTGACAGTTTTATACAACGGCGTACTCGTGAATTATTTGGCGAATCTGTTTCTTTCTTTATCCAATCCGTCTTGGCTTGGATTTATAGTTCATTTATTGATACAATTATTGATTATATGCATACCGACAATAGTTGTGATAAAGTACCTTGATTTAAATGTAAAACAGTTGTTGCTTTCAATTCCGGTTATGTATCTGCTGTTTGCGGTTTATTCTCCGCCTGCCTTATATATGTTTATTTTTACGGGTGAATGGAATGGCTTCTGGCAACAATCTCATCCTGCTATGTCTGCGTGGATGGCTTCGTTGCTGATTACTTTACAATACGGCATTGTGATTTCAATTACAAAATTAATTGTTTATTTGAAAGCGACATCAGAATGAATAGGCAAAACGGGAATTGTTGGATTTATAATGGGCGGAGAGATTTCATTCGGCAGGCTTATGGCGAAAGGTGCTTATTTTTGCATTGTTGCAGTTACGGATGCGGTGAGATATGCTCATCTGTTGCATTTTGTATTATTTTCGTTGTATTATTCTCAAAAATTACAATTACGACAGTTAGAAAGGGTGTTTATTATGTTTAGCAAAATCAAGCGCGGATTTGACAGGAAAAGCAAAAGGGTGGTTGCGCTGTTAGCAACGATAACATTGCTATGTAGTTTCACAGGATGTGCCGGCAACGAAGTAAGTAGCACTGCTTCCGATAGTGTTTCGAGCGCACTGCAAAGCACACCTGTTGCAGAATCGAAAGATTCACAAAGCTTGGAGGCAAACTCGGGTGATACTGGTTCGTCTGACGCTCAAAACGAGCAAAGCAGCAGTCAATCGGAATTTGATTTCGATGATGCTGTGAAAAATATTATCGTATTCCAGCATGAGTTCTCTCTACCATGTGAAATTAAAGACCTTGGAAATGATTTTTCACTTGATGAGCATTCTAAATGGGTTGTTTTAGAAAATGTTGTTTCAAGCAACCTATACTACAAGAATAAAAAAATAGGAACAGTAAATTTATCAGAAAGTGGTGATGATGAACAAATAATTTGCTTAGATTTAGGTTTTGGATTAGGTAACGAAACAATTGCAGACGAAGAGCTTCGTAGATCTTTGTATAATAGTTACGGATGGTATAGCGAAGAAATAGAAATCAATTTTAATGGGTTGAATTTCAGTTCATCTGCAAATGAAATTAGGTGCTGTTTAGGTAATCCAACAGAAAAGTCGGATGCCTATTTTAGGGATTTTTTAGTCTATGAATACCCTAACGGGTATGTATGGATTAAGTTTTTCAAAGGTATGATAACAGAATTTGTTATCGGATTATTATGATTTAGGAGGAAAACATTATGAATAGTGATGTATGAATAATAGCAAGTCAAAAAGCACGATGAATTTATCGATGCATAAAAAAATATTAATAATAGCATCTATTTTGGCTATTTGCGTAATAAGCGGCTTATCAATTGTGATGACGATTTTAGCTCAGCCATCAGAATATGACGTGGCACAGCAATATGTAAGCAAAGGTGAATTTGATAAAGGAATAACAGCTTTTAAAGAATTAGGATACGATGAAAAATCGGAAGAAATTTCTTATATAAAATACCTCAAAGGTCAGTACTTACTTGACAATCATCGTTATGAATCTGCAATTGAGATTTTTGAACAATTAGGAGATTATAGCGATTGTAAAGAAAAGATAAAATCTGCAAATTACGGATTGGCTAAAAATAAGCTTGATGCAGGTGAATATGATGAAGCATACAGAATTTTCGAGAAATTAGGAAATTATTCGAATTCTAAATTGATGTGCAATGAAACTAAGTATAGAAAAATGTTTTTTGAGAAAGATTCAGGAAATTATGTTGATGCATATAGGATAGCGCTAACGATTTCTGGGTATGAAAATACGGAAGAGATAAAAAACAATTAAAAGAAAAGCTAAAAGAACTCTTGAATTACTACAACGAAGAGTATAATGAAATTTCTGAAAAAGAAGATATTACCGACAGAAATATTGCTATAAAATTAAATTACTTAAAGTCAAAAATACGTGCTATAGAGAGTCTTATTTGATTTTTCTGTATGTGTATATAGGAACATTAAGATAAAACGGTTTGCAGATGGCTGACTTGATTCAGCTGCCTGCAAACCGTTGTTTTTTATAGGCAATACCGCACAATTAACGGCTATCCCTTTGTCGCACGCTTGCTTGCATATTTCCCGTCATCTTGCACAAATTTCGCTTGACAGGCGCAAGCCTGTCTGCACTCAATTTATACAATCTGACGAAAAATCTGACTGCACAATCGCACGACAATAATTATGTGGTATTGCCTATATTTTAACCGTGAACATAAGCATATTGGTATTTTGCTTATCTGTGGTGTCGGTGCGGGATTCGGAGGCGGAGGCAGATACATTTTCAGCGGTTATCGAGCCTTTGTGGAGTTCGGCTATTGCCTGCGCTACCGATAAGCCTATGCCGTAGCCGCCGTTTTTCTGCGTTCTTGCACTGTCGCCCCGGTAAAAGCGGTCGAACAGCTTTTCGGGGTGGTCTATAGGCTCGCAGGTGTTGGCGATGCTGAGTGTTATATTCTTTTCGTTGCCGTAAAGTTCAGCCCTTATGACACCTCCGCTTTCGGTATATTTGACCGCATTGTCAAGCAGTACCGTCATAAGCTGTACTATACTGTCACGGTTGCCATTCAGCCTGATGCCTTTTTTGATGTTCTGTTCAATCATTATGCCTTTGAGGGCGGCAGGCTCTATAAAAGCGCCGACGGTATCTTCTGCCGCAGTGCTTATATCGAATTCGCACATCGGGAGCTTTGTTGAGCTTTCGTCCATTTTGGCAAGCATCAGCAGATTCTGCATAAGTCCGCTGAGTCTGAGCGTCTGCGCACGGATATTTTTGCTCCACTTGTTTTCGCCGTTGTGAAGCTCCATCGCATCTGTATTGGCAAGGATAATGGCAAGCGGCGTTTTTATTTCGTGACCTGCGTTTGTGACAAACTGCTTTTGCTTTTCAATGCTTCGTGCAACCGGGGCGATAGTTTTGCGGGAAAGAAGAATTACGAGCAGCAGCATCATAAGCCAGCCGAATATTCCTGCACCGACCGATATAAACAGTACGGTAAAGAAGGAACTTATCTGCATACCGTTGTCAAGCAGGATGATAACCTTGCCTTCTGCACGCTTAGTTTCGCTTATCCTGTACAGAAAGCCGCTGTATGTGCCTGTTCCCGAAGCGGTATTTTTAAGCGCTTCGGTAATAGCGGTCGCTTCTTCCTCGGTAAGCGAGGATATATGAGTTACATCCGTCCTTATGATATTGCCGTTTTTGTCGATCGCAACGGCGGCGTAGCGTGCAGATTCCACTGCGTTTTTATCGTGTCTGCCAAAGCCGTTGTTCTTTTTGTCGTCGGGCGGTTTAGTTCCATTGTCCTGTGGCACAAAACCGGTATCATTCTGATTGCCGGATGCGTCGGTTGTATCTGCGTTCCACTTTGTTGAGGTTTCAAAGCTGTAGCAGAGCATTTCCATAAGCCTGTCGTTATCGTTGCTTGTAGTGAGATAATTGAAAACGTTTATTCCGCCGATAAGCACGACAAGCAGAATTGTTACCGCCAGCATAGCGGATATGATAAACTTTTTCTGCAGCTGTTTTACCATCAGTCAGCATCCCCGATCTTTGCAAGAGTATAGCCAACACTGCGCTTGGCTCGGATTTCAATATCTGCGCCGATAGCGGCAAGACGTTTTCTTACATAGGATATATATACCCATACTGCACCGCTCTCTGCATCGCTCTCATAGCCCCAGACCTTTACGAGAATATCCTCAGTGGAAAGATAGATGCCCTTGTTGAGCATAAGAAGCTCCATCAGCTTGTATTCTATCTTGGGCAGGACAATAGACTGCAACGGTCCTTTAAGCTCGCAGCTGCTGAGATTGAGCGACACATTGCCGAATGTCATTATATCGGGCGTAAACCGGTCTTTTCTGCGGAGCATTGCTCTGACACGGGAAAGAAGCTCACCCATTACAAACGGCTTCGGCAGGTAATCGTCTGCACCCATATCAAGACCCGCTATCCTGTCCTCGACCTCAGCCTTTGCGGTAAGCAGGAGAATAGGAGTGGTGTTTCCCTCGCTCCTTAGTGTTTTAAGCACCTCCAAGCCGCTCTTTTTCGGCATCATTATATCAAGAATTATCCCGTCATACTGCTCGGCTCTTGCGTAATCAAGAGCGTCGGCACCGTCATAAACCGTGTCTACCGTATAATTATGATAGGTCAGAATGTCGGTTACAGCCTCAGCCATACTGACCTCATCTTCTGCAAACAGGAGCTTCATAATATCACCGTCCTTTATGATATTGATATTATAGTGCGGTTAGCTTAGAACAGCCTTAGAGCGTATGAGATTTTGTGTGAAATCTGATGTCGGGTGATTTGTAAAAGGTTGTTCCGGTCTTTATAAGCTGACATATTTTTTACAACTGTATTGTTCGTTTGTAATATTGAATGATTCGATGTATGGGATACTGCCATCGTATATCCATCGTTCAATAAATAACGGCTTTACAGCAAACAGTCGTTCATTCTCCAATGAAGAATAAGCGTCAAATGAACCCTTGAAGCATTTTTGAAATATGTCGGAGAAAAAATCGTTGTCCAACGGGCGACCTATTTCTTCACATATCCCTTCAATTTGAATATTATCAATACATAAAGCGACATTTTTATTAAATTTAAGTTGATGATATTTTTTCATAGTAACATCTGTCTGAAAATAGAATTTACCATTAACCTGAATAACGCTCATCATCCTTGATGATACTTTATTATTTTCAGAGGTCGAAAGAACCATTTTTCTCCCTTGTCCGAATTCTGCAAGAAAAGCATTGTATTTATCATTGAAAAGACTCATATTATCACTCCGAATTCCGATTTGTCTGTAAGTTGCTTTTAATAATCATTGATTATATTGTATCATAACAGGGCGTTTTTTTCAACAGCTCAGCATTTACTTATATCCGGCGAACGTTGCCGGAACGATCGGGCATATACAAAAAAAGCTGCCGCAGTGCGACAGCTTTTAAAAGCATTTAATTATTCGGCAGATGTTTCTGTGCTTGTTTCAGATGAGGATTCAGCTACTGAGGAATCAGCAGAAGAAGCGTCTGAAGATGTTACAGAAGAATCTGTCGATGAAGCATCGGAAGATGCCGATGAAGCTGACGAATCGTCACTTGTAACGGAAGATGTTACAGATGATGTTGCGGAGCTTGTTGTCGAAGAATTATCCGACTTGCTGAAGTTACCGCTGTACATAACGACGAAGTTAACAACGAGAGCCACAACAAAGAAAATCACTGCGGCAATCTTTGTAAGTCTGTTCAGCTTAGCCTCGTTTGAACGGCCTGAATTTCTCTGATAATAGTTGTCTGCACTACCGCCTGTGATCGTCTGCGACATACCCTGCTTTGTATCCTGCATAAGTACCACGAGTACTATGAAAACACAGGCAACAATCAGAACAATAGCACTGATTATTTCTAATATTCCCATTTATATGTCCTCCTTATAGGAATACGGGTAAGTCCGAGATCTGTTTATCGTACAAACCCAAAATTATTCTAACACGCAAATGCTATTATATCATAAAAGGAAATGAAATGCAAGTGTTTTCGGAAATTATTTTAAAGCGGAAAGAGCTTTTTTTCCTATATCGTGGCGGTAATGTGCCTTTTCAAAGCTGATCGTATCCACTGCCTTATAAGCTGTGTCGAGTGCTTCCTTTAATGTATCGCCGTAAGCGGTAATGCCGAGAACACGTCCTCCTGCCGTAAGGAACTTTCCGTCCTCCAGCTTTGTGCCTGCGTGGTAAACGAATGCACCCTCGCACTGACCGTTTTCGTCAAGTCCGCTTATTACCTTGCCTGTTTCGTACTTTTCGGGGTAGCCGCCGCTTGCCATTACAACGCAGGCGCACGATTTATCGCTCCACTTGATGTCAAGCGTATCGAGTTTTTCTTCCCAGACAGCTTCGATTATATCCATAATATCCGTTTCAAGTAAGGGGAGAACCACCTGTGTTTCGGGGTCGCCGAAGCGGCAGTTGTATTCAATTACCTTTGCACCGTTCGGGGTCAGCATAAGACCGAAGTAGAGGCAACCCTTGAACGGTCTGCCCTCAGCCGCCATAGCCTTTATAGTAGGCAGGAATATCTTTTCCATACATTCCTGCTGTTTGTCGGGGGTGTAGAGGGGGTTGGGCGCAATCGTACCCATTCCGCCCGTGTTAAGACCCTCATCGTTGTCATAAGCACGCTTGTGATCCATAGAACTTATCATAGGCTTTACTGTCTTGCCGTCTGTGAACGCAAGAACGGTTACTTCGGGGCCTGTCATAAATTCCTCGACAACTATTTCACTGCCGGATTTGCCGAATTTTCCGTCAAGGAGCATTGAACGTACTGCGTTTTCTGCCTCCTGCTCGTCCTTTGCGATTATAACGCCCTTACCGAGTGCAAGACCGTCACACTTGATAACGGCAGGGAAGCTGTTCTGCTTTTTGATATATGCTATAGCCTCGTCTGCGTCCGTGAAGGTTTCGTAAGCCGCAGTGGGAATGTTGTACTTCTTCATCAGAGTCTTTGAGAAAACCTTACTGCCCTCAAGAATAGCGGCATTTGCTCTCGGTCCGAAGGTCTTGAAGCCCTCTGCGTTGAGCTTGTCCACCATACCCATAACCAGCGGATCGTCGGGGGCTACGAATACATAGTCGGGTCTGAGCTTCTTTGCAAGCTCAACACAGCCGTCAATATCGGTTGCCTTTACATTAAAGCACTCGGCATATTTCGAGATACCGCCGTTGCCGGGTGCGGCATACAGCTTGTCTACCTTCTTAGATTTTGCAAGGGCTGTTATTATGGCGTGTTCTCTGCCGCCTCCGCCTATTACAAGTACGTTCATATTAAAAATACCTTTCTTTCTTTTGATTTATTCATTATTCGATGATGAGGCCAAGCAGCTTTGCAAACATTGCCGCCTGCCACACATCGACCTTTGCGCCTTTAAGCTCCGCTCCCGTATCGGAAACGGTAAGACCTTCGATATTACAGGAGGTGAAGTCAAGCCCTGCAAGCTTCGTGCCGAAAAACACAGACCTTGCCAGTGTAACGTTTTTTAATTCCGTCTGTTTTATTTCACACGAAGAAAACAGAGCGGAGGAGAAGTCGGTATCTGTCACAGCTACCGTTTGCAGCTTTGAACGCTGAAAATCCGACAACTCAAAGCTGCCTCCGTCAAAGCTGACGTTTTTATAAAACGAGTATTTGAAAGCCGTTCCGACAGCCTTACAGGAGGTAAACGAGCAGGCTTTGAAATAGCTTTCGGAAAAATCGCTGTTCGAAATATCACAGCCCTTGAAAACGCAATCTATAAAAGTGCATCCGGTAAAATCGCAGGCTGTAAAGCGGCATCCGTGAAACAGGCAGTTTCTGAAACAGATGGCCGAAAAATCGGTTTCGTCGCATATCAGCCTCGAAAAATCCGCCGCAATAAAATCCGATTCGTCATCACGCACTTTTGAAAGCTCGGCATCAATATCCGTTACCGCAAAAAGATTATCCGGCAGTTTCGGAGCGGTCAATGACGCAGATAATGACTTTGATCCTTCCGTCATGTGTTTACCGAATTGTCAAACGACATTGAACCGAGCGTGTATTCAAGCGCCTTTGTGACCGCTTCTTCGTTATTGTCAAGGTGCAGGGCAATCAAGGTGTACACTTTATTGCCGTGGCGGGCAAAATATATGTGCTGTGTTGCGGCAACGGAATTATCTCCGTCCGAAGATTTTACAGTTCCGTAAAATACGTCGGTGTTGCCTATTTTTATCATACTCTTGGTCGATGAATCGACATTATCGCCGACGACATAATAACTCATGAATTCCTCGCCGATCTCGGCTACCGTTCTGCCATTTGTATCTTCATCCTCATCGCTGCACATAGCAACGATATTAGATGTGACCTCGCCGTCATCGGAATAATGTACAAGATAAAGTTCGTTTTTATCTTCCTCATATTCGCTGACACCGATATTGAAGTATACTCCGTCATCGTACATCAGAGAGAATTTGTTAATTTTATACTTGCTCGGACTTCCTACGGGGGTATACTGTGCAGGGGTAGAGGACGGTTTTTTTGTTTCGGACTTGTCGGTAGCTGACGTGTTCGAGGTTTCGGGTTTTGCGGTCGTTGTTTCCGCTTTTGTTGTTTGCGTTGATGTTGCCGCAGTAGTTACTGCGGTGGTCTGAGGTGTCACTGTCTGGGGAACGGGGGTTGTTGATGATGTGGTCCGGATATCCGGATTTATGCCAAGCGGGTTTTCAATCGTTTTGGAGCAACCGCACATTCCTGCGAGAATTGATGCGGTACAAATCAATAATAGTGCTTTTTTCATCGGTCTTTCCTTTCTTCCGCTTTTATCGGCGGATGTTGAAGAATATAGAACGGTGTGGACTGAATTGTGAAAAATTCGGCATTTGCCGGCATAATGTATCGGAAGAACAGCGTGGTAGTTTTGGTAGTAACCGTCACGGTAAAGCCTTTTTGCTTTGTAAATAAGGTCATAGGCTTGTACGTTACGCTTTCAATATCCGGGTATCTGAAAATATAGGTATGGCGTTTGCTTGCTATACGCATAAGACGTTCATCGGCATAGTAGCTGTACTGCTGTTCTCCGCCTGCAACTATGAGTATATACCATATCGGCAGTATCGGCAGAATTACAGCAAGGACTATTTTAATTATTATAATTGAGATAGTGCCTGCTGCTGCACCTCCGCCGAAAAGTACACCCAGTGAATACAGGGCGAACATCGCTTCAAAGATACACGCTATTGCTATTTTAAGTGCAGCAAACTGTGACAGTACCCGAAACGTACCGCTCTGCCTGAATTCAAATCTGCCGTCAAGGATGTCTTTATCTGTGTAAGTGAAATGCATAGTGATACCTTTATCGTAATTTAAAAATAACGGGCGGACGTGCCGCCCGTTTACTGAGCTTATCAGTGGTGGAAAAGTCTGATTCCTGTGAATGCCATTGCGATACCGTACTTGTTGCAGGTGTCGATAACATTATCGTCACGGATAGAACCACCGGGCTGTGCTATGTATTCAACACCGCTTCTGTGCGCTCTTTCAATGTTGTCGCCGAAGGGGAAGAATGCGTCTGAGCCGAGCGAAACGCCCTTCATTGTTGCAAGCCAAGCTTTCTTTTCTTCTGTCGTGAATACAGCGGGCTTTACCTTGAAGATTTTTTCCCATGCGCCGTCTGCGAGAACATCCATATAATCCTCACCGATGTAGAGGTCGATAGCGTTATCTCTGTCGGCACGTCTTATGTTATCTACAAACTGTAAGCCCATAACCTGAGGCGACTGTCTTAAGTACCAGTTGTCAGCCTTTGTACCTGCAAGACGTGTGCAGTGGATTCTTGACTGCTGACCTGCGCCGATACCGATAGCCTGACCGCCGCAAGCGTAAGCTACGGAGTTTGACTGAGTGTACTTTAATGTAATCATTGCTATTGCAAGATCTATCTTTGCGCTCTCGGGTATATTCTTATTCTCGGTCACAATGTTTGAGAACAGCTTATCGTCGATAACCAGTTCGTTTCTGCCCTGCTCAAAAGTAACGCCGAATACCTGCTTACGCTCGATAGGCTCGGGAACGTACTCGGGGTCGATCTTGATTATATTGTAGTTGCCCTTTTTCTTTGACTTGAGAATTTCAAGCGCTTCGGGATCGTAATCGGGAGCGATAACACCGTCGGAAACTTCACGCTGTATTATCTTTGCCGTTGAAACATCGCACTTGTCCGACAGAGCGATGAAGTCGCCGTATGATGACATTCTGTCAGCGCCTCTTGCTCTTGCATAAGCGCAGGCAAGGGGTGACAGCTCGCCGAGATCGTCTACCCAGTATATCTTCCTGAGCGTGTCTGTGAGGGGAAGTCCTACAGCGGCACCTGCGGGTGAAACGTGCTTGAAAGAGGTTGCGGAGGGAAGACCTGTAGCCTTCTTAAGCTCACTTACAAGCTGCCAGCCGTTGAAGGCATCCATAAAGTTTATATAACCGGGCTTGCCGTTAAGCACTTCGATAGGAAGTGAATTTCCGTTTGCCATGAATATTCTTGACGGCTTCTGATTGGGGTTGCAGCCGTACTTTAACTGAAGTTCGTTCATTGTTTTATCCTTTCGCTTACTTGTTTTTATTGATTATGCGTGATTCGTATTTGCCTGTGGCAATGTCGATATAACGTGTAAAGAGTGAAACCTTGTTGTCTGCATTGAGGTTTTCCCATACCATTGATGTGAAAGTGTCTATATCCATATCGGGGATAACCACTGTTTTAGGTTCGCCTTCGTAGCTTGGCAGGGGATTGCCGTCACATTTGTAGGTGTGAATGAATTTGCCCTTGCCGTTTAAAGGATTGCTGTAAGCGTAGGTGTATCTCTGACATGATGAGCCATCGCCGTCTGCGCTCTTTAAGATAGACATTGCGAAATTCATATCGCCGTTGTCAAGGTGGACTATACCGGAAATTCTCGGTGTGTAGTTGGGTTTGTCATCTTCAAATTCTCTTGTTCTGAGAGCCTGCTCGAATGTCATCTGCTTGTCCATAAGCTCATAGATAGTGTCGGTCTGGTCGCCGTTTGTAACTATCGTCTTGTTGCCGAGAACTCTTACGGGTGCATAAATGATGAGGTGGGGATCTTCCATCTTGCTTTCATCGAAAGCCTGTGTTCTGATACCCTCGCCGTCCTCTACAAAAATTCTGTTACGGCTGTTTTCGCTTCTGCCCATAATAAAGTAGGCGATTACCGCTTTTGTGCCGTCTGCGGATTTTCCTATCACGATGCCTCTGCCGTGATAAGCAAGAGAGTTAAGCTCTTTTTCAAGTGTTACAACTTCCATATAGCCTCCTGTTGCGGTTTTGCGTGGAACACGCAGTTTTCTGAATATAACTTGTTATAACGTCCTCAAAATCCCGTTTAGTCGGGAGAATGCGGACATAAGGTTCAATCGTCGATAACGGTTATGCCGTCCTTTACGGTTATCTTTCCCTCGCAGAAAAGACGTGCGGCACGGGGAAGAATCTTCCACTCAGCCTGCTCCATAACACGTTTCTGAAGAATTTCGGGGGTGTCGCCGTTTCTGACCTCAACTGCCTTTTGCAGAATGATTGGTCCTGCGTCACATTCCGCTGTCACAAAATGAACGGTAGCGCCTGTTACCTTTACGCCCTTTTTAAGTGCTTCCTCGTGAACGTGAAGTCCGTAGTAGCCCTTTCCGCAGAAAGAGGGGATAAGGGCAGGGTGAACGTTTATCATCTTATACCTGAACGCATCGCATACCTGCTCGTCAAGTATTGTCATAAAGCCTGCGTAGATAACAAGGTCAGCCTGCTCTTCTTTTAAAGCGTCAGCCATAGCCTTGCTGTAAGCGGCAACATCGGCATAGTCACGTCTTGCGAGCACTCTTGTCTTTATGCCGTTATCTGCGGCTCTTGTCAGTGCGTAGGCATCGGGCTTTGACGCAATAACGCAGGTGATTTTACCTCCGCCGAGTCCTTCGGACTTTTCAGCGTCGATAAGCGCCTGCAGGTTAGTTCCGCCGCCAGATACAAGTACAACGATATTTTTCATATTACTCAATTATGATGCCCTCGTCACCCTTGATTATTTCACCGATGCAGTAGCTTTCAACGCCTGCGTTTCTGAGTATCTGTACAGCTTCATCGGCATCGTCCTTGTCAACTACAACGGTCATACCGATACCCATATTGAAAGTATTGTACATATCGTGTTCGGAGATGTTTCCGACTTCCTGTAAGTGCTTGAAGATATAAGGCACTTCGTAGCTGTGCTTTGTAATCTTTGCCGTGAAGCCGTCGGGGAGTGAACGGGGAACGTTTTCGTTGAAGCCGCCGCCTGTGATATGCGAGATGGCCTTTACGTTCTTCTTTGAGATAAGCTCCAAAATGGGCTTTACATATATCTTTGTAGGTGTAAGGAGCGTTTCACCGAGAGTCTTACCTGTGGGGAGGACTTCATCGAGAACTTCCTTGCTGTTTATGTTGAACACCTTTCTTACAAGAGAGAAGCCGTTTGAATGAACGCCTGTGGAAGCAAGGCCGATTATGATGTCGCCTTCCTTTACGGTGCTGTTGTCGATTATCTTCGACTTGTCAACGACACCTGTTGAATAACCTGCGATGTCATATTCGTCTTCGGGCATCATTCCGGGATGCTCAGCGGTTTCGCCGCCTATAAGCGCACAGCCTGACTGTACACAGCCGTCAGCAACACCCTTTACTATAGCGGCTACCTTTTCGGGTACGTTCTTGCCTATAGCAATATAGTCAAGGAAATAAAGAGGCTTTGCACCGCAGCAGATTATGTCGTTTACGCACATAGCGACCGCATCTATACCGATCGTATCGTGCTTATCCATCAGCATTGCGAGCTTGAGCTTTGTGCCGACACCGTCTGTACCCGAAACGAGTACGGGTTCTTTCATATCTGCAATATCAAGCTGGAACAGACCGCCGAATCCGCCTATGCCTGTAAGCACACCGGGGATATTGGTGCGTTCAACGTCCTTTTTCATCAGACGAACACCTTCGTAGCCTGCGGTAACGTCAACGCCTGCTGCTTTATAGCTTTCTGAAAAACTGTTCTTCATAATAATAATTCCTTCCGTTTGGGGACTGATGTCCTTATGTGGTGGTTTTTTCTTTGCTTTCGCTGATTTTTCTGTCGAATTTATCCTTGTGCATTTCCGTGGGAATATCAGTGGGATATTCTCCGCTGAAGCAAGCGGTGCAATAACCGCATTCACAGCCGTTTGCGTGTACCGCAAGCTTCTTTGCGTTTTCCACGCTCAGATAGCCGAGCGAATCTGTGCCTATTATGTCGCTGATCTCTTTTATCGAATGATGACAAGCGATAAGGTGTTCTCTCGAATCTATGTCGGTACCGTAGTAGCAGGGATTGAGGAACGGGGGAGCGGATACTCTCATATGAACCTCGGTGGCTCCCGCATCACGCAGTAATTTTACAATCCTGCCGCTTGTGGTGCCTCTTACTATAGAATCGTCTATAAGAACGACACGTTTGCCTTTTACGACACTGGCAACAACGTTCAGCTTAATCCGCACCTTGTCTTCTCTTGACGATTGACCGGGAGAGATAAAGGTTCTGCCGATGTATTTGTTCTTGATGAAGCCGATGCCGTAGGGAATACCCGACTGGTGAGAATATCCTATGGCGGCATCTATTCCGGAATCGGGAACGCCGATTACTATATCCGCCTGCACGGGATGCTCAAGCGCTAAGAATGCGCCTGCACGAAGTCTTGCCTCGTGAACCGATGCACCCTCTATGACCGAGTCGGGACGTGCAAAGTAGATATATTCAAAAACGCACAAAGTATGCGGACGCTTGCCGCAATGATCTTTTATGGAGCGTACTCCGTTTTCATCGAATACTACAATCTCGCCGGGGAGCAAATCTCTTACGAATTTAGCGCCGACCGAGTCAAGAGCGCAGCTTTCGGAGGCAACTATATATGTTCCCTCGTTTGTTATGCCGTAGCACAGCGGTCTGAAACCGTTCTCGTCACGGGCGGCGATAAGCTTTGCAGGCGACATTATAACGAGCGAATATGCGCCGTTTATCTTATTCATCGCACGGTTGAGCGCCTCTTCTATTGAGGGAGCTTCAAGCCGTTCCTTTGTTACAAGGTAGCTTATAACTTCTGTGTCGCTTGTCGTATGGAAGATAGAGCCTTGCTTTTCAAGCTCGTGACGTAGCTCGTAGGTGTTTACAAGGTTTCCGTTATGGGCGAGAGCCATTCTTCCTTTATAATGATTTACCAGAATAGGCTGGGCATTAAGACGTGCATTTGCTCCGGTCGTGCCGTAACGCACATGACCTACCGCCATATTGCCCTGTCCAAGTCCGTCAAGGCGTTCGGGAGTGAACACATCGTTCACAAGTCCGGTGTCCTTGTAGGAATTGAAAACGCCGTCATCGTTCACAACGATGCCGCAGCTTTCCTGTCCTCTGTGCTGTAATGCGAATAATCCGTAATATGTTGTTGCGGCAACGTTGGTCTTTTCTTTTGCAAAAACACCGAACACGCCGCATTCTTCATGCAAACCGCTTGTCAATGGAGTCATTCCTTTCCGTTCCAGCAATAAGTGCAAAGCTCACACTGGGGCTTGCCTATTGCCCGTACAGTTCCGTCAAGCGACTGGAATTCAAGCGATGTCAGCTTTAGTCTGCGGCATATTTCGTCACGCAGTTTCTTTCCACGCTCTGTGTTTGTGTCACTGTACTCGTCGATAAATCTGATACCATCTGCACCCTCGGCCTCATCAATTATCTGTCTTGCAATCAGCTCCATCTCCGATGTGCTGCGGGAGAAGTTGAGATACTTACAACCGTACATTATCGGAGGACAGGCGCTGCGCATGTGTACTTCCTTAGCACCGTTCTCATAAAGGAACTCTACTGTTTCTCTCATCTGAGTTCCTCTTACTATGCTGTCGTCAACGAACAGCAGCTTTTTTCCCTCAATAAGCTCGTGGACCGGAATCAGCTTCATTTTAGCTACCTGATTTCTCATTGTCTGGTTGGTAGGCATAAAGCTTCTTGGCCATGTGGGAGTGTACTTGATAAAAGGACGTGCGAACGGGATACCGCTCCTGTTTGCGTAGCCTATTGCGTGAGGTACGCCCGAATCCGGAATACCGCATACATAGTCAACGTCGGGCAGCTTGCCGTTCTTTATATCATTCTCCGCCATAATCTCGCCGTTGCGTGTACGCATCGTTTCAACGGTCACACCCTCGTATACCGCATTCGGATAGCCGTAATATGTCCACATGAACGAGCATATATGCATTTTGCTTTCATCGCCGTCGCTCAGCACTTCACAGCCGTCCGCAGTTATCATATCTATTTCGCCGGGACGAAGTTCTTTATATGTGCTGTAGCCAAGCTTCTGGAATGCGAATGATTCAAGGGATACGCAGTATCCGTCGCTCCTTTTTCCTACAATGATAGGAAGTCTGCCGTACTGATCCCTTGCGGCGATAATTCCGTCCTTTGTAAGAATGATAAGGGACATTGTACCGTCAATCTTGCTCTGGGCATATCTTATACCGTCGGTAAAATTGTCCTTCTGTGCAATAAGCGCACCGATGAGCGAGCCTGAGTTTATACTGCCGCTGCTCATTGTTTCAAAGTTTGCACAGCCGCTCTCGAGCAGCTCTGTTGAAAGCTGTTCGGCATTTCTGATTATGCCGATACTGCATATCGAATAAATACCAAGCTTTGAACGCACCAGCAGGGGCTGAGGGTCGGTATCGCTGATACAGCCGATACACAGCTTTCCCCTCATATCCGTAGCATCCTGTTCAAACTTTGTTCTGAACGGTGAGTTCTCAATACTGTGGATAGCACGCTGAAAACCTCTGTCGGGACTGTATGCGGTCATACCGCCTCTGCGTGTTCCGAGGTGGGAGTGATAGTCTGTTCCGAAGAAAACATCGGTTATGCAGTCGTTGTTTGACGCTGCACCGAAAAATCCACCCATATATTATCCTGCCTTTTCCTGTTAGATTCTTTTCTGTTTTTGGGATTATTCGCCCATAAGACGCTTCATTATTTCAGCGTAAGCGTCCTCAACACCGCCCATATCACGACGGAAACGATCCTTGTCAAGTTTCTCGTGAGTTGTGCTGTCCCAGAAACGACAGGTGTCGGGAGAAATCTCGTCGGCAAGGATTATTGTGCCGTCTGAGGTCTTACCGAATTCGATCTTGAAGTCGATAAGGTCGATGTTGAGCTTCTTGAAGAAGTCGAGCATAAATTCATTTACCTTGAAAGCGTACTTTGAGATAAGGTCGATTTCTTCCTTTGTTGCAAGACCGAGTGCAAGTGCATAGTAGTCGTTGATGAAAGGATCGCCCAGATCGTCATTCTTGTAGCTGAATTCAAGCGTAGGGCAGAGAAGCTTTGTGCCTTCCTCAATGCCGAGCTTCTTTGAGAAGCTGCCTGCGGCTACGTTTCTTACGATTACTTCGAGTGGAACGATAGAAACCTTTTTAACGAGTGTTTCTCTGTCGTTCAGCTCTTTAACAAGGTGAGTGGGAACACCTGCTTTTTCAAGCAGACCGAACATATAGTTCGTCATTTTGTTGTTGATAACGCCCTTACCTGAGATAGTGCCTTTCTTGAGGCCGTTGAATGCTGTTGCATCATCCTTGTAGGATACGATAACAAGGTCGGGATCATCGGTTGCAAATACCTTCTTTGCCTTTCCTTCGTAAAGCTGTTCTTTCTTTTCCATTTTGTTTATCCTTTCTTCAGCGGCTGTGCCGTATTTATTGATTACAATATATATAGTACACCGATCAAAGTTCGGCAAGTACCTGCTCCATTTTTTTGTCAGCCTCAAGAACCTTTGCGGTCTGTGCTGCACGGTATGCCTTCATCTTTTCCATAAGGGCATCGTCTGATACCGCAAGGATCTGTACAGCGAGGAATGCCGCATTTGCCGCACCGTCGATAGCTACTGTAGCAACGGGAACTCCGGCGGGCATCTGTACTGTAGACAGAAGTGCGTCTATGCCCTCAAGTGCGCTTGCTTTTATCGGGATGCCGATAACAGGCAGGGGAGTCTGACCTGCGATAGCACCGGCAAGGTGAGCGGCTTTGCCTGCGGCGGCAATGATAACACCTGTGCCGTTCTTCTCGGCATTTTTTGCAAACTCGGAAACCTCTGCGGCGCAACGGTGAGCGGAGAGAACACGAAGCTCTGTAGGAACACCGAAGTCCTTAAGCACCTGAGCCGCTTTTTTAACGATAGGCAGATCGGAATCGCTGCCCATTACTATGGCTACTTTTTTCATTTACGAACATCCTTTCAGAAAATAAATAAAGCTGTGTAATCCAATTGCACAGCTTAAAAAATACACTTATTCTTATAATACGGCGTAGAAAAAGACATATATGAAAATTTACCGAAGCTTATCAAAGCTGTTGTAAGCTGTATTTTATTCATAGATCTCATGCTTTCCCTCCGTACTTGTTACTATATCATTTTACCTTATTTTAATAACAAATTCAAGTGCTAAAGCGGAAAATCTCTTAAATTGTGCTTTTTCAACAATAGAAGCGCTTTGTTTTTGTGCTATATGTACATTAATTACTTTATAAACTTTTTGTGACCTAATTTAACATAAAATCGTTTACACGGCGTTACAATTCTTAAATTCGTGATTACAGAGCGGAAAATCGAGAAAATCAGTAACCATGTTTCAACCGAATTGTTACAAAGATGTAACAGATTTTTGTGCAAGATGACGAAAAAGTGCCAAAAAAACAATTTTTGTAATCGTTTACGGTAAAAAAACACAACTGCGGGCTTAAAATGCTTGCAAATTTGTGAAATGTGTGATATGATTATGTCAACGAGGAAAAAGTGAACAAAACTTTTGACAAGCTACAGGTCTTTTTAGTGAATTATCCATTGTTACATATACGGCAGTATATACCGTTATGCCACAGGAACTTCAACCGGAAGCCTGTTCTTACCGGAGAATTGTTTACGGCTCCTCTTTAATGAGGCCGCAAGGTCAGGCAGTGAAAGCGATAGCTATTCACAACAATGAATACTTCTGGAGGAATTACCAATGAAGAAAAGAATTTTAGCAGCTGTATTAGCATCTGCATCAATTCTGGGTGCAGTAGCAGGCTGCTCAAGCAACGCTACAAGCTCAGCAGGATCTTCTACAACAGATTCTAGCAAGACTGAAGACTCAAGCAAGACTGAGGATTCGAGCAAGACCGATGATTCAAGCAACGCTGGAACTTCCGATAAGTTCACACTTAAGGAAGGCGAAGGCAAGACTCTTAACATCGCTGTATGGAACGAAGAGTTCAAGAATTACTTTGAGAAGTACATAAAGGCTAAGATGCCCGAAGGCGTTACAGTTAATTTCAAGATCACTGAAAACAAGGACAATGCTTATCAGAACAAGCTTGATGAAGACCTTCCCAAGAACGAAGCTGCATCTGCTGACGACAAGATCGATATGTTCTTATTCGAAGCTGACTACGCT
>Ga0129314_1000928_pt1 | contig 24753 bp, 19 predicted proteins | sample O1111metagenome_FD_94431 | JGI IMG/M metagenome (GOLD analysis project Ga0129314, IMG submission 94431) | Orangutan individual fecal microbial communities from fecal samples from Wisconsin, USA - O1111 metagenome | ecosystem: Host-associated > Mammals > Digestive system > Large intestine > Fecal... | reverse complement strand
TTGCCTGTAACGTCGCCATAAATCCGCTTGTCCGCGTCTACAAGCAGTTGCAGCGTATCTTTTACGGTATCGGATAGGGCTTGCTGCTGTTCGGGAGATAGCTTATCAAATACGGGGGTCTGCTGCGCTTGCTCCTGTAAAAACTCCGGCACTTGCTGAAAACCTATGCTGTCTACATAATGGGCGGTGTTCTCGCCGTTCTGATGAAGCACAACAATGTCGGAAACGGAAAGGCTATGCCCTTTAAAATCGGCGGGGTGGTCGATATTAAACTTTTCCCAAATGCCGCCAAGCGTCATATCCTTTGTAAGCGGCGCGGTATAGACGAGTTCATAATTTGCCCGGTCAACGGTATGTCCCGTTGCTTGCAGACGGTCGAAAGGCTCAAAGCGCAAATCCATAGTTTCCTCTCTGCGGGCTAACTGATAAATCCCGTAGCTGTCCTCCTTGCCATTGAGAAGCAAGGTTTCTTTTGTTTTCGCTTCCTGCTCCTGCTCGGCTTGCCGCTGCTGCTGCAATTCGGTAAAATGCCCCTCAATCTCGGTAATGAGTTCCTTTGCGGTCGCCTGTATCGTTTCAAGGGACGCTTTTAATTCGGTCATTTCCTTGCCGCTGCTCCAACCCGCCACATAGCCGAAAGAGTAATCCGACGTATCAAGCCCGAAATGCTGACACACCGTATAGGCGACGCTTTCAGCCTGTACCTCGCGGCTGCGGCGGTCAACGCGGTTTTGTTCCTCCAGCGGGGCGTTTAAGTCTACGTCATGCAGCTTCGCATGGGCGATTTCGTGAATAGCGGTCTTAACCGCTTGCAGCTCACTCACACCCTCTTTGATAGCAATCCGCTTATCGGTCAAGCTGAAATATCCGTTTGCGCCGTTTGTGATCTGCTCAAAAGCAATCGGAACGGGGGACGCTTTTTCAAGGGCAGCGAAAAAGTCCTCGTACTGTTCCACATCGGCAAGCAGCGGTTTAACGGAGAGGTCGGGGAACTCCTTGCCCTCGGTCTGCGAAATGTCAAAGACGGTTACAACCTTAAAGGCGGGAACGGTAACTTCCTTTTCTTCCTTAACCGTCTTTCCCTCGCTGTCAAGTATGGGCTTTCTTGTATCGGGGTCGATTTTATCCACCAGCTTTTTTACCTTGTAAGGTGCGGGGGCAAAGATTTTAATACCTTTCTCGCCGCTTTTCACATGGCGGTCAAACTCTTTCTGCCATTGTGAATAGCCCTTTACCAAATTGCCGCCCTGCATGGCAATTAGGATAGTGTTATTCAAGCTGTAATCGTGAAACTTTGACATAGCCGTTAAAAACTCTTTGTAGCGGTCGCTGTCAAAAATTGCTTGTATGCCCTGTTCCAGACGGGCGGTGATCTCCTTTACCTTGTTGCCGGGTTTTTCAGAAGAAAGGATAATCGGCACGACGGGGCGGGGCTGCTGTGGCTCGGCGGGCGGCGTTTCTGCCTGCTGCGCTTCGGCTGCGTCCATAAAGACTTTATCCTGTTCGCCGCGCTCCGACTGCGGGTAACTCATAATGCGGTATTCCTCCGGCACTTCGCGCCCCTCAAACTGACGCTCCCACTCGTCGCCGCTTTCGACGATATAGCCGTATTCGGTAAACGCGCCCTTTTCCTGCTCGGCGGCGTTCCTGCCAAACGCGGTAAGGTCAATCCCGCCTTTCCATTCTTCGGGCATTTGTACCATGCCGGATTGATTTAAGTAGTAGTCGCCCAAATCGCGGTAGGTATGTACTTCGGGAATATGGACGTAGAAATCCACGTTGTAGGTGAAGTCGATTACCTGTCCGATGTTCTCAAAGCCGTTTTTCTGCTGCAAGGCTGCGTTCAGCTTGCCGATCTCGGCGGGGTCCAGCTGCTCAATCCGCGCCGCAAGAAAATTGAGTTCGTCCACGCTGGCGGCGCATACCATGTCATAAGGCAAGGCAATATGTTTTTCCGGGTCGTCGGAAAAGCCGCGAATGGAAAAATCCTGCGGGTTGTCGGCGGTAATGCCGACGCTCTGCATAGCTTCGTGAAGCTGCTCCTTTGTGGCGGGCATATCCAGCCAATAACCGCCGGGGTCGCCCGCTTCAAAACGGCTGCGGTTGCCAATCATAATAGAAAACTGTTCGCTCATGTGTTCACGCTCCTTTTGCTGCCCGGTAGTTTCGGGGATAGCTGCCGCCTGTGGCTGCTGCTGCGGGGGTTCCTCGCCCTCAATGGTATAGCCCGGTAAAAGCATACCGTTTACTTTGAAATGCTCGGCGTACTCCTGCGGGATAGGCGGGGAGATTTCCGTAAACAGACGGTCGTATGCTTTGATACGTCCATTCAGATACTTTTCCATAGCCGCCTTGTCGGAAAAAACCTTTCTGTCCTGTCCGGCAATCTTCGCTTGCCCGTTCCTGTTCGGGCTGTTGGTATAAACGCCCCATGTGAGAGAATAAGAGTAAGGGACGCTTTGCTGCTTCTCCCTGTCGTAACGGGTGTTCTCGTAAATGTGGTAGTTCATCTGATATACCCGGTTGCTGCGGGTGTATCGGTCATATTCGCCTTTCTGCCACTCGTTAGAAGTGTGCTGCACAACGGTTGTTCTTGTGTATTCAATCGCTTTGTCAAGCAAAAGCGTTTTTCCCGCCTGTTCCTCCCAAGCAGCGGCGCGGGTTGAGAGATCGTTAAAAATCGCCTGTTCCGCTGCCGCGCTTTCCTCGCGCATGGCGTGTAGCTGTTCCAGCGGCAAAGAAACATAGGGGGCAATATCCCCGTCCTTTGCTTCAAAATATATCCGGCGTTCTATCCGCATGGTTTCGGCGGTTTCCAATTTGTCATGGTCGTATGAAGAATACGGCATATTGTTTCATCACGTCCTTTCTCGATTTTTAAGGGTTTGGGACTATCCCAACAAGCAAAATGCCCGCGCTTCCCATAGAGCAGCGCGGGCATTTCTCGCAAACGGGTACTCGTTTGCTGTGCTTGCTATGTAGTTGTTTTTATCCGTAAACGCCTGTTTCTCTCACTTTCCGCTTTCTGTCTGCGGCGTATCTTTGCCGCGCAATCGGGACAGTATTTCGCCCGATTGCTGCCCGCCGCAAATGTGCTGCCGCATACCGCGCAACGCTTCAAATCGGTTTCCCCGCTGCGGGTGATCTGTTCGCATAGCTGCCTGTCTGTGGGTAAAACTGCTTCGCGGAAATAACGGCATAACAGCGAATAGCTGATACTCTGCACACACACGCAAGTTTCCCCGTCGTCCAATAGCAGACAGTTCCCGCAATCGTTGTTGGCGCACGCGGCGCGGGTCATTTTCTTAACGGCTCGATACTGCTTTTCATCAAGCCTAATCATTTTCGGTTCTGCTCGACGCGGAAGTTTACATACTTGCCGCCTGTGTCGGCAAGCAGCACAATCCCGTCAAAGGTCTTTCCTGTTTTGGTTGAGTACATACCCTTGATTTTTACCTTTCCGTCTTTCAAAAGGGCGACGGCAATCGCCTTTGTGAAAGTCTTTTTGCGCTGCTGAAAGAACAAGTCATTTTTCCACATGACAAAGCTGCACGCCCTGTCGGAACAGTAGTAGTTTTTCTTGCCCTCGTAAACCGCCGCGCCGCAACGGGGACAAGTGCCGATTGCTTCCCGCTGCGGGGTAAACAGCTTCGCTTTATCTTCGGAAATTGCGGAATAGGTTTTGACAAGCCCCGCTGTCATTTCCTCAATGCTGCGCATGAAGTCGTCCGGGCTGTCGCTGCCTTTGGCAATCCCGGTAAGGCGGGTTTCCCATTCTGCCGTAAGCTGCGGGGACGTAAGGACTTCGGGCAGAATAGCGGCAAGGTTATACCCGTCCTTTGTGGGGATTAGCTTTTTGCCCTTGCGCTCGGCAAAGCCCGCGCTAATGAGTTTTTCAATGATACCCGCCCGCGTTGCGGTAGTGCCTAACCCTTTGCGCTCTGCGTCCTCCGGCGTTTCCTCCTTGCCCGCGTTCTCCATAGCGGACAGAAGCGTATCTTCGGTATATGCTTTCGGGGGCTGCGTGTAACGCTCGGAGATCTCCGCTGCCGGATTGTCAAAGGTCTGCCCCTCGGCAAGCGGCGGCAAAACGGTTTCCGGCTCTGCGTCCTCGTCCTGTTCCTCGGACGCGGCGCGGGACAGCTTTTCAATCTCACGCCACCCCTCGCAAAGCGTCGTCTTTCCCTTTGCGGTAAAGGTATAGCCGCCGCAAGAGATAACCGCCGTAACCGCTTCGTATTCATAGGGGGCGGCTGCGGCGCAAAGCAGCTTCGCGCACACAAGGGTCATAAGTTTTGTTTCGCTGTCGGCAAGGGAAGAAAAGCCCGTTTTCAAAAACTCGGCTGTCGGCAAAATAGCGTGGTGGTCGGTTACTTTGCTGTTGTCGCAAACCCTTGTAAGGTCGGCTTGCAGCTTTACCCCCTGCATAAAGGGAAGCAGCGAACAAAGCCCGGTAATGAGTTCCTTTGTGCTGTCCTGCATATCGGAAGTGATATATTTACTGTCGGTGCGGGGATAGGTCAAAAGCCGCTTTTCATAGAGGGCTTGCGCATAATCAAGGGTCTGTTTCGCCGTAAATCCATACAGGCGGTTAGCTTCGCGCTGCAACGCGGTAAGGTCAAACAGCTTCGGCGGGGCAACGGTCTTTTTCTCTTTTTTGAGGGAAGTACAAACGGCTTGCGATTTCTCGCAAGCCGCTTTCATCTGCTGCGCTGCCGCTTCGTCGTTCAGCCTTTCGGACAAAGCCGAAACACCGCCCGCGTCCAGACGGACAACATGATATTTTTCTTTCTTAAAGCTGCTGATCGCATAGTCGCGGTTTACCAGCATGGTAAGGGTGGGCGTTTGCACTCTGCCGACATTCAGCGTTTTGTGATAGAGGATAGAGAAAAGGCGGGTCGCGTTAATCCCGACAAGCCAATCTGCCTTTGCTCTGCAAAGCGCGGATTGATAGAGGTTGTCATAGCTGCGCCCGTCTTTGAGGTTTGAAAAGCCCTCGCGGATTGCGCTTTCTTCCATGCTGCTAATCCAAAGGCGGGAAAAGGGCTTTTTGCAATTTGCCTGTTCGTAGACAAATCGAAAAATGAGTTCTCCCTCGCGCCCGCTGTCGCAAGCATTGACAATCTCGGAAACGTCGCTGCGGTGCATAAGGTCTTTGAGTACGGAAAACTGCTGCTCCTTGCCGCTGGCAACGGTAAACTGCCAATCCTGCGGGACAATGGGGAGATCGTCATACTTCCATTTTCGGTACTGCTCGTTGTAGGTCGCCGCGTCCGCAAGGCTAATCAAATGCCCGATACACCAGGACACAAGGTAGCCGCTGCCCTCAAAATATCCGCTGCGCTTTTCATTCGCGCCAAGTACGGCGGCAATCGCCGCCCCGACGCTCGGTTTCTCTGCAATTACAAGTTTCATACTTCCTCGTCCTCCTGCTCGGTTTCTAATTCTTCCTCGTCCTCGTCGTCCTCGTCAAAGTCGAGATCGTCAAGGTTGCTGCTGCCTTTTGCCGCGTCCTTTTTGGGCTTCATAATCTTAAAGTAGTAGAACGCGCCGCCGCCCGCTGCGGCAAGAAGCAGCACCACAAGCAGAATAGCACCGCCCATGCCGCCGCCTTTATCTTCCTCCGGCTCCGGCTGCTCGGTTTCTTCCGGCTCCGGCTCGGCTTCCTTGCCCGCGCACTCGCTCATGTTGACGCTGCAAACGGGGCAATCGGTGTTGACGCTTCCGGCAACGCATTTTTCAGTACAGCTACAAACGGGGGCTTCGGTCTGTTCGTCCTCCATAAGCTGCAAAAGGTCTTTTTCATCAACTTGATTGAGGAAATGGACGGTGTTTTCTCCGTCCTCGGCGCGGTCAATGATGATGTAAAAATAGTTGCCGTTTTTCGTAACGACGGTAATAAACTGCTTATCGCCGGACGCTTCTCCCGTTATGTCGTCCACAAGGCTCATGTTGCCCTCCGGCGTTAAGGGCTGCGGCTCATAGCCGCCCGTCGTTTCTTCCGGCTCGGTTTCGGTTACGGGGGTAGGCGGCTCGTCGCTCACATCACCGCCGCCCGCAAAAGCGGTAACAGAAAAGCCGCCCATGAGTACAAGGGCGGCAAGCAAAGCGGTAACGCTGCGGAACAGTTTTTTATGCTTCATCTTCGGTTTCCTCCTGTTCGTCGGTATAGTCTGCGTCCGGCTGCGGCAAGGCAATTTCGCCGCTGGCGTAAGCAGAGAGGAACGCGGCAAGCTGCGCCCCGTCAAGGTGTACCGCTTTCACCATTTGAACGATCTGCGCGTTTTCTTCCTCGATTTTCTGCGCTTCAAGGTCTTTCAGCCTTTTTTGGTATTCAAGGATTTTCGCCCTCGTTTTCTCAATATCCCTTTCGATACGGTCAAGTTTCGTGTTTGCCATAGAAATAAACTCCTTTCAAAGTCAGTTGTAATGTAGCCGCCCATAGGCGTAAAAATGGGATTGCCAATAGCTTGTATCAAGTTTTGCGTATTGTATCGGGTCGCCACAATGCAGCATGACGGGGCTTCCGTCCCCGTCCTCGCCAACGTAGATACCCACATGAGATACCCCCGGCGTGTCGTATGTACCCGTAAAGAAAACCAAATCCCCCGGCTGCGGGTTGGAAACGCGGGTTGAAATGTTGTAAAGCCCCTGCGCCCCAAGTCTGCCCGTATTGTATAAGCCGCTGTTCGTCAGCACATAGCTAACAAAACCGCTGCAATCAAAAGAGGTTTCCGGGCTGCTTCCGCCCCACACATAGGGAAAACCGACATACTTTTCAGCTTCTTCAATCAATCGCGCAAACTGTTCATCTTCCAGATAGGCGGGCGGGATTTCATAATCCGCTGGCGGGTTTTCATAGTATTTTGAGATATAGCCGGATTGTGGGAAAAGATCGGGTCGGTTTCCAAGCGACGACATATACATAGCGTACATGGATAGCTGTTCCTCGCCCATAATGTAAACGGGAACATGGGAGAGGTTGAAGTTTTCCAAATCCACATTGAGAATGTAATAGTTATAGGGTACTTCAACGTCGTATTCGTTGCCCTCGCTGTCCGTCCGCGTTTCGGTGCGGTAGCGTACCTCGACTTCCTCCGTAACCGTCAAGATATACTGTTTATCAAAGAGCATTTTAAGGGTGCTTTGCGCTTCATCGAGAGTAAACACGCCCTCATGCCAAGCGGAGAGGATAGAGATTAGCACATACGGGTCATGCTCGATCTCGTCAGCCGTTACCTGGTATTCGTCGTAACCGGGGTATTCGCTTTCGATGTTATCCAGCATATCCTGTAACTCGGCTTCCATAGCGGCATACGCGCTTTCTGCGCCTGTAATATCCGCGTCCTCGGAGAGATAGGACGACGCAATCAAGCCGCTGCCGCTGTTGCCGCCGAACAGGGAACAAGAGGACAAGCCGCCGAAAAACAGAAGCACGATAAAGGCAATCCCGCCCACAATCAAACAGCCTTTCCAATGCCGGACTACAAAGAACGTCGCCCGTTTGGTTTCCTGCGCCGTTTTCTTCGCCGCCTTTGCGGTGGCTTCGGCGGTCTTTTTCACCTTGCCGCCTGTTTTCAACGCCTTTGCATACTGCTTTTTAATGCGCTGCTTTTGCCAAAAACGGGAAATCGGGTTAGAGTGCGCAAGGGCGGGGTTATCATGCAGCGCCTTTTGATAGAGAAAATCGGCGTTTGCCTTTGCTGCCTTTTTCTCGGCTGCTGCCGCTGCCCGGTAGGGTTTCAGCTTATGGCTGCGTATGCCGCGTTTTACTGCCCGCGTCGTCATGCCGCCCGCTTTCTCGCCCACAAGTTCTATCCTGTGTCCGCTTTCCACACCGACGTTTTCTTTCTCCACCTCATAGATTTTTCCATGTACGGCGGCGTCCAATTCCTGCGCCGGACGGGATAACGGATTATGACGCAACTTGCCGTTTGGGGGCTTATCCGTCTTTTCAAAAGCAAGGCGCGTCTTTGCTTTGCCTTTGGCTTCGTCAAAAACGCGCTCTTTTGTGATTTTGGTCTGTTTGGGGATAGCTGCCCGCGCTTTATCTAAACGGTCAGCCGCCGTATCGGATTTTTTGATTGCCTTTTGCAGTTCCGGCGTTGCCCGTTCCGCTTCGGAAAACTGCAAGCGGGACGTATGGGTTTTAAGCTGCGCTGCGTCAAGGGTCTTTTTCTCCGCGCCCTTTTCTAAATGGCGGCTAACCTCTGTGCCGATACGTTGGGTCGCTTTTTCCGCTGCTCCCGCTGCGGGGGCTGAATAGTTTTCCTCCGGCGGTCTTTCGCTGATACTCGTTGTTTCGCCCGTCGTAAGGTTTTCCGCAACCGCCCCGTCGCGGGTCATTTTCTGTGTTACCTTGTCGGGGGCTTTTAATTCCTTGCTCAATGTTCATCACCTCCAATACGCTGTTTTGCAAGGGTGCAGTATTCGGGATTGATCTCTATACCGATATAGCGGCGGGAAAGGCTTTTTGCCGCCGCTGCGGTCGTGCCGCTGCCTAAAAACGGGTCAAGCACAATCCCGCCGACAGGACAGCCCGCCAAAATACACGTTTCCGCAAGTTTCGGCGGGAACGCTGCAAAATGCCCGCCGCGATAGGAAGCTGTGTTGATCTGCCAAACGTTGCGGCGGCTGCGGATGGGGGAAATCATTTCGTCGGTGTATGCGCCTTTTTTGCGGGGGCGGTTGATTTTCTGCGGCTGGTTTTGCCCCGGAACAGTAGCAGCATATTTGTTGCCTTTCCCAACTCCGCTTTTCAACCGTACCGCTGTTGTGGGGGCTATCGGCTCGGCTACTGCTTGCCAATCATAGTAATATTTCTTCGACTTGGTAAGCAGAAACACATATTCATAGCAGCGCGTCGGTCTGTCCCTCGCGCTTTCCGGCATGGCGTTTCCCTTGTGCCAAATGATAGAACTGCGCAAATACCAACCGTCGCCCCGCAAGGCAAGGGCTACAAGCCACGGAATACCGATTAGGTCTTTTGGCTTGCAGCCGGGGGCGCGGTGGTTTACCGCCACTTGCTGCCCGTTCCTGCCTTTGGGATATTTCGGGTCTTGGTGGTCAGCTTTGCTGCCTGTACCGCAATAAGTGTCCGCGATATTCAGCCAACAAGTACCCTCCGGCGTAAGCACCCGCTTTACCTCATGGAAAACCGCCGTAATGCGGGAAACATATTCCTCCGGCGTTGCTTCCCGTCCGATCTGCCCGTCTGTGCCGTAATCGCGCAAAGCATAGTAGGGCGGGGACGTTACGCAACAATCCATACAGTTATCCGGCAAGGTTTGAAGCACCTGCAAGCTGTCGCCGCAATAGATTTTATCCGTTTCTATCCTCATGCCGACACCTCGCCGGGCTTGGTCGTCATCACGCGGTAGAGTTCCGTATCTTTTGGGAAACGGTCAATAAAGGGCAAAATCACGTTGCCATAGAAGATAAGTCCCTCACCCGCTTCGGAATGGGTTACATAGGTCATTTGCTGCTGTGAAATGTTAAGCTGCTTGGCAAGGATTTCCCGGTCGCCCTGGGCTTGGTTGAGCATATAGACAAAATCGCTGTTTTCAAAGATGTTCTCCACCTCGCGGGACGACAACAAATCTTTCACGTTTTGGGTGATACCTGTCGGAATACCGCCCCACTTCCTAAAACGCTTCCAAATCTCGACGGAATAGGCGGCGGTCTGTTCCTCTTTCAAGAGCAAATGAAACTCGTCGATGTAATACCGCGTCGCCTTGCCCTCGCTACGGTTTACCGTTACTCTGTTCCATACTTGGTCTTGGACAATAAGCATACCGACTTTTTTAAGCTGTGTACCGAGTTCCTTAATATCAAAGCAGACAAGGCGATTATGAATGTCAACGTTTGTCCTGTGGTTAAAAATGTTCAAGCTGCCGTTTACATAGAGTTCCAACGCCGCCGCGATACGCTGCGCTTCCTTTTCCGGCTGCTTCTTGATCTCGTCGTAGAGGTCGCCCAAAATCGGCATATTCTCCGGCTTGGGGTCGGCAAGGTAGTTGCGGTACACGCTGATAACGGCGCGGTCAATCAAGGTCTTTTCGACAGCTTCCAGCCCGTTTTTACCCCCCATAATCAACTCACAAAAGGAAAGGATAAAATCGCTCTTTAAGGCTATGGGCGTGTCACCCTCGCTGTAATTGAGGTTAATATCCATAGGGTTAATGTACTGCGTGCTGTTCTGCGAAACCTTGATAACCTGTCCTTTCAAACGTCCGACAAGGGGGTAATATTCTGCTTCGGGGTCGCAAATGATAATATCATCTGCCGTAATGAGAAAAGCGTTTGTGATTTCGCGTTTTGCAGAAAAACTTTTGCCGCTGCCCGGTGTGCCGAGTATCAAGCCGTTGGGGTTTTTCAGCTTCTTTCGGTCGCACAAAATCATGTTGTTGGAAAGGGCATTTAAGCCGTAATACAATGCTTCGCCGCTTTGGAACAGCTCTTGCACCGTAAAGGGAACGAAAACGGCGGTGCTGCTGGTCGTCAAGCCGCGCTGGATATGGATAAGGTTATCCCCCAACGGGATAGAGGACATAAGCCCCTGTTCCTGCCGGTAGTCAAGGCGGGTCAAAATGCAGTTGTATTTCTGCGCGATTGCCGCCGCCCCAAATACTTCGTTATCCAATTTCTGCTTGGTATCTGCAAGGTTTAAGACAAGCAGCGTAAGCAGAAACATTCTTTCGTTGCGGCTCTGCAAATCGCGGAGTAGGTTTTTTGCTTCCCCGCCGTAGGTGGCAAGGTCGGACGGAATAATATCCATGTCATAACCGCTGCGGATTGCTTTCTTTTGTTCTTCAATCTTCATGCGGTCAAGGTCGGTAATCTTGCGCTTAATCGTCTTGATTGCTTCGTTGTGGTCGATACTCTGAATGTGTAGATTGACGATAATCCCGTTTTCCGCGTCCATGAAGTCAGCAAGCATACGGTCGGAGAGTTCCGGCGCGACGATCTGCAAAAAGGAAACCGCACCAAACTTGCCGCCCATTTGAAACATTCGCCCGTCGCCAAATCGGAAAGAGGACGGGGCGATAAAGTCTTTGACGGAAAGCCCGCTTGCGGGTAGCCATTCCCACGCAAAGTTAAAACGTTCCCCGTCCGGGTGAAAAATCCCATGCAGCACTTCAAGACGCTGTTTCCCGTCCAATACCCGCGCCGCTGCGCCGATCACCTTAAAATGGTTGAGGGTGTCCGTTTCAATGCGGGCAAGACGCGCCCGCGCCGATCTAATGTCTTTTGCTTCAACGGTAAAGGTGAGAAACTTGGTCTTGATAAGCCCGTTGTTTCCGCGTTCAAGCTGCGTCCTAAGCATTTCGGTGTATTCTGCTCTGATACTGTCGAAGTCGTCATTCTGCGGCGCAATCGTGATACTGTTCTTGAAATCGTCCTTGTTCGCATGGCGGCTGATTAAGGAAAGCTGCACGCTGATAGAAGCGTCGAACGAGTTATACATATCGCAAAGGGCTTCAAAAATGGCGGTTTTGTCGTCCGGCTGCGCAAGCTGATAGTTGATGTCCTCAAACTCAATGCACTTGGAATACCGCCCGTTTGCAAGGCGGCAAATCCCGTCCTTATACATTCGCTCAAACGGTATGCTGTCCTGCGCCGTATTGGGCTTCCCGTCGCCCTTTGCCTGTCGGATAAGGGTATCTATCTGTTTCCTTTCCTGTCGGGAAAGTTTACGCTTTTCGTTTTGGGTGTTTTTCTTTTCCTTTGACAATCGCCCGTACCTCCTTATCTAATTGCTCTTGCCGCGCAAGGGCGGCATAAAAATTGTTGGTCTGATAAGGTCGCTCTTTGGGGCGAAGAAACTTCACTTCCACAAATTGCCGAATAATCACTTCCAGCGGTTGCCCGTTTTTCTCATACATGGCAAGCAAAAACATAGGCAGCATGGCAAGCACCATGCACAATGCCGCTGCGGTTGTTCCAACGCTGTCTTTTACCAAAAAGAACAGCGGCAGTCCGATTGCTACCGCCGCGCTGAAACAAATTAGCTGTCGTTTTGTAAGGTTGAACATCACCTTGCTTTTGATTTTTGTTAAGTCCTTTGGGACGGTTACATACGCCATTTCATACCTCCTTTCTGCCCGGAATGTAATCTTCAAAGCGGGGAACAGCATAGAAAAGCCGCTTGTTGTTTACCCACCGTTGCAAATGGCGGGTAACAGGCGGGGCGGTTGGACGCTCGTAAATCATCACATACGGGTCAAAGCCCATAGCCCGCAAGGTGTTCACGCGGTATAAATCCTGTTCATGGGTGCTGCCGTAGTTGGTAAGCACATATACGCGCCGCTGGCGGCTGCTCTTAATGGCGGTCAAATCCAAAAAACGTTGGAAATACCCGGTCAAGTCCTCGTCGGGATTATCCCATGCAAAATGTACCGCTTTTATCCGTACCCGATTTAACAGGCTGACATTATCCCTGTTCACAAGGCGAATATCCAGCCCTTGCGAAAAATCCACCCATGCGCGGCTTCGTATAAGCTGCTCAATGAGATTTTCATGGTCGGAACAGGCAAGCAGATTAGCGTCCATGATCTTTATTTCCGGCTGCCATTTCCAAAACTCGGATAAATCCGCAACCTTAACGCTTTTGCGCCCCTCTTTACCGCTGACAATGCAAAACCCGCAATTTCTCGGACAACCCCGGCTTAAAAAGCCGTAGGCAATCCCGAAAAACTGCGGGTAGATAGAATAATCCGGGTAGCTGTGTTCCACTTCCGGCGGCAAGCGGTTTTTCGTGTCGTAGCCCGTACCGCCGAAAATGACCTGTTCCGCGTTGGTAACGGTTATTGTGTCTTTGGAATAAGTGTCCGTAAAGACGCGGCTTTTATATACAAGGTCGTACCGCCCCTTTGCGTTCCACCATTCCACCGTATGCGTCTTTGCTTTATGATACGCGGATAGCTTCATCAAGCAGAGGTTGGGGAAATTATGGCTATCAACGTCGATTAAACCGATTTTCAAATCATAACTCACCCCCTTAATGCGCCGAAAAGACACTTTTTGCAAGGCTTCCCGTTTTGAAAAGGGTAAAGCACAAGAGAACGGTATAACCCATGCAAGACCAGATCGCGCCGGAAATGTCGTCGGTTGCTGTGATTGTCTGTATCAATACCGCATAAATGCCGACACATACCAAAATCAAAAACGCTTGAAAACCAAGCGCAAGCAAAGATTTCAAGTAATTCTGACCCATGCTGCCCCATTCGTGATTTACCATTGTTGCCATAGGGATAGGGGCGACGCTTGTTACAAGGTATATTTCAATCATGCGCCCATACACCACAAGCATAATGCAGATTGACAGGGCTTTCATGGTAAGCCCTACAAAAAGGGATTGAAACCATAGTCCTAAAAGCCCGCCCACGCTCATAGCGTCGAGTTTTGCTTCAATGTCGGTAATGACGGTGGTAACGTCTATGCTTGTATCGGATATGATAACCCCCGCGCTGTCGTTGACGACGCTCTGTGTAACGTCGAACACTCCCATAACGATATTCCAAGTATTTGTTACCAGCAGCACCGCAACAAAGGTTTTGAAAATCCATTTGAAGAAAATCCAAGTGTCGAGATCGTGCAGATTATTTTTTTCAATTACAAGCTGGATTAGTTCATAACACATGACAAAGGTAATGATAACGCCCGCAATCGGTACAATGACGTTTTCCGAAAGACTGCGTATCATGCTGAATATGCCCGCGTTCCACCCGGCGGGGGTCGTGCCAACTTGCGTTGCGATTTCTCCAACCTCTGTATTTACGCTGTCAAATAAGCCGGAGAGGTTCGATAATATCCCGTCTGTCAAAATGCCACGAAACCAATCTTCAATCATCTGCCATATCAAAAGTTAATCCCTCCTTTCCCGCGCCCTCCCGTTTCCGAGAGGGCGCGGCGGGTGGTATTTATGTTAGGCATTATCCGAAAAGACCGGAAAGAAGCGGAACAAGGGTCATACCGATAAGAGCAACACCGCCGCCCGCCATAAGCTGCTTCATACCCTGCGATTTGGCTCCGGGGTTATCGTTTCCATATCCTTCCATAAGGTTAATGCCGCCCCAAATTCCAAGTCCTGCGCCAAGCGCGATAACCAAAGTCTGCAATACATCAACTGCGCTGTTAAAGAAATCCATATAAACCTCGCTTTCTGCCGCTGTGCGGCTCAAAAAATGTTGTTGAAAATGAAAATGCCGCCGTTATTCCTCGGCGGCTGTGTCCTCGTCGGACAAATCTATTTCGTATATGTCAAAGGCTTCATCGGGCTTTACGATTGCCGGACGGGTAGACATATACCGTTCCACGTCAAAAGCGTTTTTCTTGTCGAAGTCGGAAAGGTATTTGTAGTTCGGGTGTTTCGTTATATCGTATTTGTCGCTTAAAAAGGGACGCACACCGCGTAGCTGCAAAATACATTTCCCACCGTCCATAACTGCTATTTCGTCCTGTGTCATCAACTCCTTTCCTAATTTTTGATAAGTAAGTCCATGAGAAACCTGCGTACCGCGATTTTCGGAAGTATTGAAACTGTCGATTGTTTCCCGTCCCAAATTATCCGAAATATCCTTTGCATTTTTCCCACGTCCTCCCAAAAACAAGGTGCTGTCGGCATTATCAAGTATGATTTCTGCCGCGTCCTTGTAAATGGCTTTTAGCTGGCTCTGCGATTGCAGAATGATAGAAGCGGACATTTCCCGGCTGCGGATTGTGGCAATCAGTTTATCAAAGCGGGGTATCTGTCCGATGTTCGCAAACTCGTCAAGCAAAAAGCGGACATGAACAGGCAATTTGCCGTTGTATTCGTCGTCTGCTTTATCACAAAGCAAATTGAAAAGCTGCGATTGCAAAATAGCAATAACAAAATTAAAGGTGTCGTCGGTATCGCTCATTATGAGGAAAAGCGCGGTTTTCCTGTCGCCTAATGTATCAAGTTCCAATTCGTCATAGGACATGAGTTCCCGGAGTTCCTCTATATCAAAAGGGGCAAGACGCGCACCGCAAGAAATAAGGATTGACTTTGCCGTTTTGCCCGCCGCCAATTTGTATTTTTTATATTGCTTCACTGCGAAATGGTCGGGGCTGCGTTCTTCCAAATCGGCAAAGAGTAGATCAACGGGGCTTTGGTATTCCTCGTCGTCCTCGCGTGCTTCGCTTGCATTGATAAGTTCAAGCAGCGTTGTAAAGTTCATTTCCTCGGCGGGGGCTTCATACCAAATATAGCCGATCAACGCGCAATATAATAATCTCTCGGCTTTCACCCAAAAATCTTCCGCGCTTTTTTCTCCCTCGCCTTTGGTATTCACGATAAGGGTATTGACAACCTTTAACACGTCCTTTTCGCTGCGGATATAGACAAACGGGTTATAGTGCATACTTTTCCGAAAGTTTATCGTATTCAGTACCTTAATGCGGTAGCCTGCCCGTTGCAGCAGCTTTCCGCACTCGATTAGGACGGTGCCTTTCGGGTCTGTCAAGACGTAGGAAGAATGAAGCTGCATTAAATTAGGCTTTACAAAAAACCTTGTTTTTCCGCTGCCGCTGCCGCCGATCACCACAACGTTTTTATTTCTCGCGTATTTCGGCTGCTTCGGGCGGCTGTTCATGGTAAGCCGTTCGGTCTGCGTCAAAATGATGTTGTTCTGAAAATCCGGGTCGATGTAGGGCTTTATATCTTCGGCGTTGCCCCATCGGGCGCTGCCGTATTCTGCGCCCTTGCGGTATTTCTTCGCGTTTTTCCCTTTGACATAGACAATCAGACGGATAACCACCGCGCCGACAATGCCGATAAGTAAATCCAGCGGGTGAACGCTCGGCAAGGCATTTGAAAACGCTTCGGAAAATCCCTGTGTGATATTGAGTATCTTTTCGGAAATATCCGCGCCGGGGGCAAGCCGCGCCGCTTGTCCGACTTTATCAAAGAGATAGACAAAGAACACATACGGGATATTCGGGATTATCAGCTTTTTGTAGTTCATCTGCTTCATATCTCGCGCCCCCTGTCTATTTTCTTTACCTTGTCGCGGGCGGCGTTAAGCTGCTTCGCCTTGTCCTTTGCTGCGGCAAGGGCTTTGCGGATAGAGGGCTTTTTGTCCCTGTTCAGCTTCTTTGCGGAAAACTCTTGAAATGCTGCGGTCATAACGTCCGCGTCCCTGCCTTTGAAAAACACAAGGTAACGGGTCTGTTCGCCCTTAACCTTTTTCAGCGAAAAATCTATGTTGTATTTCTTCGCGGTACTCTCAAAGGCTTTGATATTGCTGTCGGTGATCTCGATGTTGGAAACACCCGCATTTTGCTTCATAAGCTGCCGCATAGTCTGTTTCCCATGCGGGGCTTTGCTTTTCTGCTCCAAAAACTTCTTGATTGCTTTCTGCAACGCCTGTTCGGTAAGCCTTGCCGCGCCTTTTCCCACGTTGACGGATAGGGCAATCGTTTTTTGGGTTACTTCCTCCTGCAAGGTATCAACTCCTTTCCCGGTAAACTGCGGCTATGCTCATTTGCTGCCGTAAAAGTCGTGATTGACAAGGGCGGTATAGTAGCTGTCAATGGTACTCGGCGCGTTGAACAGCACCGCTTTAAGATACTGCTTGATGTTGCGGATTTTGGTTGTGTTCTCCCTCATGCAATCCAAAACAAACTCAACGTGGCTGCTATTCAGCTTCATAAACTTTGATTTGACAAGTTCGGCGGGGTAGTCGTCCCCGGCGATACGGATTGTCTTTCGGGCTGTGCAGACGGTTTCCAGCATGATTTCTACAATCTCGTCCAAACGGTCTTTATCCATTTTGGGGTCTTGAATGAGAATGTCATAGTCGATGTTGTCTTTGATAATTTCCCGATAAATCTCTATTGCGCTGTTTGTTTTCGCTTCCGTTCTTTTCCTTTCCGGCGGCGTAGCCGCTTCGTCCTGCTCATAAGGCAAGGGATTTAGGGAATGGAAAGGAATGGAATGGGTACTTGATAAATCAGTAATTGATTGTTCTTTACTTGATATATCTTTATTTAATTGCGTTGGATTTTCCAACGTAGGTTTTTCCTGCGTAGGTTTTTCCAACGTTGGATTATCCAATGTTGGATTTTCCAATATAGGTAAATCCGATGTAGGCGGCTGCGGCTGCTCATATATGACATAATCCGCACCGCGCAAACGTCCTTTCTCGTCGCGTTCCCGGCTGCGGACGATATATCCGGCTTTTTCAAGTTCTTTGACCGCTTCGCGGATTGCGTCGATCTTCTCGCGGTTGATGTGAGATAAGCCCGCAAGGGTATAATCCCAATCTTCGGGTAAGGACAGCATTTGCGAAAGCAAGCCTTTTGCCTTTAAGGTGAGTTCCTTATTGCGCAAGTGGTGGTTGCTCATAACGGTATAGCCCGTATTTCTCTCAACTCGGAAAACTGCCATTTTTTATCACTTCCTTTCTCGGTTTGCGTGGAATATTAGAAAGCCGTTTTTGGCGGTTTTGGTATTGCAGTATGCCTTTGCCGTTTTTTGCGTCTGAAAAGCCTTGTATTGCAAGGGCTTTTTCGCGCCTAACGTTCCACGTTACCGCCTGCTTTTGGGCATAAAAAAACCGCAACTCTTTTCAAGCTGCGGTATGCCAATATGCAGAAAGGGACGCTATCGGTCTGATAACGCCCCTTTTGCTCGGTTATTCAGTTGTAACCTGTTTGCCCGCCGTCCATAAACGCGATGATTTAAGGCTTTTTGCTTGTTTTCTTATCTCACCGCGCTTAACATGCGGCGGGGTTGTTTGAAAGGAATGAAAGAAGAGGAAAATAGCAAAGGGTTTAGGCAAAGTATCTCTTGAGAAGGCCCTGGAAGCCACAGCCATGCCGGGCCTCATCCTTGCACATCTCATGGACGGTGTCGTGAATAGCATCGAGATTGAGCTGCTTGGCGAGGGTAGCAAGTTCTTTTTTACCCGCGCAGGCGCCATGCTCCGCGGCGGCACGCATCTCAACGTTTTTCTTGGTGTCAGCCCAGACAACCTCACCGAGCAGTTCGGCAAACTTGGCGGCGTGCTCCGCCTCTTCCAGCGCATATCTCTTGAAAGCTTCGGCAATTTCAGGATAGCCTTCGCGGTCAGCCTGACGGCTCATTGCAAGGTACATGCCGACCTCGGTGCACTCACCGGTGAAGTTGGCGCGCAGTCCCTCAACAATGCGGGGGTCGCAATCCTTGGCGACACCAATGCGGTGCTCGTCAGCATAAACAACGGCGGTCTCCTTCATTTCCTCGAACTTGGAGGCGGGAGCCTTACATTGCGGGCAGAACTCGGGGGCGCTGTCGCCTTCGTGGATGTAGCCGCAGATGGTGCAAACAAATTTTTTCATCATTTTTTCCTCCTAAATATGATTAAATTGATTTCAATACCTCAAAAATTGTTTGGAACTTTTCCTGTGCATTTAGCATACCACAATGGTATGATAAATGCAATAGGATAATCTGCCGAAATATCAGACTTTATAGATCGTATTATAGAACATAATAAATAAATTTTACAGATTATCCCATATGAAAAGTTAAATTTTTTGAAATATCTCCTGCCACCCATACAAAATCAACTTGAAATTTTTCGAATAATTTTTGTCTCCCTTTCTAATACTAAAGGCGCAAGGGAGGTGAATGCAATGAACAACAAAAATTCCATGAACCAGACCAGCAACCAGAGCTCGAATCAGTCTTCCAACCAGAAGACCTCGAATCAGTCCTCGAACCAGTCTTCCAACCAGAGGACCTCGAACCAGTCCTCGAATCAGTCTTCCAACCAGAAGACCTCGAACCAGTCTTCGAACAATCAGTACAGCAGCAAAAAGTAATCGCATTTCCACCGAGAGCGGCGCACACAGCCCGGATGAAAATTTCCGGCCCCTGTGCGCCGCTCTTTTTTCGGTGGGATATCCTAATTTGTCATTGCGAACGGAAAATTTTTCCGCTATAATAGACGAAAGATCAAAGCATGGGCCAAATCAGGACCGCAAGTCCGCTATGCCGCCGATGCCAGCATCGGTTTATCGAAAAGGAGGCTGCACAGATGAAATTTGTCTTTGACAGGGTCAATCTTAAAGCGCTGACCAAGGAGCTTGTGGCGCTGCGGCGTGATCTCCACCGTTATCCCGAGTCGGGCTGGACCGAATACCGTACAACAGTCCGGCTTCTGGAAGAGCTTGAAACTTTGGGCGTCCCGGTCCGCTTTGGTGAGGAAATCCATCACCGTGTCACAATGTACGGCCTGCCGGACGAAAAATACGATCGTGACTGTTACCAGCGCGCGCTGCAGGAATGCGGGCGCGAGGATTTGCTTTCGAAGATGAAAGGCGGCTTCACCGGATGTGTCGCTGAAATTGAAGGCGCCCATCCCGGTCCTGTCGTCGCTTTTCGCATGGATATCGACTGCAACGACGTCGGAGAAACACAGGACGTCGGACATTTTCCAGTGCGGGAGGGCTTTCAATCTCTGCATCCCAACCTGATGCACGCCTGCGGACATGACGGCCACGCGGCGATTGGAATCGGAGCGATCCGGCTTCTGCTGGCCTATCGCGACCAAATTCACGGCGCCGTACGGATTATTTTTCAGCCCGCCGAGGAGGGGCTGCGCGGCGCCGCCTCCATTACCAACTCCGGTGCCCTCGATGGGGTTGACTGGATTTTCGGCGGACATATCGGGCTGAAGCTCAATGAGCTCGGTGCGGTGGCGGCCTCCAGCCGGGGGTTCCTGGCAAGCACCAAGTTTGATGTCACCTTCAAGGGTCGTGCCGCCCACGCGGGGGCAAGCCCTGAAATGGGGCACAACGCATTGGCCGCAGCCTCCACCGCGGTTCTCAATCTGCTGGCAATCCCCCGTCACAGCGGCGGCAGCAGCCGCATCAACATCGGTACCCTGCATGGCGGAACCGGACGCAACGTCATCCCCGAAGAAGCGGTGATGACGCTGGAAACACGCGGCCTTACCACTGAAATCAACGAGTATATGTCCGTCGCGGCCGAACGGGTCTGTAAATCCGCCGCGGCGATGTATGAATGCGGATATGAAAGTCGTTTCATGGGCGCGGCCGGCTGTGCCGTCTGCGATCCCGAGCTGGTCGGGCGTGTCATCCGTTCTCTGAAAACGGTGGAGGGCATCTCCCGCATCGAAGAGGATTTCGATTTTGCGGGCGGCGAGGATTTTACCACCATGATGTCACGTGTGCAGTCCAAAGGCGGAAAGGCGACCGAAATGGTCTTTGGCTGCCCCATCAAAGCGCCGCATCACAATGGTTTCTTCGACTTTGACGAGCAGGTGATTCCTCTTGCGGCACAGGCCGTCGCAAAAATTGTGCTGGACCTCTGCTCCGAATCCGACGCCAAATAGACAGGCTCGGGCAAGGGCGCGATGTATGTCCCGAATGGGTGCGTTACGCCTCCGGCGGCCTGAGTAAACTTTAAGTGCGCTTTTTTACGAGATACCTCCTCCGGCAGGGCCGGAGGTTTCCGAACCTCCAAAAGCAAGCCAGCGCCCTTTTAGGCGCTGGCTTGCTTGCAAACTCTTACAGGGTCTTTTCCAGCGTGACCCCGGCTCAAAAAATATCGTCGGCGCCCAGCACTGCGAAGCCGGCCGGGCGCAGCAGCGCCTCCGCCTTGGCGTTGTCATCCACCCGCAGGATGACGTAGGCACTCTTGGGATCGCGGCCGATAAAAGCGTAGCAGTATTCCACCATCACTTCTTCGCCGAGAGCGGCCAGCGCCTTGGCAAGCCCGCCGGGACGGTTCCCGACCGAGACGGCCAGCACTTTGGTCAGGGTTACCCGGAAGCCCGCGTCCCGCAGCACCTGAGCGGCGAGGTCTGTTGCGTTGACAATCAGCCGCAGCACTCCAAATTCGGAGGTATCGGCAATCGAAAGCGCTTGGATGTCCACATCCGCCTCTCCCAGTACCCGGGTGACGGCGGCAAGCCTGCCGGGACGATTCTCCACAAAAATCGAAATCTGCGTTACAGTCATATTTTTCTCCTTATACCAGCTTGCGGCGGTCGTCAACACGCTTGGATTTCCCCTCGCTGCGCTCGATGGTGTTTGGCGAAACCAGGGTGATTTTTGCGGCAATTCCGATCGTCGATTCAACCGCCCGGCGGATCTCCTTCTCCTTCTGCTCAATCAGGCGGACCGCGTCAAATTCCATCGAGCTGTCCATCTCCACCAATACCTCCAGGGTATCAAGGGTGCCCTTGCGGTCCACCACCAGCAGGTAATGAGGCGGCATTCCGAGGTCGAGCAGCACCGATTCGATCTGGGACGGAAACACATTGACTCCACGAATGATCAGCATATCGTCGCTGCGCCCCATGATCTTGTTCATCTTCACAAAGGTGCGTCCGCAGGAGCAGGGCTCGCGGGTCAGGGAGGTGATATCGCGGGTGCGGTAGCGGATGAGCGGCAGCGCCTCTTTCGCGATGGTGGTAAAAACCAGCTCGCCGGTCGAGCCTTCAGGAAGTACCTCGCCGGTGTCCGGGTCAATGATCTCGGCGATGAAAAAGTCCTCGTTGATGTGCATCCCCTTCTGCGCGCCGCATTCGTAGGAAACGCCGGGACCCATGATCTCCGAAAGGCCGTAGATGTCATGCGCCTTGATGCCGAGCAGATCTTCGATGCGGCGGCGCATCTCCTCGGTCCATGGCTCGGCGCCGAACACGCCGTATTTCAGCGAAATCTCAGAAAGCGGAATCCCCGCATCACGCAGCGCCTCACCGAGAAACAGCGCATAAGAGGGGGTGCAGCAGAGCACCGTCGAATGAAAATCCCGGAAGATCTGAAGCTGGCGTTTGGTGTTGCCGGTCGAGGCCGGAATCACCGAAGCGCCGATTTTTCCCGCGCCGTCATGCAGGCCGAGTCCGCCGGTAAACAGCCCATAGCCATAGGAGACGTGCACAAAATCGCTGGAATCAGCGCCCGCTGCCGTCAGGGCACGGGCGGCGCACTCCGCCCACATGTCGAGGTCGTGCTGGGTATATCCAACCACCGTCTGTTTCCCGGTGGTCCCGGAGGAGGCGTGAATCCGTACCACTTCATCCATCGGCGCCGCAAAAAGGCCATAGGGATAGTTGTCGCGCAGGTCCTGCTTATAAGTAAAGGGCAGCTTGGCCAAGTCATCGACGCTGCGGATGTCATCCGGCCGGATTCCCATCTCGTCAAACTTTTTGTGATAAAACGGGACGTTCTCATAAACCCGTCTCACGGTGCGTGAAAGCCCCAGCGACTGCATCGCGCGTATCTCGTGCAGCGGGGCAGTCTCCATCGGATTCCAGTAAGGCTTCTTCATCGGTGTTTCCTCCTCGTTCACTCAAAAGGGCCGCCCCACATGCGGGGCAGCCCGCTTGTCTTTTATCCTACACCACTTTAACGCTTTGTGTCAATAAATTACCGGCAAAATTCCGACAAGCTTTCAGAGATCGCGCATAGTCAGCGAAATGCGCTTGCGCTTCTGATCAACTTCCAGCACCTTGACCTTAACCACGTCGCCAACCCGAACCACCTCGCTGGGATGACGGATAAAGCGGTCGCAGAGCCGGGAGATATGCACCAGACCGTCCTGATGCACCCCGATATCGACAAACGCGCCGAAATCCACAACGTTGCGCACCGTTCCGTCGAGGACCATATCCGGCTTGAGATCGGAAAGCTCGAGCAGATCGCTGCGCAGCATGGGAGGCGGCAGCTCATCGCGGGGATCGCGTCCGGGCTTGAGCAGCTCCGCGACCATATCGCGCAGGGTGGGCAGACCCACCTCCAGCTCCCGCGCCACCTTCTCCTCCCCCAGCTCGGAAACACGCGCGGAAAGCTGGGTAAGCCCCCCTTCCCGCAGCGCGCCGGACTTGAAGCCGCAGAGAGCCAGCAGTTTTTTGGAGGCTGCATAGCTCTCGGGGTGGACGGCGGTGTTATCGAGCGGATTGTCGCTTTCCGGCACCCGCAGGAAGCCGGCGGCCTGCTCAAACGCCTTCTTGCCAAGCTTCGGCACCTCCATCAGCGCCTTGCGGGAAGTGAAACGCCCATTCTCCTCGCGGTAGGCGACAATGTTTTTAGCGAGCGCGGGCCCAATCCCGGCGACATAGGAAAGCAGTGAAAAGGAAGCGGTGTTGGCATCAACCCCCACCGTGTTGACGCAATCCTCGACCACGCCGCCCAGGGCGGCGTCGAGGCGGTTTTTCGGCATATCGTGCTGGTACTGCCCCACCCCGATCGCCTTGGGATCGATTTTGACCAGTTCCGCCAGCGGGTCCTGAAGGCGCCGGGCGATCGAAACCGCCGAGCGAAGCGATACGTCATACTGCGGGAATTCCTCTGCCGCAAGCTTGGAGGCGGAGTAGACGCTCGCCCCCGCCTCGCTGACCACCATGTAGGAAACCGGAACATCCAGTGTCCTGATCAGCTCGGCCACAAAGATTTCCGATTCCTTGGAAGCGGTACCGTTTCCGATGGCAATGGCCGAGACGGCGTGCTTTTTGATCAGAGCGCGTAGCTTCTGCGCCGCCTCCTCGGTTTTTTTCTGCGGCGGAGTGGGGTAAACCACGGTGGTGTCGAGCACCCGTCCGGTGGGGTCGACCACCGCGATCTTGCAGCCGGTGCGGTAGGCCGGGTCCAGTCCGAGCACCGCCCTCCCCTTGAGCGGCGGCTGCATCAGAAGAGGCTTGAGGTTCAGCGCAAAAACTCTGATGGCCTGTTCGGCCGCGTTTTCCGAGAGGGAGGAACGCAGCTCTCTCTCCAACGAGGGAAAGAGCAGCCGCGACCAGCTGTCGGCCGCCGCCGCCTTCACTATCTGAATCGACGGGGAAAAGCCCCGTTTGAGCACCAACTTTCCGATTTCGGCCAGCGCCGCTTCGTCGTCGCACTCCACCGAAACCTTCAGAATGTTCTCCCGCTCGCCGCGGTCAAGCGCCAGCACGCGATACCCTGCGATTTTGCAGGCCGCCTCGGCAAAGTCGTAATACATCGAATAAACGCCCGGCTCGGTCTGATCGCTCGCCGAGCGGATGACTCCGGTGCGGCGCAGCCATTCACGTAGCCGCCCACGCACCGCCGCATCATCCGAAATCCGCTCCGCGATGATGTCCGATGCACCCGCGATCGCCTCTTCCGCTGTGGAAACCCCCTTCTCGGGATTGACAAAGGGGGCCGCGAGCACCTCAGGCAGCGCGGCGCCGGTCTGCTCGAGGAAACGCAGCGCCAGCGGCTCAAGGCCCTTTTCCTTGGCTTTTGAAGCGCGGGTCGCCCGCTTTTTCTTGTAGGGCATGTAGAGGTCCTCAAGCGCTGCGAGAGTTGCGGCGGCCCCGATCGCGGCGTCAAGCTCTTCGGTCAGCGCCCCCTGCTCCTCGATGGAGGAACGGATCTCCCCCCGCCGCTTGTCAAGATTTCGCAGATAGTTTAGCCGGTCCTCGAGGTCGCGCAGCGCATTGTCATCGAGCGATCCGGTTGCTTCCTTGCGGTAGCGGGCGATAAACGGCACTGTGTTTCCCTCGTCGAGCAGCTTGACCGCCGCCTCGACCTGTGTGGGGCGCAGCGAAAGCTCCTCCGCGAGCTGTTTGATCAGGTCCATGTGAAAAACCTCCCTATTGGTGTAAAAATCGTCCTTCTCCAAGGGTATATCGGGAAAATCGCGAAGCGCGCGGTGTCTAAGGGTGTGCGAACAATTTCCCTGATTGAAATCCCGCCAAAGTCGTCCCTCTCCGAGGGCGCACCGGGAAAATCGCGAAACGCGCGGTGTCTGCG
>Ga0129314_1000927_pt1 | contig 24804 bp, 20 predicted proteins | sample O1111metagenome_FD_94431 | JGI IMG/M metagenome (GOLD analysis project Ga0129314, IMG submission 94431) | Orangutan individual fecal microbial communities from fecal samples from Wisconsin, USA - O1111 metagenome | ecosystem: Host-associated > Mammals > Digestive system > Large intestine > Fecal... | reverse complement strand
TGCTGCTCACAATGTATTATATTCTGAGCAGTCCAAAAAGATTTTCTTTGATGTGATTGACCACTTCTATGGAGAAAATGCACAGGAGAAAGGAATAGGACAGGACACGTATATTGGCCCTAACGTAAAGCTCGGAAAAAACGTAACTATTGGACATCATTGCGTGTTAGATGGAAATATTGTAATTGGAGATAATACCCGTATTTGGAATCAGGTTACAATGATTAATCGGGTGGATATTGGCTGTAATTGCGAAATTCAGTCGGGTTGCGTGTTAGGACATGATGGATTTGGCTGGAGCGAGGATGAACAGCACAATAGAAAAATGATAAAGCACTATGGCGGTATATGTATAGCAGATAATGTTTATATAGGACCTAATACGGTAGTGGATAGAGGCACCATTGATGATACGACTATAGGAGAGGGAAGCCGGATTGATGCAAACTGCTTTATAGCTCATAATGTGGTGATAGGGAAAAATGCGGTGTTAATAACCGGTACAAGATTATATGGTTCCTCTTGCCTGGGCGATAATGTGTATGCTGCATCTGCGATGGTAAGAAACCAAATAAAGGTAGAGGATAATGCCATGTTAGGAATGGGCTGTGTTGTCACTAAGGATGTTAAAACGGGAGCAGTTGTAATGGGAGTACCTGCTAGAGAAAAAGAGTAATGTAAAGGAGTCGGCTATGTCGTACAAAGAGTTAAAATTTGAAAAGAACAGTGTTTTTTTGGTAACAGGGGGCGCAGGCTTTATTGGCTCCAATCTGTGCGAGGCGCTGCTTGATATGGGATATACTGTCAGATGTATGGATAATCTGTCCACCGGAAAGAAAGAAAATGTGGACATGTTCTTAGGGAATCCCAATTATTCTTTTTTGGAAAAGGATATTCGGGATTTGGATTCTTGTATGGAAGCCTGCAAGGGAGTAGATTATGTGTTGAATCAGGCGGCATGGGGAAGCGTACCGCGTAGTATTGAGATGCCTCTTTTGTATGAGGATATCAATATTAGGGGAACCTTGAACATGATGGAGGCTGCCAGACAGAACAATGTCAAAAAATTTGTATATGCTTCCAGCTCTTCAGTATATGGAGACCATCCGGTGCTTCCTAAGGTAGAAGGACAGGAGGGCAACTTGTTGTCTCCTTATGCATTGACGAAGCGTGTGGACGAGGAATACGGTAAGCTGTATAAAAAATTATACGGCTTGGACACATACGGACTTCGATATTTTAATGTATTCGGACGCCGCCAAAATCCCGATGGCGCTTATGCAGCTGTAATTCCCAAATTTATTAAGCTGCTTTTAAATGGAGAGACTCCTACCATTAATGGTGACGGAAAACAATCCAGAGATTTTACCTATATAGACAACGTAATAGAGGCAAATTTAAAGGCATGTCTGGCATCAAGTGATGCAGCAGGCAATGCATTCAACATTGCATATGGCGGAAGAGAGTATCTGATTGATATATACTATACTCTTTGTGATGCGCTGGGGAAAAAGGTCGAGCCGAATTTCGGACCGGATAGAGCAGGAGATATTAAGCATTCCAATGCTGATATCAGCAAAGCCAGAGAATTGCTTGGGTATAATCCGGAATATGATTTCTCTAAGGGAATTGCATTGGCGATTGAGTGGTACAAGGAGAATTTGCAGTAATATGGATATACTTTATATGGGGTACTTTTGTAATGAAAAGGTATTTAATAAGCTTGTAGAGGCAGGGAGCCATAGCTCACATGCGAGACAGCAGCTGGAAACCAAATTGTTGTCAGGGATGATAGAAGAAAGAGGTAATGACTCTCTGGCACTGATTTCTTATCTGCCAGAAATTGCAGAAGTTCATAGAAGTGTTGGTGAGGGTGAGAAATATAGGGATATTGATATTAAATACGTATGGTGCAATAAGAAGAACCCTCTTTCGGTTATTGCGGCAATGAGGGAAAATATACGTTTTATAAAGGAATGGGCAAAAGGGAAAAAGGAAAAAGTAGTATTGACTTATTCTGTAAATCCAATACATGTCCTTCCGTTATATTGGTTAAAGAAAAGATATAGTATAAGGGTTATTACTTTATGCTCGGAAGTCAGTGTTTTACGTAGAAAAGATAATATTAGTTTTGTGAGTCGCATCAGCAGAAAGATTTCATCTTTGCTGGATAATAGTTTTGATGGCTATGTTTTGCTGACACCATATATGAATGAGATTGTGAACCGAAAAAACAGACCATATTTGGTGATGGAAGGGATTGCAAGCAAGATAGAGAATAATGAAATGGCGGAACACCATAAAGCGATATTGTACGCAGGAGGCCTGACAGAGGATAATGGAATCAAAATACTGCTGGAAGGGTTTGTCAAATTAAACCGTTCGGATATTGAGCTATGGATATGCGGAGAAGGACCATTGGAGGCAGTAGCGAGAGAATATGCAGACAATCATGAAAACATTCGTTTTTATGGGATTGTCTCAAATGAAAAAGTGCAGTTAATGGAGAGAGAAGCCATGTTGCTAATTTCTCCGAGATTTTCAAATAATATCTTTACCAAATATTCATTTCCATCAAAGACCATTGAGTATATGTCTACAGGAACTCCGACAGTATTAACAAGGTTAGCAGGTATTCCTGATGAATATTTTAATTATGTGTATGTGTTGGAGGAGGAGACAGCTCAAGGTGTTGAACATCTGATTGGTGGAATACTGGAGCAAAGCCCGGAAGAAAGGAGAAAGCTCGGCAGGGAAGCACAGGATTTTGTTTTACAGAGTAAAGCTCCTTCTACACAGGCAAGAAAAGTGATTCAGTTTATGAAACAGATTATAGAAGATAAGTAACCTAATGAAAGAGAGGTGAAGTTGAGGTGTGGAAGAGTATGAAGCCCCAAGAGCAAAAGGATACAGTTAACAATTGGTTAGCTGCAATAATGCTTAATTTTTCTTTTATTAATGGAATAATTGGAATTAATGGTGCAAGTTTGATAACAACTGCAGTTATTATATTTCTGTGTTTGCTGAGCATTAGTCGAAAAGAATTTGTTATTTATCCTTCAGCAGTGGTAATAGTTGTTTTTATCTTGATATGCTTTTTGATTTCCTTTTGCCGAGTAAAAGATATTTCAAGTACTTTTATTTATTTAGGGTATTTTTTGGCTTTTGGGATTATTTCATTATTTGTCGGCTTACAAAATGTATCTATAGATAAAGTTGTTATGCATATGTCTCGGATTGGATTGGTGGGAATACTTATTTGGATTAGTCGAAAGGGCTATTTATTACATGGGTTTTCTTCTGATGATTCTCCGCATTTAATGGGCTTATCGTATGCAATTTTGCCGCTCTTATTCAGTTCTGTTATAGGTTTGGCTCTTGATGTGAGGACAAGATTGATTTCACTTATAAATATTTTTTTAGTGATATATATATTGCTAAAAGTAGCACCTAGGGGTATTTGGCTGGCGGTAGCATTTTTCTTAGCCACATATGGTCTCTATATTTTGAGCCGAACAAAAGATGCAAGATACCGATTTGTAATAAAAGTGTTAATTATAAGTGTTGTGCTTCTCTTGACAATTTTTATAGTTAGTAATTTCACAGAAGTAATTTTGGGAGTTTCAGACTTTTTATCTTCCAGATTTGGATTAAAGGTATATGCATTGGATAAATATGCACGTTATTTAAAAAAGGGGAATCTATTGAATGGGGGAGGAGAAATATGGGGCAATGCAATACAATATATACAAGAGAACCCTGTTTTTGGGAAAGGAATAGGCTATTTTGAGTATCAAGAAAATGGAGTTTATGCTCATAATATTCTTTTGCAATTGATGTGTGAGGGGGGTATATTTGTGTTAGTGCCTATAGTTCTTGTTGTTTTGCGGAGTTTGGGGATAGTTATGGGTGTTTCCGATAAAAACAACAGAAATGAGTACTTATTTTTTACGTTAACATTTTCGTGTGGATTAATAATTTTATTTTATTCATCTGTATATTGGATATATATTCCATTTTGGTTCTATCTAGGATATTTTTTGAAAACAATATCTGTTGATATGAAAAACTATGGTATGAGGATAACGATATGAAAAAAATTGCAGTCGTATTGACCCAACCTATAGATTATAGTACATCATCTATGATAAGGTGCAGAAACATAATTAATGAATATCCAAAACTTGGGTGGAGCGTAATATGTTTTTCGCCATATCCTGACCAAAGTAATAAATATTATGATGGACAGATTTATTTGAACCCTGGCATTATTGTTAAGCGATATGGTAAAAAAATAAGTGGAAATACTGTAATCGGTGTAGAAAATGTATTGAAGAAAAAAATTTATACTTTTATTAGAGGTATGTACAAAAAAATTGATTTGTTTGGTAGTAGTATTAAATATGTGAAGTATAAGAAAGAAATATGCGATTGTATTAAAACTGAAAATTGTAATTTTTTACTCTCTTTTTCAGATCCTAAACCTGCGCATATTATCGCAGGATATTGTAAAAGGCATATTAAAGGAATCAAATATGTACAACAGTGGGGAGATCCATTAACACTGGATATTACAAGCAAAACAATTTTGCCAAAGTGGTACCGACATAAGGTGGAAGCTGTATTATTAAAGTCTGCAGATCGAGTGTGTTATGTTTCACCCATTACTTTTGAAGAACAAAAACGAGCTTTTAAAGGAAAAAGTGATGACATGATTTATTTACCAACGCCATGTGAAGAACATAGGTATAAATCAGGAACAAAGAGTCGGATTAAAGTTGGTTATTTTGGTAGTTATAATTTAGTTGCAAGAGATATAAGATCTTTTTATAATACAGCTTGTTCATTGACGGACTGTGATTTTGTTTTTGTTGGTGATTCTGATTTAGAACTTCAAGCCAAAGCAAATATACAGATTGTTGATAGAGTAACACCAAAGGATTTAGAAGAATATACTTCAAATGTGGATGTTTTGGTATGTCTGATGAATAAAAGGGGAACGCAGATTCCAGGGAAAATATATAACTATGCAGGAACAAATAAGGAAGTACTAGTAATAAAAGATGGTGAGTGTGGCGATGAAATAGAAGCTTTTTTCGCTAAGTATAACAGATATACCTTTGTTGAAAATAAAGAAAGTGAATTATTTGAAGTGATTAGTAATTATATTCATAATGGTGTTCCTGAGAGAACTCCACTAAAAGAGTTTAGCCCAAATGTTGTCGCCACAAAACTTATTAGTGGATTAGTAGATTAAGAGGTTATTAAATGTTGAATATTTGTATTACATTTGATTATGAACTTTTTTTTGGAACAAACAGAGGTTCCTATGATGAAATATTATTTGCACCAACTTATGAATTGGGCAATATGTTATGTAAGGAAAATGTAACGGCCACTTTTTTTGCTGATATTTGTTCTGTAATGCAAAGTCAAAAGTATAGGCAAGATGAATATGTACGAGGGTTTACACATCAAATTCAAGAATTGTGTTTAAAGAATCAAGATATTCAGCTGCATATCCATTCTCATTGGCTTACATCAGAATATCATAACGGTGAATGGAACTTTGATGAGAAAAGCTATCGATTACATTCGTATGGGTTTGATAGAAATGTTGCCAATAATGCATTTGAAATTATTGAGGAAGGGATTAGTTGCCTGAAAAATATTCTGCATGAGGTGGACCCGCAATATGAATGTATTGCGTATAGGGCGGGGGGATTTGCAATACAGCCACACGGGGAGCTGGTTAAAGCACTGTATGATGCGGGTATTCGAATTGACTCATCCATAGCCCCGCAGCTTATGGCAATCAGTAATACCAATTATTATCAATATAAGCATAAACTGAAATATTCAAATTGGTGGCTATCGCCGGAGACTGAGTGGTGGTGCGATAAGGGAGAGCCAGAGGGTGCGCTTTATGAGGTTCCTATTGCAACAGAAAATAAAAATCCGGTCACCTTTATTTTTAAAAGAGTTTTCACTCCTGAAAGGATTAAATTACAATTAAACGCTAAAAAAGGAACCTACATCAACGAAGGCGGAAATAATCAAAATAGGATTGCTGCTTACTGGAATTATATCAAGGGTTATAGTGCATTGTCATTAGATGCATATAATGCGGATTTCTTATATAAGCAGTTAGTAAGATATTATAAGAAAAACAGATGCAGTGAAAAGGATGCGACAATAGCCATAATAGGACATCCTAAGTTAATTACGTCAGAATATATTGCGAATCTTCAAAACCTTATAAGGCTTATAAGAGAAGATGAAAGATTTAGGATTTGCAGTATAAAAGATGTTTACGACAAAAAGATATTGGAGAAAGTATAAATGGAAGTAGTAAGAGGTTACAAGGAGTTACCGGAAAATATAAAGAAGAAGTTGTCCGGAGCAAATGTGTTTTTTACAGAGAACTATGAGCAGTATATTAGAAAATCAGGACAGGAAATGCTATATGTATACAGTGAACTGCTGGTAATTCCGGTTGTAGTATATAGAAAAATTAAAATAAAATACGCGATGTATGTAAGTGAATATTTTGAACTTACGGAACAGTGCTCAATAGAAGAAAAGAAAGCGTTTTTGAATGAAGTGCAGGATATTTTGAAGAGAAAAGAAAAGATTGCTTGGGTGGCAACAAGTGCAGCTTCATTTTTTGATGCATTTCCGGCCAAAAGCATGAGAATTCCATTTGGAAGTCATGTTATTGACTTGACCCGTGATATTGATGAATTATGGGGGAATGTTCACACCAAGCATCGCAATTCCGTTCGAAAGGCTGAAAAAAGCAATGTAGAGGTTCGGGTTGGTGGAATGGAATTATTGCAGGATTATTGTTTGCTTGATAACGCAACTTGGGAAAGAAGCGGGAAAAAGGGCTATGGTAAAGGCTTTTTTGAGAATATACTGGATGGTTTGAAGGATAATGCTATTATTTTTATGGCATATAAGGATAATGTGCCTCAATCGGGCGCCTGCTATTTTTTAAATCACCAAATGTGTTATTATATGTATGGTGCAAGCTCGGATCATCCTGAAACAGGTGCTACAAATTATATGCACTGGGAAGCTGTCAAATATTTGAAGTCAATAGGAGTGAAAAAATATAGCTTTGTGGGCTGCCGCATTGGGGAAGATGAAAATAGTAAATACCATTCAATTCAAAGATTTAAAGAACGTTTTGGCGGTACGTTAGAGCAGGGATATATGTTTAAGACAGTTATGTCACCATGGAAATATCAATTATTCAATTTGCTTTACAAGATTAAGAATAGAACAGAGCTTACAGATGCTATTGATCAGGAACTTCCCAAATGGAAGGAATTGCAGAAAGATAGATTAAGTATGGTAGAGTGACACAGGGAGGAAACAGATAATTCTTTGAATTTATACTTGGCATGAGGTCGCTTAAGAACAGTAATAGTATTAAAGAAGGAGGAGAGAGCAATGTCTAGAATTGGAATTTTAACATTTCATCGTAGTTATAATTATGGAGCCTTTGTGCAATGCTATTCGCTTTGCCAGAGGTTAAAGCAAGATTTTCCTAATGATGACATTGAGGTTATTGATTACGCTACTGAAAGGCTGTATCATAATTATCCGACAACGCGGCGTGAATTTATTTTTGGTTCTAAACAAAAAAAGAATTCAAAAAAAGCAATAGCAAGAAATATTGTAAAATTAATTCTTGAGAACAAATATTTAGAACGTAGAAAAATTTTGTATCATGCGTTTGATGAAGAGGCAAGTATGTTGCCACTGTCAGATGATAGAATTATTTCTGATGATTATGAAAAGTTTATTGCGTCAATAAAAGATAAATATGATGTGATTATTGTTGGAAGTGACGGCGTTTGGGAATTTAAAGCATATCCATTCCCCAATGCATATTTTCTCAATGGAGATTTAGGACATACTATCTTGATGAGTTATGCGGCTTCTTCTGATAGAATGCATTATTCGGAACTGAGTATGAAGGAAAAGGCTTATTTAAAAGAGGCGTTTTCGAGGTTTTCTTATATAGGGATTAGGGATAAAGCTACAGAAATGTTGGTAGAGCAGATAACAGGAAAACATGATTTTTACCATAATTGTGACCCGACTGTTTTACTTAATATCAATCAACTTCCTAAAGGATTAGACAGAATCAAAACAGAATTGAGGAGCAATGGTATTGATTTGGATAAGCCTATTATAGGAATTATGGGAGGAAATAGTGTCTGTAAGCTTGTGCGTGAAATGTTTGGAGATAAATACCAGATTGTTGCGGTTTATTACTACAGCAAGTATGCGGATTATTTCCTTAATGATTTAACTCCGATTGAATGGGCACAAGTATTCAGTTTGTTTTCTGTCACAGTCACCAGGTTCTTTCATGGCTCACTGTTATCATTAAAAAATGGGTGTCCCACGATTGCAACTGATGATTGGTACAAAGTTACAGATGACCATATTACAAAGATAGGCGATTTATATCAACGGCTAAATCTTGAAAATCACTATTTTTATATGCCTGAAATGAATAGTAGAGAGTCAATAAATGAAATGAAAAACAGAATTGAGTACTATATTAATCACCCGGATAAAGGAGAAATTGCGGAAGCATTAGCAAAGGAGGCAAAAAGCTATGATTCTTTTAAAAATTCACTTGAAATAAATCTTGGGAGAAAAAGGTAGTAGGAGGCAATAAGTGGAGCAGAAATATAAAAGGCTATTTAGTGATACATTATTATTTACAATTAGTAATATGGGTTCTAAAATATTAATTTTTTTATTGCTGCCTTTGTATACAAGCGCATTATCGTCTGCAGATTATGGTATTGCTGATTTGATTTCGAGCACGGTAAATTTATTATATCCAATATTAACTTTAGCAATTTGCGATGCTACATTAAGATTTGCTTTGGGGAAAAATGTAAATAAGCATAGTGTTCTTTCAAATTCTTTGTTGTTAATATTTATAGCAGTTGCATTTTTATTATTGATTACTCCCTTAGTAAGGATTGTTGGAGGACTCATTCATACCTATTGGTGTTTTTTTGTTGCTACATTTATTACTGTTGCCCTACAAACTTGTATTGCAAATTATGTAAAAGGGTGCAATAAGTCAAAAATATTTGCAGTGCAAGGGGTTCTATATACGATTGTATTAGTAATTAGTAATATTGTGTTTTTACTATATTTTAAGGTGGGTTTAGAAGGGTATCTATTTGCAATAATCCTTGCAAACATCGTGAGTATTGTATATATGGTTGTGGCTTCAAAATCATGGCATGATATTATTAAGCCAATGATCGATATGAAACTCATGAAGGAAATGTTGAAATATAGTTTGCCAATGGTTTTGACAACAGTAACATGGTGGATTAATTCTTCTGCTGATAAATATATGTTGGTAGGTCTTGTGGGGTTAAGTGCAAATGGCTTGTACGCAGTTGCGCATAAGATTCCATCTATTTATACAACGATGACGAGTCTGTTTTCACAAGCATGGAAAATCTCGGCTATCTCTGATTATGAAGAGAGTGACAATAACAGTATAGGAAAATTCTATTCATCGGTTTACAGAAAATATTCATTGCTTTGCATATATTCATGTGCTGTATTGACTTTGTGCTCTCAGCTTTTAGCAAAAATATTTTTTCGTGCAGACTATTTTGAGGCTTGGACATTGGTTCCGCCGCTTTTACTTGCTTCACTGTTTGAAGCGTATTCGGGTTTTTTGGCGGCCATCTATGTTGCTGCAAAAGATACTCGATTATTGTCGTCTTCTACATGTGTAGGTGTAATTGTAAATATTGGACTAAATTATTTTCTGATTAGAAACATGGGAATATTAGGCGCTCCGGTGGCTACATTTTTGAGTTTTATTGTTGTGTGGAGCATTCGTACAATAATTCTTAAAAAAATTATTACTATAAATATAGATTATAAGCGGCTTTTGTTTAGTTTGTCATTGCTGGTGTTTGGTGCAATGTATTTTTCAATAGATGGAATTCGCAAATATGCAGTGTATATATGTTGCTTAATGATTATTAGTGTAGTGAATTTCGACCAAACCAAGCAATTGATTATATTTTCGATGAATTTGGTGAAAGAATGTTTCAGTAAAGCAGTTGTAAAAAAGAGAAAGGATTAGGATGGAATGATGTATAAGCGTGATTCAAAAGTGCCTAAACATAGTCAGAATCAATTTGTTTTGGAATCATTTGTTCCTCCGAACACTAGTGATGCAGATATTGCATATGAGAAATTGTATGAGCGAACAGAGAAAAAATATACCTATTACAGTAGGGGGCGACATGCAATTTATCATGCTCTAAAATCCTTGAATGTTATGGGGCGTGTGATACTTCCTCTTTATTCGTGCCATACCATTTCAGATGCTGTGGAACGTGCAGGGTTGGAGTGCGTTTATTGTGATATTTCGGAAAAGGATCTTAATATTGATTTTCAGTCGTTTATTGAGGTGCAGAAAAAGACAGGTGCGAAATGCGTCATTGTTCCCAGCTTATATGGCAATCCGGCTCAACTTGATGGGATTGAAGCTTATTGTAAAGAAAATGGGATTTTTCTTATTGACGATTCAGCGCAATCTTTTGGTGCAACATTAGAAGGACGATTTTTGTCAACATTTGGGAATGCGGGATTGTTTGCTTTTTCGCCCGGAAAAGCAACACCCGGTGCAATGGGGGCATTGGCATGGACGGAAGCGGATTATGAGGTGAAGAGAACGCACCATGATTGGGTACATCGTATAATTAATATAAATTATAATGTTAATCGAAAAAATGTTTATACGGATAAGAAGCCTAAATTTATTAAAAGCACAATACAGTTAATGGCGGCATTGACTGAGCAACTTACGGATATAAGCAATGATAATATAGCAGAATTTGAAAAACGAAGCTTGGGTGGAGTGATTCAAGCATATTTTGATGGGGAGTTTGACTATCGCAATAAGTATTTTGGTGAATTTGTCAATTGCTTTGGTGATAAAGGGTGGTTTAAAATAATAAGTTGTCAGCAAGGTACGCCTATGAATCATAAGATTGTGGTACTTTTTCCCACAAGGGAAGTAACAGAACAATTCAGAAAACATTTGTATGATAATAAGATTAAAACTTATGGAGGGTATATTCCCCGGAAGCAAGATGAGAATTGTTTAGTTACTCAATCAATTGTAGGTCGGGTTTGTGAAATGCCTATTGAAAACAATGCTGAAAAGATGAAGTATTTATTTGGTTGTGTAAGCAGTTTTTTTCAAAATAAGTAAAGCGAGGATAAGAGATGGTAAACGTAATAGGATTAGGATATATAGGATTGCCCACAGCCTTAATGATGGCAACGCATGGTGTAGATGTTGTAGGAACTGATTATAACAAAGATTTAGTAGATACTTTGCAAGCAGGGCGGACAACCTTTAAGGAGGACGGACTGGACGAGTTGTTCCAGGATGCTCTAAGAGCAGGAATTAAGTTTACTACAGAGTACCAGAAGACAGACACCTACATTGTTTCCGTGCCGACGCCATATGATAAATTCAGTAAGAAGGTTGATGCCTGCTATGTTGTGGCAGCAGTTAAGAATGTCATGGAGGTATGCCCTAAGGGTGCAATAGTGGTAATTGAATCTACTGTTTCACCGGGAACAATAGATAAGTATGTTCGACCTGTAATAGAGGAGAACGGCTTTGAAATCGGTAAGGACATTAAGCTTGTTCATGCACCGGAACGTATCATTCCGGGAAACATGGTATACGAGCTGTTGCATAATAATCGTACAATCGGGGCAGATGATAAAGCCGTTGGTGAAAGGATTAAAAATCTCTATCAATCCTTCTGCCAAGGTGAAATTGTGGTAACTGATATTCGTACAGCGGAAATGACCAAGGTTGTAGAAAACACATTCCGCGCAGTAAATATTGCTTTTGCAAATGAACTGGCAAAAATCTGTCGACATGATAATATGGATGTGTATGAAATTATTAAGATTTGTAATATGCATCCGCGTGTTAATATTTTACAACCGGGTCCCGGTGTTGGCGGACATTGTATCTCCGTGGATCCATGGTTCCTTGTGGGGGATTATCCCAGTCTGGCCAAGGTTATTGACGAATCTATGAAGACAAATGACGGTATGCCTGACTTTGTTCTCAATCGAATTTACGAGATTATGAAGGAGAATGGCATAAAGGATATAAAGAGAGTCGGTTTATATGGCTTGACCTATAAAGAGAATGTAGATGATATGCGTGAATCACCAACATTACAGCTTTTGGAAAGTCAGGAGCGCCATCTTGCCGAGCCCTTAAAGGTATATGACCCATTTATTAGTGCCGATGTAATACCCAATCAATATCACGATTTAGATTCATTTTTACAATCAGTTGATTTTGTGGTTATTATGGTTAAGCATAATGAAATTAAAGAGAACATGAGTAAGCTTGCGGGCAAGATTGTTTTGGACTGTCAAAACATTTGTGATTTGCCGAATGTGTATCATATTTAACGGATATACGAGCAGAAGAAATAATACATCTTGAGTTCTGCATACTAAGTAGACCGGTGGAAAAGCTGTTGTAGCATTTATTTTGAGAGGAATTTAGATTGAAACACGGGAAAAAATCGAGAGAAACAATTTGGATTATCAGTACTATAGCGCTAACCGTTGTTGCATATGGGGTGTTCGCATCAGTTATTGTTTATATTGACCCGTTATTCCATTATCATGCACCTTTGGAAAAGTATGAATATCCATTAAATGATGAGAGGTATCAGAATGATGGAATAACGCGGAATTTTCAATATGATAGTATTATTACCGGAACTTCGATGATGGAAAATTTTAAGACATCCGAGGCTGACAAAATTTTTCGAGGAGATTTTATAAAGGTTCCTTTTGCCGGGGGAACATATAAGGAAATTAATAGTAATCTTCAGCGAGCTTATGATGCCGGAAAGAGTATTAAATATGTGATTTGGGGTTTGGATTACAGTATGCTGATTAACGATAAGAACGCTTATAGAGATGGGGACTTTCCGACATATCTATATAATGATAGTTTGTGTGATGACCTAAATTATGTTTTAAATAAATCTATGCTTAATAAAGCAATGGATGTAGTGAAATATACAGATGCAGGTAACGAGACTACAAGTTTTGATAAATATAAAAATTGGAGTGCGAAATGTACATTTGGAGCAGAAGCTGTTCTTGATACATACACTTTGGAAGAAAAGGCAGACAAAGAACAGGAATTGACTGAAGATGAAAGAAGAATGATACTTGAAAATATCAGATACAATGTGACAGATTTGGCATATGCACATCCTGAAACAACATTTTATCTGTTTTTTCCACCATATAGTATTTGTTATTGGGATGACAGGGCAAACAGAGGTTGGATTAACCGTTTTATTGATGCAGAAGAAATAGCTATTAAGGAGCTTTTGCAATGCCCTAATGTGAAATTATATTCGTTCTTCACAAACTTTGAACTTGTATGTAATTTAGACAATTATACAGATCAGATTCATTATGGTGAATGGGTTAATTCATGGATTTTAGAATGGATGGGTAGTGATGAGTATCTTGTGACAATGGACAATTACCAAGAACATATACAAGCACTTAGAGAGTTTTACGGTTCATATGATTATAGTTTGCTTCATAAATAAATGGAAATTCTAATGCTTATAATATTGAAGTGAAGTGGAGATGATTACCGAGGAGGATTTTTATGCTGTTCAATTCCTATATTTTTATCTTTTTGTTTTTGCCCATTGCATTGGCAGGATATTACATATTAAATTGTTTTAAGCAGTATAAAATTTCTAATATGTTTTTAGTGGGAATGTCACTCTGGTTTTATGGATATTTTAATAAATGGTATTTGTTTATTTTAGTAGGAAGTGTTGTTGTAAACTTTATTCTTTCTAAAAGTATGGAACGGTTAAAAGGACGTAGCAAAAAACTGGGGCTCATTTTGGGAATATGTGCAAATGTTGCAGTTATTTTTTATTTTAAGTATTATGATTTTTTCATAGAGAATATTAATTGGGTATTTAGAGCATCATTTCAGCTTAAAAATATAATATTACCATTAGGAATCAGTTTTTTTACTTTTCAGCAAATTTCATATTTAGTTGATTCATATAGGGGGGAAACAAAGGATTATTCTTTTACTGAATATGCGTTATTTGTAACTTTTTTTCCTCAATTAATTGCCGGGCCGATTGTATTACATAGTGAGATGATACCGCAATTTAGAAATGAGAAGAATCGGCACTTTATTCCTCAGAATTTTTCAAGGGGAATGTATATTTTTGCAATGGGATTATTTAAGAAGGTAATTATTGCGGACACCTTTGGAAAGGCAGTTACTTTTGGATATGATACTATTTCGACACTTAGCTCTATGGAAGCCCTGATTGTTAGTCTTTCTTATACATTTCAATTATTCTTTGATTTTAGCGGATATTGTGATATGGCAATTGGTATTGGGGATATGTTTAATATAGATATGCCACAGAATTTTAATTCTCCGTACAAGGCAACTTCCATAATGGAATTTTGGGACAGGTGGCATATGTCCCTCACTAGGTTTTTAAGAACATATATTTATATTCCGTTGGGAGGAAATCGTAAAGGAAAAATTCGAACTTACATTAATGTGATGATTGTTTACTTGGTAAGTGGCATATGGCATGGAGCGAATTGGACGTTTATTCTTTGGGGCTTGCTTCATGGAGCTTTTAGTTGCTTGAACAGAATGTTTGAAAGCTTATGGGGAAAATTGAATAAAGTCACACAATGGGCAACAACATTTATGCTTGTTAATGTGCTTTGGATTTTTTTCAGAGCCGAATCCATTTCATCTGCAATATTGTTTATAAAAGAGATGTGTTGTTTGTCAAGCTTTACAATTCGTAAGGATTTGTATAATTGCTTTAATTTGCCGGAATTGAAAATTTTGGAGAAAATACCGATTGTTAATACTCTGTTATCTAAAATTACCGGTTACTCTTTGTGGCTATTTATTTTGGGGGCATTTTTCATTGTTCTTAACCTCCGAAACAGTAAGGAGATGAAATTTAGACCTACAATAATGAAATCCTTGCTTACAGTGATTTTTATGTTATGGTCTGTTGTATCATTTGCAGGAGTATCTACATTCCTGTATTTTAACTTTTAGATTGAGTTAATTTATTTTGCATTTAAATTATGTTTTTTGGATTTGTTAAGATAACTATGTGGCTGTACAATGGTGAGGGAGGAGATTTGTATGGATAAACGTAAAAAAAATTTATTAGTATATGGAGGGCTTTTACTGTTTGGACTGGTTAGTGCAATAGTTCTTGTTACCCCTCATTGGTTAACCGTTGAAAATGGTTGGATTCCGGAATGGAGATGTAAGAGGTTAGAATATGGCCTCAATACTTTTAGAGAGGCCGGAAAGTTTGATTTTTCCCACTTGTCGCATACCATAGGCTATGTATTATATTTTCCAATTTTGATGAGCAAGTTTAATATTCTAAGTGGATATGATATGTTTTGTATAGCACAGAGTGTATCAGGTGGGATAGTGATTATGCTATACCCATTGTTAATGTACAAGCTTTTTCACTCCGAGGTATTGGCACTTATTTCTCCGATTATCATTCAATTTACTTTTGGTGATTTATTGTATATTGATAAAGCAAGTGAATATTGGTCGGGGTTGTGGCTTTTGGCGTTGGCATTCCCTTTATTGTTTTTATTTATGAAGGAGAACAACGAGAGGAAGAGAACGGTAATTACTATATGTATGGCACTGATTATGGCGCTTTCAAATGTCCTTAGGGGGTCAAGCGGGCTTCCCGTTTTGCTGGTGTTTTTTATGGCAATCGGAATTTTGTTTCTTCAAAAAAAAATCAAACTGAAAAGGGTATGCATTTATGTTTTGATATGTCTTTTATCGTTTAACTTATTAGGTACAACAATTCCGGATGCTGTTGCCGATAAATGGGGATATAACGGGAAATTAAGATATAATTCCTCCCCATGGTTTGAAATATTAATTGGAATGGGGTATATAGAAAATGATTATGGCTTGTATTATAGTGATGACAGCTGTAAAGAATACATTGGAAAGCTATATCCTGATTTAGTGTATAACTCTGAAGAATTTCATGAGGCATGCGAAAAGGAGGCATTAAAGATTATAAAGGAAAATCCTGGTTTTGTGATAAAAGGGTGGTTCATGAAATTGGGAAAATGTTTTCAGCTTTGGGCAGAGTATATTTTGGGCAATTCAAAGTTGACTTATTACTGGCATCCATATATTTTTATTTTATTTGCACTTTTGATTAGTAGTATATTATTGATGAGGCAAAAAAAGTTTGGTGCATATATGAAGGAACAGGGAACTTGGTTAGTACTTTGTGCGTTAGCCGTTTTCTTCTCCTTATATGCAGGTATTCTTGGATATCCCCATGAATACTATATTTGGGGTAGCCTCGGAGGATTGGGTATATTTTTGGTATTAATGTGTTATTCAATGATTGCTTATAGCATGAAGAAAGAATAAAATAAAAGGAAGTTATATCAATGAAAAAAATAATGCTTTCATTTGGGACAAGACCGGAGGCAATAAAAATGTGTCCTCTTGTAAATGAATTAAAGAAGCGGGAAGGAATACAGACGGTGGTTTGTGTGAGCGGACAGCATCGTCAGATGCTTGATCAGGTACTCGAAACATTTCATGTGATACCGGATTATGATCTTTCAATTATGAAGGACAAGCAGACTCTTTTTGATATTACTACCGGTATTCTTTACAGGATAAAAGAAGTGTTGGAGAAGGAAAAGCCGGATGTGGTTTTAGTCCATGGAGACACCAGCACTACATTTGTGACAGCCTTGGCTTGCTTCTACCTCCAAATTCCTGTTGGCCATGTGGAGGCAGGATTAAGGACATATGATATTTACTCTCCCTATCCTGAAGAATTTAATCGTCAGGCAGTATCTATCATTTCGCAGTATAACTTTGCACCAACTGTAAAAGCAAAGGAAAATTTGATTAAGGAGGGAAAAGCACCGGATAAGATTTGGGTGACAGGAAATACCGTAATTGACGCCTTGAAGACAACTGTTAAGGAAGATTATAAAAGTGAAGTACTGGATTGGGCAGAAGGCTCTCGCCTTATATTTATTACTGCACATAGAAGAGAGAATCTCGGCACACCAATGCATCATATGTTTCGGGCAATTCGTCGTGTTATGGAGGAGCATCCGGATGTTAAAGCTGTCTATCCGATTCATATGAATCCGGTGGTTAGACAGGCTGCTGATGAAGAATTATCCGGTTGTGACCGCATAAGAATCATAGAACCTGTAGAAGTATTTGATTGTCACAACCTTATGGCACGTTCATATCTTATTCTAACAGATTCCGGTGGAATTCAGGAGGAAGCCCCCAGCTTAGGAAAGCCGGTGCTGGTGATGAGAGACACTACCGAACGTCCCGAGGGTATTGAGGCCGGTACTCTTAAGCTTGTTGGGACAGAAGAGGAAACAATATATAATAATTTTAAAATACTTCTCGAAAACAACGAGGAATACCTTAGGATGGCGCATGCCAATAATCCCTACGGAGACGGGCATGCATGCGAAAGAATAGCAGATATTTTGGAAGGAAAAGGCAAGTAATTTGATGCTTTCGAAGGGGTGCTGAAATGAGTATCAGTGTAATTAGATATTTTAGGGGTAACAAAACTGGAAAGTATATAATGGCATTCATCGTCGCCTGGACGTTGTTGCTTTTAGCTATTTCAAAAAGTATAGATGGGAACAATTTAATATATGCTATAGGTCAGATACACACATATAATAACAATATATTTGATAACAATGTGTATATGGGAGAGGGTGTTATCTCTCCAAGATTTATTATGGATATTGTGTTTTCGTTTATCATGAAATTAAACGGAGGTAATTGGGCTGCTGCTGCATTACTGTGGGTTTATTTTGGCGCAGTGATTCAAGCAATCGCGATAGCCAATATTTCGTATCGTATAAGTGAGAAGTATCAAGTTATATGCTCTGCATTATTTACTTGCTTGTTGGCATATTTTGAAAATAATTTAGCCGGTTTTAGACCTATTGGAGTTGCATCTACAAGCAATGGTCTGGCATTAGCATTTTCGTTCTTAGCAATTTCTTTTGTTGTGGGTAAGAATAAAAGGTATAATTGGGCGTGGATTTTTGCGGGTTGCGCAGCTATTTGTCATATTCATGAGGGGATATATTGTTGCGCGGTAATATTTATTATTGCGCTTGTTGACTGTATATTGAAGAAAAAAGTATTGATAAAGGAAAATGCATTTGTTTTAGTAGCAATTGCGGCGCTTGCTCTTGTGGTTTTGCCAAGCTTATTTACAGATAAAATGGATATTTCTAATGAGGCATTTGTAAATATTTATTCTATCTTTAGGCATCCACATCATTTAGTTCCAACTTCTTGGGGAATTGGTTCAATACTAAAATCGGGTTGGATAAATATATTTATATTTTTGCTATCGCTGGAAACATTTATGTGTTTGAAAAGAGATAATCTGAGAAATGCTTTTCTTGAAGCTCTATTATTTGAAGCGGCATGGTTGTTAGCACTTGCAGGCACATATGTATTTACAGAAAAAATTCCGGTGGCATTTGTATCTACGATGTTTTTGACAAAATTATTCAAATATGTTGTTATTATTTCTTTGATTATGTATTTAAAAGCTTTTTTTGCTGTAAGAGATGAAAAACTCTATTTTTCAAGTTATTTGATGATTTTGTTTGCATTTTCAACTTCAATTTCAGATATTAAGCAAATAATTATCTTTTTTATCATTACTGCATTTGTTATATTGGCTGAACAGCATATTGACACAAAAAAAATCTTTGCTAGTGACAACATAGTGATGGGGTTTGATATTCTTTGCTTCGCTTTAGTAATGACCTTAAGAGCAGCGACTATCCGAGATGGGAAGGCTGTTATAACTGTGTTTATAGTTTTTTTTGCGATTGCAGCTATTCATATTACATACTTAAGGAATCGAAAATATGCATATAGTCTAAGTATTGTTGCTGGGCTGGGCTTGATTTTACTTTCCCTCTATGGAAGAATAATTTATATTGATGGTGGTTCGGTTCAGGTTATTAGTGGGGAAAAGGCGCTTGTTAATTCAATAGGGAAGGACGCATATGATTTAGCACTTGAATTTAAGGAACGGACAGATGTTACAGATGAATTTTTGGCTGATCCGGATGATGCTGTTATATCAGGGTGGTTTCAGGTGGTTAGCGAACGTAATTGCTATGTTGTGAATAAAGTAATTACTTCATCAAAATGTACAGTTGATGATTGGTATGAGAGATATATTTCAACTACTGGAATATTAGACAAAGATGTTGATGAAGTAGAGCAAATAATGTGTGATAGCAACATTGATTATCTGCTTGTAAAATCGGATTACTTTGAGAAATTTGATGATGCAGAGAACCTGTCTGTATTTTCGGAGAGCATTCAAGGCTCATTAAGAATATATAAATTAGGTGAAGAATAATGCAAATAATTATACCAATGACCGGCTATGGCTCAAGGTTTGTAGCGGCTGGATATAATGATTTAAAACCATTAATAAAGGTAGAGGGCAAGCCAATCATCCGGTGGATAGTGGAGGGAATGTACCCTGGAGAAGAAAATATTATATTTGTATGTCGTAAGGAGCATTTAGATGTAATACCGCAGATGGAGGAGCAGCTTAAACAAATAGCACCGTCTGCCCAAATTTATGCAATAGATGATTGGATTAAAAAGGGACCGGTATATGATGTGCTTCGTGCATCAGAGATTATTGATGATGACGAGCCGGCTATTATCAATTATTGTGATTTTTATATTAGCTGGGATTGGCAGAAATTCAAAAAGAAGCTGGAAGAAAGAAATCCGGACGGCTGTGTTCCCTGTTATACAGGATTTCATCCACATCTTATGGTACCAAAGAATGTCTATGCTTCCTGCCTTACGGATGAAGAGGATAATTTGATAGAAATCCGTGAAAAATATTCCTTTGAAAGGGATAAGACAAAAGCAAAGCATTCACCTGGAAATTATTATTTTAAATCCGGTGCTTATCTTAAAAAATATTGTCAGGAGCTTGTAGATTCCGGACAGGAACTAAACGGAGAATACTATGCAAGCATGCCGTATAATTTTATGGTGAAGGATGGACTTAAAGTATGGATTCCAACAGATATTGATTATTTCTGCCAGTGGGGTACACCGGAGGATATGGCGGAATCTGTTTATTGGATTAGACTGATGAGGAATATGAAACGATGAATATATTGATACCAATGGCCGGAGCGGGCAGCCGATTTTCAGATGCCGGATATACTGAGAGTAAGCCGGCAATACCAACATATGACAAGCGAACAGGAAAACTTATGCCGATGGTAGTTTGTGCAACGCTTGATTTGCCGGAAGTAGGTGATGACGGCTCAAATGTTATATATGTAGACAGAGATTTTCACAAGACTAATGGTACAGAAAAAGCGATTCTTGCATGCTTTCATAAAGCAAGGTTTATTACCGTGGATTATCTTACAGAGGGACAGGCATGTACATGCCTGTTGGCCGAATCGTTTATAGACAATGATGAGGAGCTGCTAATCGCAGGGTGCGACAACGGAATGGAGATGGATTGTAAAAGGTTTGATAGATTACGGGAAGAGGCAGATGTTCTTGTGTTCACCTATAGAAATAACGAGGCTGTTCTTACTAATCCTAATGCTTATGGTTGGATGAAGGTTGACGATAATGACAATATAGTGGGAACTTCTATAAAAAAGGCAATATCTGATACTCCTATGAATGATCATGCAGTGGTTGCGACCTTTTGGTTTAAAAAGGGAAGCATCTTTGTGGAAGCAACAAAGAAAATGATTGGAGAAAATGACCGAATCAATAATGAGTTCTATGTGGATCAGGTTGTAAAGCATGTACTTGACTTGGGATATAAGGCAAAAGTATTTGAGATAGACAGGTATATAGGCTGGGGAACGCCGGAGGATTACGAATTATACCAGAAAACATTTGAATATTGGAATGGATTTTACGAAAGGGAAAAGCAGTTTTTGCAATAGTAGAAGATAATGAATGTACAGAGAGCTATAGTCAAAAATTCAAAATTAAACAAGGGTATCATAATTGGTATAGTTCTACTGGTGAAGCTGATTTTGATGGGTTTATTTTCCTCTGATTATCAGAATCAGATGTTTATCCCTTTTGTCAACGTCTTCTTAGCAGGAAACAATCCATATGATTTTTTCCATTTTAATGGGCTTCCGTCATCATTTCCATATTTTCCGATTATGCTTCTGATAGAGAGTATGGGAGGTGTGCTCCTTCGCTGGATATCGCCGGTCAGTATTTTTTGGCAGAATTTTATCTTTAAGTTACCACTCCTGATATGTGATATTATCGGGTATGTGACCCTTTGTAAAAGGAATGTCAAATTTAAATATGCGACAGTTTTCTATTTTTGTTCCCCCATCATTATGTATGCTACATATGTGCATGGACAGTTAGATATTATACCAACAGTATTTCTTATTGTTGCAATATTTTTTCTTTTGGATTGGAAGAAAAAGTATAACCTCGTATTGTATGCGTTTTTCTTAGGCATAGCAGTAGGATGCAAGTTTCATATTATGACCGCAGTGCCAATCTTGTTTCTGTATGTGGCTAAGAAAAAGGACTATATTACGGCGATTAAGTATCATTTATTATCGGCGCTGATTGTATGCGCTTCTTGCATTCCGTTTTGGGGTGAGGGATTTATTCAGACTGTTATATTTAATAAAGAACAGTCAGCATTAACGGCAGTTAATTTTGATTATGGAGCAGTTCAATTAGCAATACCCATAGTGGTGCTTCTGATAGTATATCTGAATGTATATGAACTGAATTATTTTAATAAAAATTTGCTTATATCCATGTTGGGTCTTTTGTTTTCAGTGTTTTTGATTTGCATATCTCCAATGCCGGCATGGTATATATGGGCTGTTCCGTTTTATGCAATCTATTTTAGCTTTGTGCTGGAAGATAAGTATAAGTTGATGGTTGTGTATGCATTCTTTAATGTGCTGTATCTGGTTTATTTTGTATTCCTTCACATTACCGCCAACACGGATATTATATTACTTGGAAATAGCTTGCAATGTCTGAAGGTAGAAAATCCAACAGTTCGCTCAGTGGTATTCTCAATGATGGTGGCGGCATTGGGCGTTATTGTATTTAAGATTTATCGGTTTGGCATAGCTAGTAATGAATTATATCAAAGAAAAGGTAACTCATTTGTAATAGGCATTGCAGGTGATAGCGGTGCCGGAAAGAGTAAGCTTCTTGAAAAAATAGAGCATTTGTTTGGCACAGAGAAGGCGGTTCTGTTTATTGAGGGTGATGGCGACCACAGGTGGGCGAGAAACGATGAGAATTGGGAGCAATTTACGGCGCTTAATCCGCAGGCAAATTTTCTCTATAAACAGGCAGAGGACATTAGAGAATTAAAAAGAGGAAATCATGTAATTAGAACTGAGTATGATCATAATACCGGGGAATTTACAGAATGGAAAAGGGTAAACACAAAGAAATATATAGTATTGTGTGGATTACACTCATTGTATTTGCCTGTATTGCGTGATGAACTTGATTTGAAAATTTACATGGATACGGACAATGAGCTTCGTAATTTTTGGAAGATTGAGAGAGACACTAAGAAGCGTGGATATTCAAAGGAAGAAATTGTTGCACAGATAGAGAAAAGATTTCCTGATGCCGAGAAATATATTTACCCACAAAAAGAGTATGCAGACTTAGTTATTATGTATTTCGACAAGACATTGAAGAGCTGCTATGAAGAAAACCATGAGGTTGAACTAAGTGTTAAATTTGTGCTTAATATTAATACGAATATTGAGCAATTGTTGGAATCCTTTAAAACATATAATGTTTTCCCGGAACATAAACTTTGTGATGATTTTTATCATCAGGAGGTTGTTTTTGATGGAAAGGAGTTGACACAGGATATTGATTTTGATAAGATAGCTGAAATTAATATTCCGCAGTATGAGGACTTCTTTACCTATTATCCAAATTGGGGAACTGATGTAGAAGGAGTTATCCAAATAGTCTTGCTTTATATGATAAGCGAAAAGATGAAGGGCTGATATAATGATAAAGGCTGTAATATTTGATTTAGACAATACTCTATATGATTATGACAGATGTAATGAAATAGCGGAGAAGGCTTTATATAATGCTATTTCTGATGAGTTCAAAATTTCGTATGGTAAAGCTCAAGATGCATTGAAAAAAGCAAAATTTCATGTAAAGGAAAATTTGGGCTCTGAGGTTGCTGCTTCACATAATAGATTGTTGTATATGCAGGATGTTTGTGAGCAGTTTGGGAAAAATCCATTACAATATGCTATGAATTTTTATAACATCTATTGGGATACGATGTTAAGCGAAATGACCTTGTTTGGCTATGCTATTCCTCTGATTGATGGGTTGAGAGATAAGGGGATTAAAGTAGGAATTCTTACGGATTTGACGGCGCATATCCAATATAGAAAGATTGCAGCATTGGGTTTAGATATAAGGATAGATTATTTAGTTACAAGCGAAGAAGTCGGGGCAGAAAAGCCTTCAGAAAAAATGTTTCATCTGATGTTAAAAAAAATGAATGTTTTACCTGAAGAAGCGATTATGATAGGCGATAGCCAGTCTAAGGATATTGATGGAGCGATGGCAGTAGGTTTAAACGCCATAAAATATGAAAAAGAAATGGATATCTATGAACATATGTCAGCACTATTGGGATAATGTAAAGGCCGTAAAGAAGAGGTGATACTTTGAAATTGACAGTTGTTGTTCCCTGTTATAACGAAGCGAAAAATATTCCATTAATTCTTAATAGATTTAATGAAGTGATAGGTAAAAGAAATATCGAAGTTATTCTGGTAAATAATGGTTCTACAGATTGTTCTGCTGAGGTTATAAAGGAGCTTGTTCCTGAGTATCATTTTGCAAGAACTGTGTGTGTTCCTGTAAATCAAGGCTATGGTTATGGAATTATTCAAGGTCTAAAAGTAGCAGACGGGGATTACATTGGTTGGACACATGCTGATATGCAGACTGATCCCGCAGATATTGTTAAAGCGTATCAAATCATCAAGAAAAGGAAAGATGAAAAGGTATTTATAAAAGGAAATAGAAAAGGTCGACCTGTCTTTGATGAAATATTTACTAAAGGCATGGGTATATTTGAAAGCGTTTATTTTAAAATGCCACTTGTGGATATCAATGCGCAACCCAATATATTTCCAAAGGAATTTTTTGATTCATGGAGAAATCCGCCATTTGATTTTGCCTTAGATTTATATGCTTTATTCTGGGCGAAACAGCAGGGGTTAAAGGTTGTTAGATTTGCTGTGGATTTTCCTGAGAGAATATATGGTGAATCTAAGTGGAATACAGATGGACTGAAGTCAAAGAGGAAATTTATAAAAAGGACATTGAAATTTAGTCGAGAATTGAAGCATAGCCTTTGAAGGAGATAAATGAATTGAAAAACGCATATTTTCCGCAACATCAGGATAATAGAATGAAGAATGAGGGGGATGTAGCTGCCGCAAGAGAGTATTTTCTGACCGGCAAGAATAGAATCCTTTATCATCTGATTGAGCAGAGATTTTCAT
>Ga0129314_1000926_pt1 | contig 24859 bp, 29 predicted proteins | sample O1111metagenome_FD_94431 | JGI IMG/M metagenome (GOLD analysis project Ga0129314, IMG submission 94431) | Orangutan individual fecal microbial communities from fecal samples from Wisconsin, USA - O1111 metagenome | ecosystem: Host-associated > Mammals > Digestive system > Large intestine > Fecal... | reverse complement strand
GGTATCAAATAATCCCCTTGCCTTTCGTATTTGCCGCCCAGTTCCTCAAATAATGATTTTGCCATTGTCTGTTACCTCCACATTCTTTTTTATTTTGAATGTCCGCAAAATCCGTCCTACATCGGTCCTACAGTATGAATAACATAATCGCATGGCAGATTATAGGCTTTTGTTATCTTTGCTTCTCCAGTCTCACATCCATGAAGTGTCCTGCACTCCGCCAGAAGTTCCGGTCCTGCTGCTCTGTGAATCGCACCATCTACACCACCTCCGCCAAGAAGTGAATTGTTTGCTGCATTTACGATTGCCTGCACATCTGTTGCCTTTGTAATATCACCTTTTATCGTCTTAATCAAATACATTGTTTAATATTCCTTCTCTATGTCATCATCTATTCCATACATTTTCTTGAATGCATCAAGGTCTGCCTGATTCTTGATCAGCATAACCTCTTCTATCTTACCAGTATGAATATCCTTAAATCCAGCAACCTGCTCGCCATTACATATGCTCGCCTTGATTACCGGTTTCTTATTTTCTTTATCATATAACTTTGTAACTGTCTTTTTCTTAAAAAGTCCCACTCTAAGCACCTTCTTTTGACTTTGCCATCAATATAAGTTTTTCAAATGACTGCGCAAAGCGTACATCATCATCTTCTGTACGCTTCCTTGCTCCCTTTATGTGATTCTTGTGAGAGCTGCGTCTTGCCTTTTTGTTAAGATGCCGCTCCATAAGCATCTGGTCAATATTCTCATTCGTGTACCACTTGCCGGATTGGTGAATAGCATATGCACCTTTTCCAAGTGCCATAGCAGCTACACCATAATCCTGCGATACTACAATATCCCCTTTATGGCAAATGCTGATCAGCTTATAATCTACCGCATCTGCTCCTGCACCTACCACAATCACCTCGCTGTAATCAGAATACAAAATATGATTCGTATCACACAGCAAGGTGGTTGGAATATTATATTTCTCTGCTATTTCTTCTACAATATCTACTACCGGACATGCATCTGCATCTACAAATATCTGCATTTTACCTCAAATCTGCTTTCTTCAGCTGTAATTAACTGGTGTTCGTACTTCTATAAGATTTCCTGATGGATCATAAAATCTCACAAGCTTCTGTCCACCTTCAAGTTCCGTTAACTCCGTAACATAACTTACAACATACTTGCCAGACTCCAATTTTTTAATAATACCTTCTATATCATTATCTTCAAAATAAAGTTCCGTCATATTGTTATGTGGAGTTGTAGGTATTTTTGTACTGTCATACCATACATCTACATCCTGCAACACAAGCCCCTCAGACATTATTACATTACCTTCCAGCCTTGTAATCACACGCAGTCCAAACAGTTCTTCATAAAAATCAATTGATTCGTCAATGTTATCAACAACGATCAATACATTTTTTAAACTCATATTATATATTCCTGCCTCTCCATTTCTTTTTGAATCCATGTCATAATTACATCTACAAGATAATCCTGCTGCACCTGACTTAGTTCCTTGCCCGGCTGCATTTTATGCCACTTTCGGATGCACTCCCTGCAGCATGTTGCTGTTGCGTGCTGGGCAATAAATACTGGATGTCCACGCATTGGTGTCTGTTTGCCATCATTTGCTATATATGCCGGAGCTTCCCTCTTTGCAATAAAGTCCGCAGCGTGTTGTCTGATGGTATCAAGTCCCTTCTCATTTATGTAATCAATATCTTTCTGTTTCAAGTGAAAACTGCTTCGGAACTTGGAATTATCCAACCGCTCAAATAACTGCCTGTACCATTCATCCTTAGTCATTAAAACTTCACTACTTCCGGCTCATGTGTAAATGATGAAAATGTAGCTGTCGCATTTTTAAAATAGAACACCTCTGTATTTCCATCATCTGCTGAGTACATATTCTGTAAAGATGGATAAGCATCGAGCATAGACTGTCTTGCTTCTCTTCTGTCATCTTCTACAAGTTCTCCGGCTACACGAAGCCACTCGCCATTTTTAAATGCACAGATTTCTACCTTCGGGTTTGCGTGAATCTGCTTTGAAACATCTTTTACCTTTCCAGTCTGAATATACAGCTTTCCTTCAAAAATGTGTGCTGTTCCAAAAGGTCTAACTCTTGGCTGGTCGCCTTCTACTGTTGCCAAATAATATGTCTCTGCTTCTTTTAAAAATTGTACTACTCGTTCCATGATGTAATCCTCCTGATAGTTACTTAAATAAATCCATAATGCCAAAGCTCGTCTTCTTATAAACCTTATTGTAAGCTGCTTTCTTTGGATTCTTAATCCATCCTGCACCTTTCTTTCCGTACCCTGGAATTAAAGCTTTCTTAACAGCTCGCTTGGCTTTTCCTGTTGTTCTTGCCTTTATTGATTTCTTTATACTCGGTGTTCTCATTCCAAACTTCATCTTAATCGCCTCCGTTTTTTCAAAAAATCGCTTGTTATTACTATCTATCAATAATAGGATTATACCACCATTTACCCCTCTTCAACAAACACAATGCCATAGATTTTCTCAGATGCCAATTCATTAATCTTATCTATTTCACATCCAGTCTGTTCCATCAATTTTTCTAGTTGCTCCTTTGTGCACTGATATGCATAGCTTCCCCAGTCCACCTGTTTTTCATTGTCAAAAAGCTTATTGGCTATATCAAGAAATTCCCATCCTCCAAGCTTATATACTCGATTGTTCTCAACTAATATATTATATGGATCTTTATTCTCGTTCCATGATACCAACTTGTCACTTTGTATTTCTCCATAATAAATAGATGACAACATGCAATCAACCTCCTAAGCAATTTCCCAGACTACAGTTACTGTATCAGTAACATCTATATCGTCTGCTTCAATATCTATGTCATATGCTGCCGGTGCACTCATTTCACATTCCGTACACTCCATTAATCTCATTTCATTCATTGGCTTTGTTACAAAATCTATCTCTCCCCAGGAATAATCAATCGCCTGTATTTCACCCAGTTTCACATTCGCTGCTGTTGTAAGTACCTGTGCCTTTTGAATGGAATCCTCAATTGCTTTATGTAACAGCTCATTTTTACATTTTTCTACATCAGCTACAGTATATTCAATAGAAAACTCCGGTTTTAATGAACTATGTGCCAAAGCATATAGCACCTGTCCCAGCTTTTTGTTATCAGAAGCAAACTCTATTTTCATATGATGAATATACTTATATCCCTCAAATCTTCGCTTCCAACTCTTATCCCTGTCCTGATAGCTTTCATATTCTGTATCAACATTAAAATATACTGTTTTAAGGTCTTTTCTCTGAAATCCAAGTTTTTCAAATAAATCCTTGAGCAGCTCTGTATCTTCTGTTGACCTGCGAAGAGTATCTTCATATTCATGGCAAAGTTCTTCCTTGTTTACATATAATCGGATCATATCCGGCTTTACTGCTATTTTTCCTTTTCCCGTAACTTTAATTGTTCTCATCATCTTTGCTCTTCCTTTCATTCTCATAATGTTCATACCCATTGATTAAAAGCTCTATCATCTTCTTTGTCATCTGAATATACTTACCAAAAGGATTAATCACAATTCCATTTACCTGTTCCCATTTAAGAGCCAGACGAAGTATTGATTCAATAGACTGATTCATCTGCACATTTCCAGCAGAACCCTTATGCATCTCTTCAGAAGATGTAAATACTCCAATCCATTCTTTTTCATCAGCATCTTTTACAGTTTCTATTTTAAGTCTTACATCATGGTCAAGTGAAATCGTGTTGCCAGCCTTTACTTTACTTATCTGTTCTTCCGACATAAAAGGATTTTCCGTAATATATGGAACAACAACTTCTCCTGCCTGCTGCATTCTTGTTACCATAACTTCCATAAATAACAACATTCCATTTTTATCCTGCTGAATATAATACTGATCGATTGCTGCCTCAATCATCTGATTTGCCTGTATCTCATCCATTTCATCTGAATAAGTATCCATGCTCCTGCCAAGAACATGATCAAATTCATCAAGGACATCCGTCATCAGTCCCTTATCAATCCGACTTTTACACTCTGCAATCAGCACAGCAGGGATTCCATAAAATGCTTCTGCAATACTTCCTGTAATGGCTCCAAGTGTATCCGTATCTCCACCAAGTGATACTGCATTACGCACTGCGTCCTCAAAATCCTTGGATTCCAGAAATGCGATGATTGCCTCTGGTACTGTTCTCTGACATGTCTCATCCATGTGATATTCAGGTCTGATCTCATCAAGTGTTCTATCAAGATTATAGTTAAACTCCCCCTCTATATACTCTTTGATCTCTTCTTTTGAAGAGCCATTCCTTGCCATGTATATTGCACTTGCAGTTGCCTCTGCACCCTTTATACCTTCTGGATGATTATGTGTCACATTTGCTGTCGCTCTTGCTACCTCTCTTGTTCTTTCAATTGAATCATAAAGCCAGCCTGCCGCTGACACTCTCATGGCTGAACCATTTCCATAGCTTCCGTATGGCTTCGGATTATTTTCTTTAAGCCAATGTCTGAAGCTTCCACCATAACCTGCATGTGGATATCTTTTTCCCCAATCCTGCATATTGGATGCTACCGCCTCTTCAATTTCCTTTACTGCAGCTTTTGGTCCGACTGCCATGAGAGCTTCTCCAACTGCTATTGTCATAACAGAATCATCTGTAAAGCCACAGCCTTCACTAAACAAATCAAAGTTCTTTGTTTTATCACCTCTGTCAAACTCAAACGGGCTTCCAATAATATCTCCTAAAATTGCTCCGTACATATATGCCTCCAATCCCCGGATTACTCCGGCACCTCTCTTTCTCTGTTACAATATGAGTATAATTAAAAGGCATCTTCATATGGTCGCTGTTCGGGCGACACTTTTAAGATAAAAAACAAACGCCGATACTATGTGAGTACCGACGTAACATTTACTAATCAATATTTACTTGTAAACTCTTCATAGAAAATACTTTCTTCATCCGCTGTTGTATCCTTATCTATGAATTCCTGCAAGTCTTTTTTCATATTATCAAATACTTCCTGACTATGACTTTTATTACAAAAAGATGTATGCATCATACATCCATATACGCCGCATGTAATTGCATCATATCTTTCACATCTTTCCAATGTTATCCTACACGATTCTTTATATTCCTCATCTGCAATAATCGTGCCACCCTCACTGCCAATAGAATTCGGTTTATATATGTCATCCCACATATCAATCTTTCTCCTATACTCCAAGAATTTCATTCGTATACTTAAATAATGTCACATTCAGCTGCATAATATCATACTGCTTATCTATAATAGCCTTCTGCACGATCAGATCCACCTTACTGCTTGGGCTAAATGCCCAGTCTGCTCTGGCAAGTAAGTCTTTCGACTGTTCCAGATCAAGCTTTAGTGCAATGCAGAGTGCCATCACAGTCTTCTTCTTTGGATGATAATTCTGGTCACATTGAATCTTTGAAAAATGTTTTCTATCAAGGTTTGCCCGTTTCCACACATCCTTATTATCAAGATGCGATTCGTCGATCAGCTCAAATAATTTGTCATGAAATGAAACGCCAATATTTGCAAGCTGGTCTTCCAAAGAAATGTCTGCTGACAGCATACAAGGCTTTGCTAACCCTGTATCTTCCTCAAGTGGATAGTTATCTTCTGCTTCTCTTTGAAGCATTTCCTCATAGAACGCTTCCTCTTGCAATTCTCTCATGCGAGCGTTGCTTCTGCTTCGCACCGGATATTCTTTTCTATGACTTTCCTTGACATAATTAGCATCTATGTAGGAATCAATATCACCTACAATCTGACCGGATAGCTGAAAAGACCTTTTATCAAACACTACCAATATAATTTCAATTTCATTTTCGGTAAGAAACTGGCTGAATACTGACACAGCAATCTGCAATGCCTTATCCTTCGGAAATCCATATACTCCTGTCGAAATTAATGGAAATGCAATGCTATCGCACTTAAGTTCCAATGCTTTTTGCAATGATTTACGATAGCAGTCCTCCAAAATTTCAAATTCATGGTGCAATCCATCCGTCCATACCGGACCTACCGTATGAATAATATATTTTGCATTTAGGCTATATGCACCAGTGACAGCAATATCACCTCTTGCAATTTTGCCGATGTTCGCTCTTTCTGCGAGAAGCTTTTCTTTTCCTGCTGCCTCATATATTGCTAAGTCCGTGCCACTTGCACATATCGGATTTGGATTAGCAGTATTTACGATTACATCTGCTTTTACCTTTGTTATATCGTTGCGAACAATCTTAAATGGCATTGTGGCACCTCCTTATTTTCTAATTCTCATCCAATCTGCAATAACATTATCTTCCCCTCTTGTTCTTGTACCCCAATACCCCGGATGTGCTACAGGGTATATATGTGTTTCCCCATAAATATAAGGTTCTCCAGTTCCTATAAGTTCAGATACTCTATTACAGGAAAACTCTTTATCAATCAGAGTTCGTATTACAACCACGGATGTATCAAGACCCATACAGATTATGTTTTCTGGCTCTATAATGTCAATCAGTGATTTTATTTCGGCTGCATCATTTGCCAATATCTTTCTGGTCATATTTCCAGAATACTTATCTCTGCGATAGCCCAAATTACAATTGCAGAAAAACAAATCTGGATATTTTTTCTTGTCAATTTCATTTTTACCAAGCAGTTCAAAGTATCTGACAATATTTTTATCCGTCTGTGAATCCCTTGCTTCCAAATCTACATTTTCATGGAACATCACATCTACGCCATCATTCATCTTACGGACATTTGCAATCGTACCCTTTATCTCTTCCTTTTCAGGCGGTCCAAAATCCTGACCTATCAGCATATACTTAATATGTGGTGTCTTCTTGGCGTAATCTCTCCCTTGCCAATATGTCCATAGGTTAATTTCCTGACACAAATCTTCTCCCTGACGTAAATCGCACCAGCCAAGTGTCAGGTTCTTTGTGTATATAGGATTTTTACGATATTTGTTTTTTACATTTTCTATCAGCTTGCAATAAGCTGCGGATTTTTTTACATTCATTTTATGTATATTCACCTCAAAAATTCACTGTTTTATTTTAACACTTTCCTTATCTGCTTATCCGTTGCCTCCGGATACATCTCATGCATATAATCTACAATCTGCTTCCATGAATCCTGTGGATTATCCTTGTAGCAGGAAGTCACATAATCGTATCCATAGATATGCTCAATAGATGAATACACTGCAACATCCCATCCATATTCAATACCTCTCTTATTCACTCTCTTCTTAAAATCGCAGTTGCACAGATAGGTCTGCATCATAAGATTCGTTATAGCACCATCAAATCCCTTTTCTCCATCCTTACCAAATCCAGCTTGTTTTTTCAATTCATTGGAATAAATCTCTGAATCAGCATTGTTTTCCATAAAATTGACCATTATCTTTTTATGCTTATTAGGTGCTTTCCCATCATCATATAATGCATCAAAATCATATCCATCCCGGCGGTAATTAGCAAATACAGGAAGCCATTTTTTTGATATAAATCCTGCCTTCTTATCAAAGAACTTTCCATAGACGATATCATGCCGCCTTGCTATAATAGCCCGCCACATCCATGGATCAATCTCCGGATCATCACTCCACCAGTACTCTGGAACAGTTATTTCTTCAAGTGAAAACCCATCTATGTCATTCTTAAATAATGGTAAAAAGCCAAGTTCATTTATATACTTGATTGCTTCATCTACAGAATGGATACATTCCGGGTTGTCCCACTTCATGCCATGCATAATCCATTCACCTGATTCGTTTCCCATAATATATGTACCTCATTACTCAGCGTACTTGTCAATCCAATTTTCGTCATCATATTCATCAATCTGTTTTACTAATCTCGTAAGATAATCTTGTAACCGGCTATCTTCTTCACTTGCATACCACACATTTGCCCGTCCAAATCCATAAGCCCAACCATTTGATTTTCTTGGAACTTCCCATTGAACCTTTCTTGATCTGATTCCTGCTGGAAGTAAGACACAATCAGATGAGTTTGCAATTGCATTGTAATATTGTATATCTTCCGGAGCAAACACTGCCTCTTGATAATGTCTGAAAACTGTAGCATGTTTATACCATCCCACAACCGTCGTAAACTTATGCGCCGGATGCTTTGCACAGTATACAACAAGCACATCATCTACGGATTCTTCTTTTTTTAATAGTTCACAACCTGCAATATTCTCAATCCTCATTTGATTGACATCTTTACCATTATGTGATTTTGTCTCAAAAAATCCCAGACAATATAAGCCTTCCCTGCCCTCCATATTCACCGGTGTAAAATTATATTTTTCATGGGCATCTCCTGTCTCATCAACATAGCTTCCACCATTTAACGGAGTATCCTTTCCATCTTCATTTCCTCGATACTCCTTCATCCACGCTATGTTACAAAAAAGTATTCTCATCATATCAACCTTCTTTTCCTTTTGAAAATGGACTCAAGTCGATAAACAGTTTCTTCAATCCGCTTGTGTCCTTGAACTCCTTGAATAAATACTCCAGAAGTTCTTCCTGTCTTGCCTGCCCTAATGTAAGCCGGTAAAGAGACAATATCTTTATCAGCCTTTCATAATTAACCTCGTCCTTACTCATAGGATACATTGGTACAAGTCTTTCTATTTTTACACTCTGATTTTTTCCAAAACACCAGAATGGTACAAGCTCCGACTGGTCATTCTGCTTTTCCGCTTTAGCAGCTTCAAACATTTCTGTCCATATGTCCCGCTTAAATGTGATATCATCCGCCTTACCATATTTATCAGCTACATTCTGTCTTATTGCCAGACACTTAAATCTATTAATCCTGCCTTCCCTTTGTTCCAGATCTATGGGATTACTTGGAAGATTCCAGTGCATAATCACACGACAATAATTATGAAAATCCAGTCCTTCCTGTCCGATTGATGTTGTGGCAAGCACAAATGGACGCATTGGTGAGTTAAAGGCATTTCTGATATTTTCTTTACGCATGACTACCTTGGAATTATCGCCTGCGTCCTTTGTAAATCCAACTGCATAGCTCGACCTTATTCGACACCCATCGCTCTTCCTGTCAGCTCCGTTAATACGCTTTTTGAAATCAGGATAAGTATCAGCGACATAGGTGGCTGTATGTATTTTCAATGAATCCATCATCATGTCATGCACGATCTGATACTGATTTCCATCCGACTGGAAACCTGCTGTTTCTTTCAGCATATGGATATATTCATCAATCATTGCCTGAAAACAGCCATCTTTACAGTATCTAAGTACATTCTGCCAGTGGGAATTATCATCCCTGCATCTGCCATAAGCAAGATCAATGATAGCTGTTGACTCCGGCAAATTGAAATTATTGACAAATACCTTTGCAAGCGATGTTGCTCTGGCTGTGCTTCTTCCATTAGAACGATAAATGCATATTGCTGGCGACCCCAGTACCATATTTACCAATGTTTCCAGAAGATCCTCCGGCTTTCTTCCAAGATGAATCTCCTCCGGGGCATCCAAATAACTTCTTAGCTTATCAATATGAGCAATAAAGCCCTTATTTCTCTTATCCTTTGAACTGCTTCTGACCTCAGATGTTGTATCCTCTTCGTCTGTATTCATTTCCCACACAATATCCTCTATCCAATGCTTTGCATAGATGACTCCATCCATGAGCATCGGTGCAAGATAATACCACCTGGCATCTTCCTTATTGTTACCCGAATCACCATACTTTTCTTCGATTATCGCAAGCTTCTCTTTCAGTTTCAGCCGTACAGATTTCTCTATTACTTCTAATGATTCATGATTATTCAATGACTCAATCGGTAAATACATATCAGAAAGTGTCTTTGAAGGATAAAGCAGTGCAAACAGGCTCATGCCTCTTACTTCTCCATTTGAAACATTAAACCTGAGCCTTGCAACCGGGTATCGTCTCGAACCTTCCGCAAAATACCCGGTATTCTTCTTATCCTGATTCTTTATCTGATGTACCAGTTTTCCAACTGTAAGTCTTTCCGCCTCATAGGAAACAAGCGCACCTATCATTCGTGGAACCATCTCCCATGCAGAAAATACAAGTATTTTTGAAAAGCCTTTGCTGTTTTTATATGCTCCCTGCATCTCATAATATGGCAGTGATGGAGGAATCCACAGATATTTTTCTGCACCGCCGGTAAATGCTTTTTCTTTCAGTGCCTCAAGCCTTGCATTGGTTTTCGGCAGTTCATCATATTTATTGATTTTATTGCGATTCATCCACAAGAGACTTTGTTCTCTTTCACTTCCAAATTCATCTGGATGTTTTGTATAATATTTTTCAATCTGCTCCTTAATCTTATACTTCTTCATAAATGACATAAGATACGGACAGCTCTTTGCATAATCTACAGGTAAAGAATGATTGGAATCTGTTTTTGACAGCAATCGTGACATCTGTATATAGGAGTTTATATCATTTTCATCTATCTGCAAATGATGCTTCACGCTGCTGTCATCCGTATAATCACCGGAATCCATGACAGATATACGCTCTGTCCTACTGACGCCCTGATACATCGCATTTTCTGCCAGCTCCTTCATACGGATAATTGCACTATCTCCTGCTTTCAACTCACTTAGAGCATGGGAATAATTCTTCCACACTTCCTTGAATTTAATGTCTTTGACTTCATCATCAAATAGAAAGTTCATAACCTGAAAAAACTCTGCATAATGCTCATCAAGCTGATTTTCATCTATCTCTTCAAGGGTAGAATACAATTTATATGGTGTAGCCGACAATAAAAGCACCCTTGTATCATGTCCGCTAAGGAAACTGTGGGCAAGAATACCAAGCTCACTGTCATCGGATGACAGAAGAAACTTAAATCTCTGAAACTCATCCATGATTACCAGATCCGGCTCAAGCATGGATACACTGATTCTCGCAAACATCACACGAAGCTTATTCACCACATAATATTTGGAATATGTAAGCTGTTTATGATATCTTCTTTCATGCAAATGATTAAGCAGCAAGTCCCTTATACTTTCATACTCCTGATAATTAAGGATTTTATCTATCACATTTTGTGGATAGACACCCTTCGTCATCTTTTCGCATTCTGCCACGCGATTTTCAAGGTTCCATTTTGCCAATCCCCATGCTTTTACAGCATCCATTATCATAAATTTTTCAAGAGAAGCTGCATGTCCTTTAAAGTCCGGCATTCTCCTTAAAATGGCATACATAAGTGCTCTTTCCTGCACACTTCCACCTCCGGTGGTCATGCGGAAAGATGTTTCCGGTGTAAGTGGGATAAGCTGTATAAAACCTTCCTTTATCTGCGGATCATTCTCCTGCTCGGTAATCTTTAAATGCTGCATAGACAGTCTGGTATCTGATACTGAGCCGATGGCATTCTTTCCTGTTACATCAAGTTTTCTGATATTCTGATTTGCTATGTTCTGATTAGAGCAGATATAAATTACCTTAAACAGATCATCTTTCTCTTCTATTCTAAGTCTTGCCGTCTTTACAATTGCTCCTCTGGCAATAAGAGTTTTTCCCATACCCACTTCATCTGCTACAAGCACACGATTCTGATTATGTCGGAACAGATAATCCACTCTCTCCACAGTTGCTCTTTGAAAATCCTTCAGACCGGAAAGGGTACGCTTTTCAATTTCATCTATATTAAATTGTGACATAACATCACCTCGTTATCTTCTGATTTTCAAAGTATTACAAAAAGTCTCATACAGTTCACGGAATTCATCCGGTATAATATCCTTATCTGTAACCATCTTAAGCACATATCCAATGTCTTTTATTCTTTCCGGCTCTTCTACAGATGTCTTTAACATCTTTTCATAGAGTGCCGGCATTGCATCACTCGAATTGGCAAAAAAGCCGGATTCTCCCATCTGCTTTCCTTCAAGCATAGATGCTACATAATCATCGCCAAGTACAAACGCTATGTACTCAACAAATGATGCCCTATCTTTTACCACACTGTTTACTGCAGCACTTTCTCTGTCATCCGGGAAACCACTTGTAGGGATCATAATAATTCTGCGGATTGTATCATCACCTGATCTTGCAGTAATCTCATAGAACTCAGATAACTGCAAGATCTCAAGCTCTGAAAACTCTATATGTTCTGACAATGTCTGCTCCTGCTTTGAATTAAATGGTGATACTGTAACCTCACTATCAGATTCAATACCACTGAACTCAACCTCTATCTTGTACTTTCCGGCATTCTCATTATCTTCTGAAATTACAGCCTGCCTTTTCACACGGCACAATTCCTTGATTTTCTGCTCCAGCAGATTTCTATTATCACTTTCTGTTTCCAAAACTGCATCCGCTACTGTAACCTGCTCAAATGGATTCTTTACATCTCCTGCTGGTCCACAGAAGATATCTTCTAAGAATTTATCCCCATTCAGATACATATTCTTTGTACCAAGCCACAACATCATTTCAACATTTTTATTAATTGCAGAATAGGAAGCATTCATGGACCCAAGATACAGGTCAACATCTGAATATTTCCTTCTCAGATAGATTTTTGCATGAATATCCTGTTTCTTTTTATCTACAAGCTCATCTGAGATCTCGTCCTCACCATCTATAATCTCATCCTTTAATGCATAGATGGTAAAATTATCTACATCTGATGCTTTGAGTTTTCCAAGCTCAGAACGTCTCGTAACAAGTGTTCTCTTACAGTCAGACAATGCCCTGTCTGTAAGGTTAAAATCAGCAATCACACTTTCTGATAAAAACGGAGACATCACTACAAGCTCATTAAATGTCGAATTGGCATTTCCTCTTTCCTTGCAGAATAGAATATCCTCCTGCATCCGGTAAGCATTTTTTCCAATACCAAGTGGAAGCACTTCAAAATTCTCTCCAAATATTTTACTATCAAGTGAAAAGGATACATCCTTAATGTCTGAACATAATCCACGAATCAGATTTCTTTTCTTTCCAGCATGATTGCTGGTATTATGCACATTCGTTACAAGATAATCCAGAAAATCACAGATAGGTTGAGTCTTTTTCTTCTGTCTGACATTTTTACTGCTATCCATTGCAAAACTGATATCCCAGCTCCTGTCAAAAGTCAGATTTCTGCTCATTACCACAAAACGATATTTTTTATCTCCATCAGCGTTTACATATGCTAATACCCATGTTTTCGGGTGAAATGACGGATATCGACCAAGCTGTCTGTCTTTTGGCAGTGCGACCTCTACTACCATTTTCTCTAATAAAATAGATAGTGCAGTCGGTTTTGTTGGCACTTTAATCTGTCCTGCTTCACAAAACAGCACGATTTTATCTGATACCTTCTGCAATGCATTCAGCATACCAATTGGATTTTGCATAAGCTTACTATCTGTTTCTTCATATAATCCAAGGCATATCGCCACAGCTGTGAGTGCTTCCAGGTCAAGTGAATATGTAGTGCCTACTGCTCTGTCCAATCTATATCCGTCCGGAGACATCAAAATACCGCTGTAATCCGTTCTATCTCGGTTTGAATCTGGTCTAAACATCAGCACTCACCTCCCCGGCATAGATGTCATTCACAATTCTTCTGGCATTCGAGAATCTGTAATCGAGCATTCCACCGCCTACCCATTTTGAATGATCAAATTCCTTTGTTCTGCTTAACTTCGCTCTGGCTGCTCCTTTCAGGCTCCGTTCCCTCTTGCGAATCAGTTCATCCGCCATGTGGGTATCAGATGCCATAAATGCAGCCTGTATCCCACATAAAAAACTCTTTGCCCTTGGATTGATCAACTGCAATTCTCCAAACACTGCATCCAGATCTACTGTCGCATTATGCCTTATATCCGGAAGCAACCTGCTCCATTCATCATTTGCGTATGTATTCTCGTCTTCTGAAAGCATGACATTGTATCTTACTCTCGCCATATACACCAGATTATTAAAATCGCAGGCAAGCTTCATCATATATGCCAGCTTTTCACTTACTTTTTCTGATAGTTCAGCCGTTAAAGAAGCAAAATCATCATATTCATTCAAATCAATATGATTTTTCAACACATATTCCAAAAGAGACCCTTTCGTTGACTTCTGAATCTGCTTATCCAGATAGAATGCTTCCTCCTGCGTCAGCTCTATTGTAAGGTTGTCTCTCCAATCATCATGATAAATCGGAAGATTCCAGAATCTAATATTGCCGATATCTCCTGCATCCGAATCATCCTTATCATTTTCCTCTGCATCATCATTTCTGTTTCCCAACCAGCTGACAGACTTCTGTTCTTTTAGCTTTACCGCCAATGAAACATACTCTGGTATAGACAGACCATAATCACAGAATATTCCAAAGGTACGAATTCCGTTCCAATAGATATCTGATGGTCTTCTTGCTACCCAGCCCTTTGGCAATACACGGGTTCCAATAACACCTTCTGCCTTGGGATCTGCTTCTAACAATCTGATGCCACAATCTTTTTCAGCAGAATCTATAGCTCTTAAAACTCTATTTGCATCCTTTCCATACCTGCCATCAACAGCTTCTCTTAACACATATGGAACAATAAGGAAGTACTTTGCTCTAGTCTGGATGGTAGATGTCCCCGGAAAGAAATAATTGGCAAAAGCATCACGAATAATGCCGATTCCAAGTTCATCGACTGCTCCCTGTTCACTCAGAAGGTTGATCACATCTAAAGCCTTCTGCCGGTCTTCTTTTGAAAAATCTATCCATCCTAACTGCATGTTTTCACTTCCTTATTTCTTCGTCAAATATGTATCTTCCACATAAGTCTCCGGTGTCGCCTCTTCAATTACGCCAGACTTTGGATCAAAGATATATTTCTTCTTCAATCTCTCATACAGTACAGAACCTACAGTTTCCATTACCTGTTTCATCATATCCGGATCATCAAATAGTTTTCTGAAAAACTGGTCATTCTGCTCATATCTGTCTGCTGCCATATTCGGAAAATCCTTTTCAAACAACAACATAAAGGTTGCCCTGTCATTGTTCTTTGCGTAGCTCTGCCACTTCTCCTGATTGGCATAATCATTTTCCATCTGAACAAGTACTTTATCCATTTCTGTAAAATGTGTTCCATACTTTTCATTTATCTTATCAATAATTACTGTCAGCGGATCTTTCTTAGGCTCTCTATGACCAGAATCACCGGAGATAGGTGTATATCCGCCTTCTGTGCTTTCAAGCTCTATCGGACCTTCAAAGTCTTTTTCCAGCTTATAGTATTCAAGAAGAACTTTGTCATCAATATTTATCTTCTCTCCACCATGTCCTTTTGGAAGCATCGTGTATAAAAACTTTGAATAAATACTGAATCTGTGAATATCCTTGTCAAATAACCTGCATACCTGTGTAATATAGGCATACACACGATTAAAGCTTGCCAATGTAGACTTGAATATATCCTGTTTTTCAACTTCAAGTACTTCATATCTGTCTACCGCTGGTCTTAACTGTCCCTGGAGTTTTCCAAGATCACCAGCTGATTGATTCTCACTCTGATAGAAAATATCTGCAAATTTATCCACTTCTGATTTCTGATATACCCTGAAATCATCCAAAGTGTTCTTCATGTCATATACAACATTAGGATCTGTTTCCTCCAAGAGCACAGTTTCCTCATAGAATGGCTCAAAAGATGCTTTGATATCTTCTGCTGAATTGACAAAATCAAGTACGAAGGTATCTACTTTTCCTCTTGTAGTACGATTCAGTCTTGATAAAGTCTGTACTGCCTTTACACCGGACAATTTCTTATCCACAAACATGGTGTGAAGCAATGGTTCATCAAAGCCTGTCTGATATTTTTCTGCAACAACAAGGATTCCATAATCATCTGCATGGAATGTTTCCGGCAAAGCCTTTTCTTTGATTGTCTTGCCTTCTTTATCCTTATTCATTCCCTCTTCGGTAAACACATCATCGTTATCTTTAACCTCGCCAGAAAAAGCAACTAACACTTCAAGGTCATTCAGTCCTTTTTCTTTTATCTGTCTCTTAAATTCCTGCACATATCGTACTGCATGAAGTCTGGATGGTGTAACAACCATAGCCTTCGCCCTGCCACCAATTTTATGTCTGGTGACATTCATAAAATGTTCCAGCATAATAGCCGTCTTCTGAGAGATATTATGTGGATGCAGTGTCTCATAATTTATAATTGCCTTTGAACCAGCTGTTGTATCAAATTCCGGATTATCCTCAATAATCTTGGCAATCTTATAGTACATTTTGTAGGTCATATAGTTCTGCAGAACATCCAATATGAAATGTTCTTCTATCGCCTGTCTCATAGAATAAATATGGAAAGGTCTGTAGATTCCTTCCGCATCCTTCTGACCAAACAGCTGTAATGTCTTTCCCTTTGGAGTTGCTGTAAACGCAAAGAATGATAAGTTCTTATGCATACCTTGTGCTGCCAATTCATCTAAGAGCTTATCCTCATCATCCTTACGATTTCTCTCGTCCTCATCTTCCATATCAGCATACTCTTTCAGAATTTCTTCTGTATCAGCTAATGCTCTTTTTAGCTTTTTTGCTGCATCTCCGGTCTGTGAAGAATGTGCCTCATCAATAATAATCGCAAATCTTTTGTTTGCAGAATCAACCTCTTTATAGATTACCGGGAACTTCTGTAATGTAGTGATGATAATGCCTACACCATCATTGATTGCATCTCTAAGCTGTCCGGAATTCTTATCTACCTTCTTAACCACGCCCTCCACATGGTCAAACTGATATACTGTAGACTGTAACTGACTGTCCAACACTCGTCTGTCAGTAACGATGATTACTGACTGGAAAATCTTATTGTCTTCATAATCATGGAGTCCGGTAAGTCTGTGTGCCAGCCATGCAATCGAATTGGACTTGTCTTGATAAATTCAACAAAAGTATCTTCATCAAGTCCTGATTCACGATTAAATTTCTTCGGATCACCCTTGGTATATCCGCCATGATGAATCAGATAGTCTTCAATGTCTTCCTCAAATCGTTTCTCTTTTACATCAAAATCAGACATGAGCTACACCTCCTTTTTTCCTGTGACAACCTCGTAGATTAGGGATTTTTTGTATTCTTGGAGTTTTTCTACAATTTTAACTTTTACACCAATTCTATCATCTATATTTTTAGTAAAATTATTTAAAAACTCAACTATCTCTTCTTGTTCTTCTATTGGTGGTAATGCAATATATACATTTTTAAGTATAGTAGAATTCAACCCATTCATTATAGTTCCATTTGAAGTATACAGAAGTTGTTGAATTACTTGATTTGAAAAATCTTTATCATATGCATATATAAAGAATTCTGGAATCACTTTTTCATTTAACCTTGCCTTAAGCAAATGTGAATCCATAATTCCCCTAGGATATCCTTCTGGCATAATTTGACATTTTCCTATAGTCCCCATCATAGAAAACAATACATCTCCAGGCTTTACTTCATAAGCCTTTAAATCATTAAATGTATCTTCAGAAACAAAATGTCTATTTAAGCTAAAATCATTTTGAATCAAATGTGCTTGATTATAAATCTTATATAGCCCACTTTCTAAAGTCTTTCCCTTCATTGCACTACCAAATGGACCTATCTTTAAACCATTGTCGCCGTTTCCAAACAAATATTTTAATTTGGTAACATTCCAATTTGTTGGAATGCATCCAATACTTAAAACATGACTATCTTTCATCTCAACATCTGGGTTTATTCCACTGGTTACTGCTTCTGTAATAATTGATAATTTGTATTCCTTTAACTTTTCAATAATTGCCTGCTGCTTTTCAATGATTTCATCAATCTTTGAACACTTGGCATCCAAATAATCAACTATTTGTTTTTGTTCTTCAATAGTTGCAGGAATAGGCAACGGAATGTTTTTAAAATTTTCATCACTTAAATCCCATTGCCCCAATCTTATTCCACCAGACAATCTTCTATACTCTGGCAAATATGCTTTGCATCTCAGCATATAGTGAACGAACCATGGATAAACTGATTCATCTGTCAATTTATAAACATAATAGGCTGGACTCACGATTCCGGTATATGCTGATACTGCAATAGAACCTTGCCATGCTTTCATTTTATTTACAACAATATCATTTTCTTCTACATATCTATAGTTATCAGTATTTTCAGATGTCACATTATGATTGTCATCTCTTTCTGATTTTATTACTATTCCTAACTCACGATATAAAGATAGCACCTGCTCGTCTGGTCTATTTTTATCAGATTTTCGCTTCGCAATATTCTTTACTTTAAAAACTTTCCAATTTTTAGGTATGATACCCAACCATTCAATACCACTATCCTTCATCTCTCTCATAGGTCAAACACCTCCTCAAGACTTCCAGACAGTTCTGTCTCCAAATCCATAATCTCTGCCATAATCTCTGCGGATGGTCTCGGAGCTTCATACTTATAGAAATATCTTGTAAATGGAATCTCATATCCCACCTTTGACTTTTTCGTATCTATCCATGCATCCGGTGCGAAAGGTAATACTTCTCTTTCAAAGTATTCTTTGATATCCTCTTTCAACGGAACATTTTCCGTATCACGAAGACTGGAATCCGGCTGTTTCTTTCCCTTTTTCAATACCAGATTGCCTTCTTCATCACGGAGTGGTCTTTCTACCGTAATCTTGGTATAACCAAAATCCTCGTTATCATAAATCTGACTGATTTCACCCTCTTTAAAATCACCATATATTTTTGTAATCTCTGCGATATCTTCCTCAGAAATGTCATTTCGCTTATTTCCCAATGCCTTTCTTCTCTTCACGAACATCTCATTGGCATTGATCAGCTGTACTTTACCCTCTCTGACTGTACCTGCCTTTTTATTTGACAGTACCCAGATATAAGTTGCAATTCCTGTGTTGTAGAAAATATCGTTCGGTAAAGCAATGATTGCTTCAAGCAAATCATTTTCGAGAATATATCTTCTGATCTCAGAAGGTCCGCTTCCTGCATCTCCCGTAAAAAGCGGTGAACCATTATGAATAATTGCTATTCTGCTTCCACCTTTATCTATATCTTTCATTTTTGATATCGCTGTCATAAGAAAGAGCATCTGTCCATCACTTGCTGCTGGAAGTCCTGCTCCAAATCTTCCTCCGAAGCCAAGCTTTGCCTCTTCCTCTACTTTTGCCTTTTCATTCTTCCACTCACGTCCAAACGGAGGATTGGAAAGGATATAGTCAAATGTGCTACCTGCAAACTGGTCATCTGATAATGTGTTGCCATCCTTAATGTAATCAGCATTGTTACCCTTAATCAGCATATCAGCCTTGCAGATTGCAAATGTCTGATCGTTGATTTCCTGTCCGAAGGATACAAGTTCAGTGGAAGCATTCAGGCTATGTAAATATTCCTCTGCAACAGAAAGCATACCTCCAGTTCCACATGCTGGATCATAAATCGTCTTTGCCACATTATTTCCGGAAAGGATATCATTATCATCATAGAAGAGAATATTGACCATCAACTGAATAACTTCTCTTGGAGTGTAATGCTGTCCAGCATCTTCATTATGAGACTCAGAGAATCTTCTTATAATCTCCTCAAAGATATATCCCATTTCAAGGTTAGAGATTTCATTCGGATGAAGATTTCCTCTGTCTGTTGTATATTCCTTTAAAACAATATAAAGAATTCCCTTATTTGCCATAGTTGTGATGTGACCATCAAACTTAAACTTCTCCAGGATGTCCTGTACATTTGCTGAGAATCCATTCAGATAATCTCTGAAATTCTCCTCAATATGGTCAGGATCATCCATAAGTCTTTCAAATGTATATTTACTGGTATTATAAAAATCATATCCTGCTGCCTTACGAAGTAAAACATCCTTCATAGGAAGATTCTTTACTTCCTCATACTTCTGCAAAACCGCATCTTTGGTATCTGAAAGAATACAGTCAAAACGTCTGATTACTGTAAGTGGTAATATAACATCTCCGTATTCATGTGGTTTATATACTCCGGTCAGCTTATCTGCTATTGCCCATATCAGGTCTGCTTTCTGATCTATTTTTGCACTTCTCGTAGCCATTTCATTTTCCTCCATAAGGTAATTTACTTTTCTTTGTCATCTGGTACATAGTCAATCAAATCTCCAAAATTACAATCCAGCTCTTTGCAGATTTTTTCCAGAACAGACAGTTTCACCGACTCACAATTTGTCATCTTAGCTATTGTACTGGAACTAAGACCAGTCTTGGCACACAAATCTCCTTTTTTCATTCCATGGTCGATTAACTGTTTCCATAATCCGTTATAACTAATTGCCATCCTCTTTTCCTCCGTATAATGTGCAATCAATACTAGGACTATTTTACCACAAGAAAACTGTTTGTACAATTTGCATTTGCAAATATTACATATCTTTTTTCAAATATTGAATATCTTTTTTAATTTATTTATAAATCCTTTGAATTTATCTGCTACAGATACTCTTTCTGATTCTTTAATCTCTGGTAAAATCTCCTGCTTGTCATTATCAATCACCTGAATATCCAATGACTCTGCTGTCTGCTGTTCCTTCTCCAAATGCTTAACGAACGAATAATTTTCAATATATGTCAACAACTGTGTAAGTGACTTATTCTCCACTTTCTGCTTGTGGAAACCTTCAGTTATGTATCTCTCTGTTGGTCCTGTTTTCACATAATTATTATGCCAGAGAGCTAAATTTTTATTGCTTAATCCTTTCACAATCCAGGTATCTTCCACACCTTCAACCAGAAGTTCTTCCATAGATGTCGCATGAATTTTCATTCCCACTTCCATTACACAATGCTTTATCTTGCCAAGTGATACGCCATGATCCCTCAATATCTTGTCACAGATACCTATCTGTTTTGTGTTCGGATAACATGCTTTTCGGATATAGATTCTACGCTGGCATTTCGGACATATCTCTTTATCCGGTATTTCTTCTGATGCCTCAAACCGATCAGGTGCTATCTGCTTAACTTCTAGACAATCTCTATCATGATAATATCTACCACTACTTTCATAGAAGTATAACATCCGCGAATTATCCAGCAGACTTTGTTTCCGACTATCCCTATACCTTTCTTCCTTCGTAAGCTCTCTCGCCTCATATTTAATGGCATCATTCACAATAATCGGAGTACTTCCTACTCTCTGTAAATTATCAAATACAATGATATCCTCTGGCTTCTCAATCGGACTGCCTTCATTTGCAATCCTTATGCCTTTATTTACGCTGTTCTTCAAAAGCTTCCATGAACTATTGAACCCTGCTTCTGACATATACACATTTCCATTGATAGTATCTAACATTGTCGATGTGCAATGCAAAAAGTCCTGCTTACGAGTATCAATCAGTACAAGCCCGCATGGTTCAAGGTTATCCTTTACTTCTTCATACCCAATAACATCTTTTAACTTCTTAGGATATATAATCAGCTTTCTACTGATCAGTTCCTCACCCCAGACAAATATATCTGCATTGAATCTCAAAGCTACTCTTTTCAATTCATCTCCATAAAACTCTTTCTCGCTTTTAATATTCATAAGTACCCTTCCCATTTACTTCTGATTATCCTTTTTCAGTATAATTCTATTATACTATGTGTCCTATAAAAAGGACATCTATGCGGTGTGATTTATTTCGCACATTTTTCTTTACATTTTACTATCTATGTGATATATTTGCAACAGATGTTAGAAATATACCACATGGAGGTTGATATTATGGATAAAGAAAAAGAGACTTTGTCAGTAACTCAAAAATACACAATCCGCTATATAATCAATGGTGGTCTATGGCTTCTATACTCTATTTCAAACTTGGTTCCTTTTAAACCAATTAGACTAATAGGAGCTGTACTTTTATTTGTAAGTGCAATCTGCTCTTTCTACACTCTGTTAGTCAGACAGGAATCCGATGATGAAATGAGTATACAGCATATCTGGGCAGCTAAAAGTATGAGCCTTGAGATAATGCTTTGTTCTATGATGACAGTAGGAATTATATCTGGTTTTATTTCGTTTCCTTTTTACAAAGCATATGGATTTTTCGTTGCTGCATCTCAGATACTTCCCGGATTACTCTTCCTGAAGTATGAAAAGGAGGGCTGCTAATGCCGATACTAAAGACCCGACTTCATGAACTCCGCAAAGAACACAATATGCAGCAAGCCGAACTCGCCAAGCTTGTAGGCGTCCGGCGTGAAACTATAGGTAATCTCGAAAATGGCAGATACAATCCTTCCTTAAAACTTGCTATGGATATTGCCAAAGTCTTTGATACTACAGTGGAAGACATCTTTACTTTTGAAGATGATGATAAATAAAAAAATAGAGGACCGCTTGTGTGTCCTCTATAACTTCATATCGTGCTATAATACAGTTTTCCCTCTTTTGCTATAAGCCTTACATCTTCGTTGTACCGGTCTCTCATATCCAAAGTTCTATCATTAATCTGAATGTTTCTTTGCACTCGGATATTTGTAACCGCTTCTTTTCCTATATTCCTATATTTCCATTTTTCACTAATCAGCTCTAGTGGCTTATGTATTGCTGCATCTATTCCCTGTCTTTCCATACGTGCCTGATCGACATCTATTTTAAACTTCCTTTTATGAAATTCGTGCCATTTTCTTAGCTTATCAATTAAGTTATTTTCCATAGCATACATATCAGAATAAGCGGCATAGCATTGTTCCTTTGATATGGCTCCTAAATGTAATGTATAGTTCAAATCTGCAATCATGTATAGCACTTCTGTTAATGCTCCTTGATACTTTTGCCAAATAGCCACTTCGCTCATCAACTTATCATATTTTTCAAAAGACTCTCCCTCTTTACTGCTTAACTCTGAAATAGTTACATTTGCCTGATTAAGTAAATCCATGCATGTTGTCTCCAATCCTTGAAGTCTTTGGATTTCTTCATTCCGTAAATTATTATCTTCAAGTATCTCCGTCTGAAACTCAGATGCTCTTTTTACCTGCGTCATAAGGGTTAGAACTTTGCCTTTGTACTCTGCCATCTGAAAATTCGCTAACTTAGAGATATTACTATTCATATCTGCTAATTCATCATTGATTTGTTTCATATAATATTGTCCCACTACAAGAGCTGCCGCTCCCATAGCAACATTAGCAATATTTGCTGCTGCAATTTTATTTACAGCACTATCAGCATTCATCCAATTTGCTTGCCCTGCAATTCCTTTTTTATTTCTAAAGAAACCTCTTACAGCACCTTCCATATCCTTAGAATTTACCAATTTTGCTCCTGCCGGTAGTATTGCCTGATATACACCTTGATTTGCCAATTGCATTCCTTCTGCTACTGCACCTACATTTACTCCTGCCTGTGCCAACTGTGGAACAGCACTTATAATTCTGTTGATTACTTTATCATCTTCTATTTCAACAAGTGCCAGTCCATTGTCTTCAAATATATCCGGCAATTGCTCTACTTGCACTTGTAACTCATTCTTTTTTCCAAACATTTTATTACATCATCTCCTAAAATAGTGTTGGATCTGCCCCAAACCACGTCTGTACATCATTTTCTGTTGTTACCTTCTCAATCCAAGCCACCCCAAACACATACTTTGTTGTCTTAGTTTCTTCCAAAATCAGATACGAAACGCCATCTTCCATATAATCATTATCATAATCATACATATCTGATGAGCGTGTTCCATCAGGATAATATCCTGCATCACCTTCCATACCTATCGACAATTTAGTATTATATCTGTAAAATGACTTCAATTCCAATCGTTCACCTGATTCTATTCCGTCTTCTTTAGATGAAATATAATCCTTAATTTTGCAAGAAATAACATGGAATTTTCCATCTGGCAAAAAATTAACTTCTATACTATATCTGCCATCTACATCAGGACATAGTTTGTCTGGTTTTCTAATATTTCTTTCGACATATTCTATCTTTTTATCATCTATGTATATTTCTATATCTCCCAATGGTGTAGTCAGCATATTTAATCCTCCAATCCTTTTTATTATAACATCTATAGTATTTATCCGCATTAAAAAAGGACGCAGGATTTCTCCCACGCCCTCAAAACTATCTGGCATTATTCTCTCTTACCTTCGCAGTTTCCTTATATGCTGCCTCCTGCTTCACCTCATCCACACCTCTAGCCTCAAATGCATCTGCATTATACTGATACTCCTGTGGTTCAGCGACCATCGGTGAATATACTACCTCTGCTTCCACTCGCTCAGCTTCTGCCCTCTCCGGCTCCGTCTGTTCCTGCTCCTTCACATTCTCCATATGCTTTTCCTTATCAAGCTGCACATTCATATCGAGATTATCCAGCTTATCAATAGATGCATCCAAATGAAGTTCCATTGATACAAGCATCTTTTTTACTGCTTTCATCGGAGCAAGTACTGCCTTTGTAATGGGATGTTTCTGCTCTTTCTGCGAATAATCTACCTCTGGCTTGTCAGCAAAAGTGCGGAATGCATTGGCTGCTGTCTGCCCAGCTTCACGCAATCCTTTTGTAAGAAGTGCTGTCTTTGCTATATTCTTATCCGTAGTCTTGATTGCTTCTCTTACATTCTCACGGATATCAAGAAGTCTTTTCTTAATTCCTAAGAACTCCGACACTCTGTATAATGCAGGTCATGGCTAATTAGAGGTAATCAAAAGAGGAAAGGAAAAGCACAATCCAGACGGAACCGGCGATACCGTCAAGAAATATTTGTGAGTTGGCAAGAAACCTGATATAATGGGGGCAAGC
>Ga0129314_1000924_pt1 | contig 24900 bp, 23 predicted proteins | sample O1111metagenome_FD_94431 | JGI IMG/M metagenome (GOLD analysis project Ga0129314, IMG submission 94431) | Orangutan individual fecal microbial communities from fecal samples from Wisconsin, USA - O1111 metagenome | ecosystem: Host-associated > Mammals > Digestive system > Large intestine > Fecal... | reverse complement strand
TCTTGCTCATGAAGGATATGGCCCCCTCTCGTTGAGTTGTTGTCCGCAACTTCAACTTTAACCGATCAGGCCCTATCCTTCATCCTTTTTATTCATCTGTCCAATATGTATTGTAATCCTACATCCCCGCAAATTCCGCTGACACTCCCTCATTGACAAGTCGGCTTCCGCCGTTATATAATAAAACGTACATCTCAAATGCCTCCGTAGTTAAATGGATATAACAAGCCCCTCCTAAGGGTTAGTTGTGAGTTCGATTCTCGCCGGGGGTACCATGCCGGAGCAAGCCTTGTAACGCTTGCTCCGGTTTTTTTTCAAAGGTCAGAGCGCGCTTTACACCGCTGCGCCTTCTTTCCAAACCGAACCCACTGTCTTTGAACTTCGGTTTGGGGCCGATGCTTCGCGGCGGCGTTATCTCATTACGCGGAAATAGCGATTTTAGTCATCCCTTCTGAAAGGGAAAGACACCCAATCGGATGCCTTTCCTTTTTGCTACAAGCCGTCAAGCGGCTTTTACTGCGGCGGATGTTTGGACGGTCAAGGCAACCCCGACGGTTTTTTGTGCCCATTTTCTCCTCCCAAACCTGCAAACCAAAACATCTATTTTAACCGCATCAGGCGCGTCGTTGTAAGCTTTGTATCGCTTGGTGGCCTTTTCTTTGCATTAAAAAACCGCCAAGCCCTCGCCCCGCTGTTTCTCCTTTCCAAATCAGTGCCCATTTGCCGGGCTTCGGTTTGGCTGATACAGGGACGCCTGACGTTACCGCTAAAGCCGGCCCGGAAACACCGCTTTTGGCATGAAGCGCCGCTGCTTTACGGTGAGACCGGGGGCTTCTTTACCTTTCGGACGCGTGCGCTGTGCTGAGTCCGCCGCCTGCGGGAGGTGGGAGGGGAAATATGGATATCCTTTTCGGTGGCGGGGACTTTGCGCCGACAGAAGGATGTTGAAGTCGCCAGAGATTCACCCTGAGGCGCGATCAGAAAGCAGTTTTTCTAATAGTGACAAAAAACAGAAAAATTTTTAGAAAATTCCACAAAATGCAGGAAAACAGGTTGACTTTTCGAATGGCAGCGGCTATACTACGCCTTGTAAGTTGTCCTACAACATACATAAATCTTCACTGACATCATGATGAAAAGGTTGTATACGGTTGGAAATTGTAAAAATTGAAAAGAAGAATCTGGTCAGCGAAGTCCACCGGCAGATCCGCGAGATGATTTTGTCCGGGAGCTGGAGCGAGGGCGAAAAAATTGCCAGCGAAAACCGGCTTGCCGCGCAGTTTTCGGTCAGCCGCGTTGTCATCCGTGAGGCTTTGCAGCGGCTTCGCAGTGAGCGTTTGATTGTGACGCGTCAGGGCATGGGTTCCTTCGTTTCCAATCCGCAGAACTATGCAATTCCTGATGCCCATATTGCGCTGAGCGAACAAACTTATGTCAGCATGATGGAATTCCGTCAGAGCGTAGAATATTCCGCTGTCGAGCTGTCCGCAAAGTATGCGGTGGAAGAGGACTTCGAACGTCTGCGCGGTTGTGTGCAGGCCATGCGGGATGCGTTCGGGGATCTCGATGGCTTCAGCAACAGGGATTTTGATTTTCATTATGCCGTTGTTTGCTGTTCCCATAATGAATTTCTGAAGCGTTCGATGCTTTGCAACCGCGAGATGATCGTCAGTATCTTTATTGAGATGAACCGTGTGCCGGGCAGCCATGGCTTCGGTGTGGAAATGCATGAAGACATTACCGAAGGCATCTGCGCGCGGGATACCAAAAGAGTTTTGAAGCTGTACCAGCGCCACACGGAATATAATCTGACGCGTCTGGTCAATTTTTTTAAGACAGAGGAAGGCTCTAACTGAGCATTTTCTGAAAAGAACGGCAGATGGATTTACTTTCGCAGAGAGAGCAGGAAGCAAGTTGTATTTTCAAAACATGTAGGACGTGTTATATCCTATGTCCTTCAAATTGGTTCATGCCGGGTGGGAAATTCCGGCCCGTGTGATAAAAAAAGAGAGAGTAAAGAGCGAAAAGGAGAGATTCCCTAGATGAAAAAACTAATTAGTGTTGCACTTTCCCTTTGCATGACCGCGGCGCTCGCGGCCTGCGGCGGCGCGTCTTCCAGCGCCCCTGCTGCCCCGGCCGCATCGAGCGGTTCACAGGCCCCTGAGAGCAGCGCAGCGGCGCCTGCCGCCCCCTCGATGACCCTGCGTTTCGCCACCGACTCGTCGGAGGATTATGTCTCGACCGTTCAGATCTACAAGTTTGCCGACGAGGTCGCGGAAAAGACTGACGGGCGGATCAAGATTGAGGTTTATGCCGGCGGCCAGCTCGGCGAGGAGAAGGCCTGCGTTGAGCAGGTGCAGATGGGCAGCCTTGACTTCACCAAGTCGAGCATGGGCGCCCTTACCAGCTTCAATGAGCAGCTCAACCTGATGAGCCTGCCCTACCTCTTCAAGAGCGAGGACCACCTCTGGGCAGTGATGGACACCGATATCGGCAAAAACCTGCTCGCCAGCATGGAAAGCACCGGACTCAAAGGCCTCTGCTGGCTCGATGCGGGCAGCCGCTGCTTCTATGCCACCAAGCCGCTGAACAGCATCGAGGATTTCAAGGGCGTTAAGTTCCGCGTCATGCAGAGCTCGATCTATTCGGATACCGTCAGCTGCCTTGGCGCAGTGCCGATTTCGATGTCGGGCAATGAGGTTTACAGCGCCCTGCAGACCGGTGTTGTAGACGGCGCCGAGAACAACATCCCCCGTGTCATCGATATGAGCCACAACGAGCTTTGCGACTATCTGATTGTCGACCGCCACAACATCATGCCTGAGATGGTGCTCGTCAGCGCGAACGCTTGGAACAAGTTGAGCGCCGAGGATCAGGCGGTGATTCAGGAGTGCGCCGACCATCTGCAGGAGAACATGATTGCCGCGTGGCTTGACACCGAGAATGCCGCGCTGGAAGCCCTTGCGCAGGGTGGAATGAATATTGTCACCCCCGACGAGGCGACCATTGCTTCCTTCCGCGAGGCGATGCAGCCAGTTTATGACAAGTACGGCACCGAGTATGCCGACCTTGTCACCCAGATTGAGAATACCCCCTACTAAATCCCGAACGTTACGGATGCCGCCTGAGAACCATCTGTTCCCAGGCGGCATTTCAGAAATTTTTCCACGAAACATCCGAAAACAAGGAGGCGTTACAGATTGCTTTGGAAAGAAAAGCTTGACAGCTTTCTGGAATATATTTTCCATATTTTTGAGTGGGTCGTTCGGGCGCTGCTCATCTTCATCACCCTGCTGATTTCGATGCAGGTTTTTCTGCGCGCGGCCTTTGAGTACAGCATTCCCTGGGCTGAAGAAGTCTCTCTGATTGCTTTTATCTACATCACATTTTTCACTCTGGCCATCGGTGTGCGCTACGACCTGCATCTGCGGGTGCAGCTCTTTGTGGCATCCTTCCCGATGCCGGCGCGCAAGGCGGTTGAGGTGCTCAATAACCTTATTCTGCTGGCGATCAGTGTCCTGATGCTTTATACCGGCATTAAGCTGACACTCTACGGCGTGGCCTCGATTATGCCCGCCACCCGCTGGCCCACTTCGGTCATCTATTTTCCGACGCCGGTCGCCGGGCTGATGTGCTGCATCCATCTGGTGTTGCGACTGCTGGGCATCGCGCACAGCGATGTCGCCGACAACTACATTAAGGGGGCGTTCAAAGAGTGAGTACCACCGTCGGAACCTTTATCCTGCTTGGCAGTTTCGTGTTTCTGGTTGCCTTCCGTATCCCGGTCTGCTTCTCGCTGATCGGTTCTTCCCTGTTGACCTGCCTGTATATGGGAATTCCGGTCATGACCATCTGGCAGCGGCTGACCACCGGCATCCAGTCCTTCAGTCTGCTGGCCGTTCCGTTCTTCATTATGGCCGGTGAGATCATGATGAGTGGCGGCATCTCGGACCGGTTGGTCAACTTCGCAGATATTTTTGTCGGACGGTTCCGGGGCGGCATGGCCTATGTCAACATCCTCGCATCCACCTTCTTTGGCGCGGTTTCGGGCAGCGCCACAGCGGATATCTCCTCGATCGGCGCGACGATGATCCCTTTGATGGAGAAGCAGGGCTATGACCGCGACTATGCGATTAACGTTACGGTCACCAGCGCGACCCAGTCGATGATCATTCCGCCGAGCCACAATATGGTGATCTTTGCGATGGCCGCAGGTGGCGTTTCCTGCGGACGGCTTTTTCTGGGCGGCATTATTCCGGGGTGCCTGCTGGCTCTGGCGCTGCTGATAGTATCGGGCATTATTGCCCGCAGGCGTCAGTATCCCCGCGGCAAGAGCTACACCTTTGAGCAGGCACTCAAAATCGGCATCAGCTCGCTGCCCGGAATGATGACCATTGTCATCATCCTGCTGGGCGTCTGCACCGGCCTGTTCACCGCGACCGAGAGCGCGGCGATCGCCTGCCTCTATGCCTTTTTCTTGACCTTCGTCTGCTACCGAACCCCCATTTCTGAGATGTCCGGCATCCTGCTGCGCTGCGGCAAGACGCTGGGCATGGTGCTGAGCATCATTGCTGCGGCCAGCGGCTTCGGCTACTGCCTGAGCTATCTGAGGGTTCCCCAGATGATCACCAATGGCCTGCTGAGTGTCACGGATAACAAAATCGTCCTGCTGCTGCTCATCAACCTCATGCTGCTCTTCCTCGGCTGCATCATGGATGTGGCGCCGCTCATCATCATCACCACCCCCATCCTGCTGCCGATCATCCAGAAAATCGGCATGGACCCAGTACAGTTCGGCATTATGATGCTGCTCAACCTCGCGGTGGGCGCCTGCACTCCGCCGGTTGGCCTCGCCCTTTTCACCGGATGCGCTGTCGGCAAGATGCCGATTGAAAAGGTCATGAAGGGAATCCTGCCCTTCTATGTTGCGATGGCCTGCGCACTTTTACTTGTCACCTATGTTCCGGCCTTCTCCCTCTTCCTCCCCAACCTGCTGATGGGCTGACCGGTTCAATCCAAAAGGAGAAACAGTTATGGATCAGATTACCTACCAAATGTTTGACCTCACAGGCAAAAAAGCCATCGTGACCGGCGCCGGACAGGGAATGGGGCGCAGCATGGCGGAGGCGCTGATCGGCGCCGGCGCTACCGTTGCCCTGATCGGACGCGGGCAGAATGTCGTGGAAACCTGCCGCGAAATCGATCCCACCGGAAAGGCCGCGCTGCCCTTTCTGGCCGATCTCTCTCAGCGGGACCAGATCCACCGCGTTTTCGACGAGGTGATGGATGCCTTTGGCGGTGAGCTTGATATCCTCGTAAACAACGCGGGAATCCAGCGGAGGCACATGCCTGAGGACTTTCCCATTGAGGAGTGGGACGAGGTTCTCGCGGTCAACCTTAACGCCGTGTGGATTATGGCGCAGCTGGCCGGCCGCGTCATGCTGGCAAAGGGCAGCGGTAAAATCATCAACATTGCCTCGCTCAACAGCTTTTTGGGCGGCACGACCGTGCCGGCCTACACCGCCGCGAAGTCGGGTGTCGCGGGACTGACCCGCGCCCTGTCCGACGACTGGGCGGGCCGGGGCGTCAACGTCAATGCCATCGCACCCGGCTACATTGCGACCTCGCTGAATACCGCCCTGATCGGCAACCCGGACCGTGAACCCAAGATTCTGGCTCGTCTGCCCAAGAAACGCTGGGGAGAGCCGGACGACATGAAGGGCGCGGTGATTTTCCTTGCCAGCGCGGCATCGGATTACGTGACCGGTGTGACGCTGGCAGTCGACGGCGGATACCTCTGCACTTGATGCGGGGAGGAGACGGAAAATGAACGATGATATCCTGACACAGGTCAGAAAGCACCGCATCATTGTCGCGATGCGGGGTGTCCCGCCCGAGCGGATGACCGCTGCGGCACAGGCGATGTATGAAGGCGGCATTCGGATGCTGGAGATCACCTTTAATCAGAACGATCCGCAGACCGCTGATCGGACCGCCGCCGCGATTCGCGCGGTGAACGCAGCGATGGGAGGCCGCATGCTGGTTGGCGCGGGCACCGTGCTGACCGCCGCACAGGCGCGCGCCGCAGTGGAGGCAGGGGCAAAATACCTGCTCTCCCCCAATCTCGACCTCGAGGTGATGGCTGAGGCGCACCGCCTTGGAACGGCGATGATCCCCGGCGCAATGACCCCCAGCGAAGTTGCCTGCGCATGGAAGGCGGGCGCGGCGCTGGTCAAGCTTTTCCCGGCCGATACCCTCGGCCTGCCCTACATCAAAGCGGTGGCGGCACCGCTGGGACATATCCCTCTGCTGCCGATGGGCGGAGTCAACAGCCAAAACCTGATGGAATTCCTCTCGCACCCATCGGTTGCGGGTGTGGGAGTTGGCTCCAATATCGCCAAAGCGCCCCTGATTCAAGCGGGGGACTTCGATGCGGTCCGCGGTTTGGCGCGGGAATTTACCACACAGCTCCAATAGATAGGAGAAATCGGAATGAAAATTACAAATTTGACGCTTTATAAAGTACCGCCCCGCTGGCTTTTTTTGAAAATCGACACCGACGAAGGAATTGCCGGCTGGGGAGAGCCGGTTATCGAAGGGCGTGCCGATGCAGTGCGCGCCTGTGTGGAGGAGTTCCGCGAGCTGATCACCGGCAAGGATCCCTCCCGCATTGAGGACATCTGGCAGATGATGTACCGCGGCGGCTTCTACCGCGGCGGTCCGGAGGTCATGAGCGCCATCGCCGGCATCGATCAGGCCCTCTGGGACATCAAGGGCAAAGCGCTCGGGGTTCCGGTCTATGAACTGCTGGGCGGCGCCTGCCGCGACAGGCTCAAGGTCTACCGCTGGATCGGCGGCGACCGTCCCTCGGATATCCGCGCCGGGGCCCGCGAGGCCTATGAGCAGGGATACCGCGCTCTGAAGATGAACGGCACCGAGGAGATGCACTACATCGACAGCTTCAAAAAGGTGCAGGCCGTCTGCGACCGGGTTGCCGCGATCCGCGATGAGCTTGGTTTCGATATGGATATCGCCGTCGACTTCCACGGACGGGTGCACAAGACAATGGCGAAGGTGCTCGCGCGGGAGCTCGACCAGTTCCGACTGATGTTTATCGAGGAACCGGTCCTTTCCCAGAACAACGAGGCGCTGCGTGAAATCGCCCGCGCCACCACCACCCCGATCTCCACCGGCGAGCGGATGTTCAGCCGCTGGGACTTTAAGCAGATCTTCGAGGACGGCTATGTCGATATCATTCAGCCCGACCTCTCCCATGCGGGCGGTATCTCCGAATGCCGGAAGATTATTGCGATGGCCGAGGCCTACGACATCGCGGTGGCGCCTCACTGTCCGCTCGGGCCGATCGCGCTGGGGGCATGTTTCCAGGTCGATACCTGCTCGCCCAACGTATTTATTCAGGAACAGAGCCTCGGGATTCACTACAACCGCGGCGGCGATCTGCTTGACTACCTCAAGGACCCCACGATCTACCATTACAACGAGGGCTACCTTGAGCTGATGCACGGCCCCGGCCTTGGAGTTGAGATCAACGAGGAGGTCGTCCGCAAAGCGTCCGAGAACGCCCCCACCTGGAAAAATCCCATCTGGCGCAATTTCGACGGCACCGTTGCCGAGTGGTGACCGGAAAGGAAGCAGTCATGAGCTATATCATTACACTGGATACCGGCACGACCAACACGCGGGTCATTCTCTGGGATTCGAAATTTTGCCCGGCGGCATCGGCCAAATCAGAGGTCGGTGTGCGCAACACCGCGATTGACGGCAGCAACAGGCGCCTGAAGGCTGCGGTGAAGGAATGCCTCGAACAGGTGCTGCGGGATGCGGGAGCCTCCTACGACGAGGTGGAAGCGGTCATTGCCAGCGGCATGATCACCTCTAACGTCGGGCTGGTGGAAATTCCGCACTGCGTTGTGCCGGCGGGAACGGATGATCTCGCGGCCGCCGTGCGGAAGGTCAGCTTGCCCGACGTTTGCCCGATGCCGATCCATTTTGTCCCCGGAGTGAAGAATTCCGGCGGCCCAATCGATCTCGACAATTTCGAAGCGATGGATATCATGCGCGGCGAGGAGGTCGAGAGCATCGCCCTTCTCGAGCAGTATCCCCGCGGAAAAAGCTATCTTTTGGTGCTGCCCGGCTCGCACATGAAATTTGTCTCGGTCAATACCAAGGGGCAGATCACCGGCTGTCTGACCAGCATCAGCGGCGAACTGCTTGCCAGCATCACCAACGATACCATCATTGCCGACGCGGTCGGCAGGCAGTTTGTCGCCCCGGGAGACTATGACCGCGACATGGTGCTGCTCGGCTGCGACACCGCCGCCAAGTCCGGCGTCGGACGGGCGTGCTTCTCGGCGCGCATTCTCAGTCAGTTTGTGCTCAAGGATCAAAAGAAGCTCGCCAACTATGTCCTCGGCGCGGCACTGCAGAGTGATTTAACCGGCATCCGGCATTCCGACGCACTGCAGGTCGGCCCTGAGACGGATGTAATCATCGCCGGCAAGGACCCGCTGCGCCGGGCGATGGCCGATCTGCTGGAGCACGACGGATACTTCGCGCATGTGCATGTCTGCGCCCCAAAAAAGGGCGTTCCCCTCTCGGCGGCGGGCGCGTTCCTCATCGCGAAAAAACTCGGTGTCCTGTAAGAGGAGAAAGAAAATGGAAGATTTCTATTCGGTTCTGCTGGGCCATTTCGGCTACCCGATCAACCACAAGCCCACCCGGGTTATGTATGAGGCGGGGCTGCGCGCAATGGGATTAAACTGGCGCTACCTGCTGGTCAACGTCCGGCGTGAGAGTCTGCCCGGCGCCATTGCCGGGCTGCGCGCCTTTGAAATGCGCGGGGCAAATCTCACCATGCCGCTGAAAACGGAAGTGATTCCCTATCTTGACGCGCTCGACGATTCGGCGCGGCTGACCGGGGCGGTCAACACCATCCTCAATGAGGAGGGGAAGCTGACCGGTTATAATACCGACGGTCAGGGGCAGTACGACGCGATGATGCAGGCCGGTGTGGACCCGGGCGGAAAACGAATAGTTCTGCTCGGGGCGGGCGGTGCGGCCCGGGCGATAGGGGTCGTCAATGCACTGCACGGTGCGGAGCGGATCATCGTCATCAACCGCAGCCGCGAGCGCGGGGAGGCGGTGGCCGAATGTATTCGGGCCGCCGGAGGGAGCGCCTCGTTTCTCCGCTGGGAGCCGGGCATGGCGCTGCCGGGTGCCGACATCGTTGTCAACGCAACTCCGGTGGGACTTTCGCCGGATACCGGACGTCCGGATATCAGCTATGATTCGATCCACCCAGGGATGGTGGTCAGCGACGCGGTCATGAACCCGCCGCGCACCCCGTTTCTGATCGAAGCGGAGCGCCGCGGCGCCAAAACGGTGGATGGCCTTTCGATGCTGGTTTGCCAGGGCGTCTACAGTGTGGAAATTTGGACCGGCCGCCGCCCCCCTGCGCGGGCGATGGCCGATGCGCTTCGCCGGTGCTTTTTCAATGGAATGGAAGGACAAAAAGAAACATGAATGCCATGAAGGTTGCAATTACCGATTATGAATATGAAACGATTTCCGCTGAGCGCGCTGTGCTCGAAGCGGCGGGAATCGAATGCAGAGATTTCCAGTGCAAAACCGAGGAAGATGTGATCCGCCAGGCCGCCGGCTGCGACGGCCTGATTGTGCAGTATGCTCCGATTACCGCGCGGGTAATCGCCGCTCTGGAGCGGTGCCGGGTTATCGTCCGATACGGCATCGGTGTGGATAACGTGGATGTGGCGGCCGCGACCGCAAAGGGAATCTTTGTCTGCAACGTGCCGGATTACGGCGTCGAGGACGTGGCGAATCATGCCTTTGCTTTTCTGCTTGCCCTCGCCAAAAAAATACCCCAGCAGCAGGCGCAAATGCATTCCGGCGGCTGGGGCTATGCGGAAATCAAGCCGATTACCCGCCTGAGCTGCTGCACCCTCGGTCTGCTCGGCTTTGGACGGATTCCGCGGCAGGTCTGCATCCGGGCAAAAGCATTCGACATGAAGGTCATCGCCCATGACCCCTACCTCGACCCGGAAAAAATCCGCGCGGCCGGGGCCGAGCCGGTGGACTTCGACACTTTGCTCGCACAGAGCGATTTCCTTTCCTGCCACTGTCCGCTGACCCCCGCCACAAGGCACTGGATCGACCGGAGGGCGCTTGCCAAAATGAAAAAGAGCGCCTGCCTGATCAACACCTCCCGGGGAGGACTGATCTGCGAGGCGGATCTGATTGACGCGCTCCGGTCCGGTGTAATCGCCGGCGCAGGGCTTGACGTATTTGAAACCGAGCCGCTGCCCAAAGACAGCCCTCTGCGTGGAATGCCGCAGCTTCTGCTGACCGGCCACGCCGCTTGGTACAGTGAGGAAGCGCGTTCCAGCCTTCAGTGCATGGCCGCGGAGGAGGCCGCGCGGGTTCTCACCGGGAACCCCCCGAGAAGCCCCGTCAACCGTGATCTGCTCAGATAAAGCGCTCGCCGGATGGGAGCCGAACAGCTGCAAAAAGCCGCCATGCCGTGGGAATTTTCACCCCATGGCATGGCGGCTTTTGTCCGCGCGTTCAAAAGAGGGAGAGCTGACGCTGTAAGGAGGCTCTGAAGAAGGCTCTATTTGATGGGCTCCTTGTGCTGAAGAGCCAGAAGGGGCATGCTGCCCCTAAGCGGAGAGTCGAAGGTGACGTTCGGCTGGGCCGACCGCAGACGTTCGATCAGCTTGTGAATGTGAAAGCGGGCGGCTTCCTCCGCACGGTCCGCGTCCTGCTCGATTACATATTTGGCGATCTTCTTATGCTCCTCGTGCATATCCCGGCTTCGGCTGTCGTCCTTGAGCAGACTGCGGTAGCTGAACACGCTTTCCTGCTCAAGCGTATTGAGACCGATTCTCTCGAGCTGCGGATTGTTTGCCGCAGCGTAGAGCAGGCGGTGAACGTCGATGCCCTTGCGGTACAGCTCAAAGGTCTCCTGACCGGCCTGGGCCTGCTCCATGACCGAGAAGAGATTCTGGAGCTGCACAATATGCTCCTGCGTGCGGTTGATGGCGGCCAGCCTTGCCGCCATTCCCTCGAGCGCCTCCCGGATATACAGGGCATCCACGGTTCGCTTGGCATCGGCAAAGGCAACATAGATGCGCTTATTGGAATAGCGGTCCAAAAAGCCCTCCGCTTCCAGCCGTTTGATGGCGATGCGAACGGGGGAGCGGCTGATGTTGAGCTGGTTTGCGATCTGCTCCTCGACAATCTGGATGCCGGGAGGGTAAATTCCCACAACGATCGCATTTTTCAGCTCTTCATAAGCGACGTTTTCGAGGGACATCTTTTTTCCGTTTTCCTTTGCCTCGTTCATAACGTACCTCTCGCCTGAAGCCGGCGCAAAACCGTTTCAGAAATTTTGTTTGTATTCTAAAATATATCCTAAACGAAATCTTAACAAAAGTCAATCTTGGCAAATGATTTTTGCATTAATACATAAAGGATCCGCCATTCACATCCAGCGTTGCCCCTGTCATGAAAGAGGACTCATCCGAAAGAAGGAGGACCGCGGCGCCGACAAGTTCTTCCGGATTTCCGCGGCGGTGCAGGGGAATCTTCCGAAGGCTCTGAGCGTAGCTTTCCGGATCCCGGCCAACCGTTGTCATCGGCGTATCGATGGAACCGGGTGCGATGGCGTTGACCCGGACATTTACCGGTGCGAGTTCCCGGGCAATTCCCTTGGTGAAGGCGATAACGCCTCCCTTGGAGGCTGCATAGACGCTCGTCCCCATCAGGCCGCCGCCGCTGCGCCCCGCCACCGAGGCGATGTTGACGATCGAACCGTGCCCCTGACCGGCCATTACCCGGCCGACGGCGCGGCAGCAGAGGAATACCCCTTTGAGATTGACCGAGATGACCTTGTCAAATTCGGCGCTGCTGGTTTCAAGCAGAGCCGTCTTGCCGGAAACCCCCGCATTGTTCACCCATCCGTCGATGCGTCCAAATTTCTGCAGGAGTCCGGCGACTACCGCTTCAATCTGCTCCTCATCGGATGCGTCCATCCGGTATGTCTCGCAGGAGAGTCCCGCCGCGCGCATGTCGGATTTTGTCTGCTCGAGCTTTGCCGCGTCGATGTCGGCCAGAACGGCGGCTGCTCCCTCCCGCGCGGCTCCAAATGCGAGTGCCCGGCCGATTCCGTCGGCGCCCCCGGTTACAGCGATTACCTTATTTTCCAGTCTCATATGCTTGGCTTCACCCCACAATAAAATTTTCGAAAACAGGCCTTCGGAGAATGGAACGGGGGCCAAGGAAAACAATGCTCCTTGGCCCCCATGCTGCGATGTGTCGGATAGAAAGGATTACAGGATACCGGCTTCCTCATAGAAGGCCTTTGCGCCGGGATGCAGCTCGATGCCGCAGTCGGCGAGAGCGGCGGGATCAAAGGCCTCGAGACCGGCATAGGCGGCAACAAAGCTGTCGCGGTTTTCGGAGAGGACCTTGGCAAGATTGTAGGCGACAGCGTCGTCGACATTCTTATTCACAACCAGAATTACCGTGTCATACAGGGTATAGAGGTCCTCGTCCTGATACTGATAGGTGCCGGCGGCGAGAGGGCCGTATCCATAGCCGTACTTTTCGCAAACCTTCTGGGCGGTGGCCTCGTCCAGGCCGATGAAGGACATCTTCACCGAGGCCAGAGCTTCGACCAGAGAGCTCAGCGGCGGTGCGCTGATATAGTTGGTGGTGTTGATCACACCATCCTTGATGGCGGTCATCCCTTCGCTGGTGGAGATATACTGCACGTCGGCGCCGGCGGCCGCAAGGTTGTCGAGGCTGGTGCCGGCGGCTTCCAGATAGCGGTTGAGCATGATTTCGTTGCCGCCCGCGCGGGGGCCGACCGCAATCTTCAGGCTCTTGGGATTGGCGATCATATCCTCAACGCTGGTGAAATCCGCGGTGGTGTTGATGGTCAGATACTGCTTGATGTTCAGCGAGCCAAGGGCGACCATATCGGCGCAGGGAGCTCCGTCAAACTCGAACTGTCCCTTGACGGCGGATGCGGCCGTCGCCACATAGGTGAAGCCGATCTGGACGTCGGTGCCGTCGTTGACCAGAGCGGGATTGCTTGAGCCGCCGCCGGGAATCAGGGTCATGTGGACGGGAAGATTCTGTTCCCAGGCATCGTTGAAGGCGGCGCCCATGATGTACCAACCGCCGCCATTGGCACCGGCGGCCACGGTCAGGTAGGCCTCTTCCATCTCTTTGAAGCCGCCGGCGGCCTCAGAGGAAGCAGGGGCGGCAGAGGATGCGGGTGCGGCCGAAGAAGCGGGGGCCGCGGAGGACGCAGGGGGAGTGGAACTCCCGCCGCAGGCTGCGAGGGACAATGCCATCATCATGGCCAGGGCAATCGTTAAAATCCTTTTCACACTTTTTCCTCCTCAATATTTTGGTTCAATTTCAAGCAGAGAGGCTAGGCGGCAATCGCTTTGCCCTTCGCTAAAAATTTTACATAGATGATCAGAACGGCCAGCAGTGCCACACCGATCAGATCGGTGAGAGTCCCGCTGATGATCATGCACAAGGCGCAGGCCAGCGCGATTCCCCGCATGAACCAGGGGAGCCGCTGTTCCAGAAAGAACCCCTGTGCGCCGCTTGCCAGCGCATAGGTACCGATCAGCGCGGTAATCGTTGCCTGGATAATCTGCAGCGGAGTTCCCTGCATCAGCAGAGCGCCGGACAGGGAGAAGACCCATGGAATGATGAACGCTGCCATTCCCAGCCGGCAGGCAACAAAACCGGTTTTCGTCGCCGGCGCGCCGGCCAGATTGCCGCCCGCATAAGCGGCCATTGCAACCGGCGGGGTAATGGTTGAAAACGCCGCGTAATAGAAGCAGAACATGTGCGCGGTGATATCGGGCAGGCCAAACTGCTGCAGCGCCTTCGGGGCAAAGACCGCGACGAGCATATAGGCCGCGGGAGTGGGCAGGCCCATGCCGAGGATGATGGTGATAATCATCGTGAGCAGAAGAACCAGCCACATCGAGCTGCCGGCCACACGGATAATCAGCGAGGTCAGCTTCAGGCCAACGCCGGTCAGATTGATGGTTCCGACGACGATCGAGGCACAGGTCAGAGCGATTGCAATTGAAACCGACTGTCTTCCCGATTCATCCAGAATATTCAGCAGCCCCCGCAGAGACATACTCTTACGATCATGAATCAAGCCGACGATAATCGTGGTGACGATGGCGAGAAACGCCGCGCGGAAGACCGACTTGCCGGAGAGCACAACGACGATAATGACGACAATCGGCGCAACCATGTAGATCTTTTTAATGAAAGCCTTGCCGTCAAAAAACGGGCGTTCGGATTTCGGAACCCGCTTCATTCCCATTTTGACTGCTTCGAGATCCAGCATAAACCAGAGCGAAAGGTAATACAGAATTGCCGGAATCAGAGCGGCTTTGCAGATGGCGGCATAGGAAACACCCAGAAAGTCGGCCATCAAAAAGGCGGTGGAACCCATAACGGGCGGCATGATCGCGCCGCCGGAGGAGGCGACCGCTTCGGTGGCGCCGGCGACCTCATTTTTGAAGCCGGTCTTTTTCATCAGAGGGATGGTAAAGGTGCCGGTGGCATAGACGTTCGCCACAGCGGAGCCGGAAATCGATCCGAACAGCCCGCTGGCCAGAATCGAAGCCTTTGCGGCGCCGCCGCGCAGACCGGCGGTGCACTGGGTGGCGAAGTCAATGAAGTAGCCGCCGACGCCGCTCTTTTCCAAAAACACGCCGAACACAATAAAAAGAAAAACATAAGTGGAAGAGATATTGACGGTGGAGCCGAAAAGTCCGTCAGAGACACAGAACATATAAGAGAGATAGTTTTTCAGGCTGACGCTCGCGCCCCGGATGACCGACGGCATGTACTTGGCATAGAGGGTGTAGCCCATAAAGACCAGCCCCACGATAATAATGGACCAGCCCGTGGTTCGCCGGGTCAGCTCAAAAATCAGCAGGAAGGTCAGGACGATCATAAAATAGTCCATCGCATTGAGCTTTGTGACCATGAACTGATAATAGGAAAACCGCTTAAAGTTCATCAGAATGTAGACATAGACACTGACGGAGGCAAGGGCAAGCAGAAGATCGATAGCAACGCCGACCGAGGTATCCTTTCGTTTTCCCGCTTTATAGGTCAGGAAACCGATGCTCAGGGCGAAGACGACATGGAGCGGCCGGTGGACCAGCCATTCCGGAATGCCGAAAATTGCGGCATAGATGTGGTAGACGGTCATGGCGATGGCCAGAACTGAGACAACCCGGTCGAGCGGGCCGTTAAGCTGCCGCGCAACTTTTTTGTTGTCTTCTGTTCCGACCCCGAGGGTGGACAAAAGGCTCATAAGTTTCCTCCTCTTTGTTTCGTGCCGAGCCGAATTTGGATTCGTGTGAAATTCGATACTGGATTTAATTTAGAATTTCATATTGTATCCTAAATCAAAGATTAAACGATTTTTTCCCAAATGCAAGGACTTTTTTGCAGGAAAGATCGCCCGAGAAAAGAATCGTATATTTTGAATAGGAGGATATCGAAACTTTTAGTCAGAAATGCCAAAGAGAAAATGACCTCTCTGGAAACACAAAAGGTAATGCAACAATTTTACCAGAAAAAGCAAGAAAATAGGAGACTTATGAAGAAATTTACATAAATTACCTAATTCATCAGTTCCTGTGCGGCGCGGATGATATCCCCCTCGGTCATGTGGTGGGCGGCGTAAAGAGTTTCGGGGTCCTTGGCCGACTCGCCGAAGGCGTCCTGCACGCCGATCATCTTCAGCCGGGTGGGGCAGTGCTGTGACAGCACCTCTGCCACCGCCGAACCGAGTCCGCCGAAAATCGAGTGATCCTCGACGGTGACAACGCCGCGGGTTGCTTTAGCCGCGGAGACAACCCCCTGCGTGTCAATCGGCTTGATGGTGTGGACCTCCAGCACCTTGGCGCCGATGCCCATCTCCCGCAGAGCTTCCGCCGCGTGCAGGGTTCTGGGCAGCATGATTCCTGTGGCGATCAGGGTTACATCGCTGCCGTAATCCCGCAGAATTTCCGCCTTTCCAAAGTGGAATTCATAGTTTTCGGGATGCACCTCCTCGACCGGACTGCGGTGCAGCCGAACATAGAGCGGGCCCTCAAAACCGACCGACCAGCGCGCGATGGCCCGGGCAGTGACGGAATCCGAGGGCTGAACGACGGTCATATTGGCGAGTGAGCGCATCACCCCCACATCCTCGCAGCAGATATGAGTTCCGCCGTCCTGTCCGACCTGCAAACCGGAGTGGGTGCCGAGCAGCGTCACGTTGAGTCTGGGATAGCAGACAAAGGTACGAATCTGTTCGCAGGCGCGCAGCGTCAGAAAAACCGAGAAGGTCGGTACATACACCTTGCACCCGCAGCTGGCGGCTCCTGCGGCAGCGGCCACGAGGTTCTGCTCCGCAATGCCGAAGGTGAAGGAACGCCCCGGAAAAAATTGGTCAAAATTTTCCAGGTTGCAGGACTTGGTGTCGGGATTACAGATCATAAAGCGGTCGTCGGTCTTTGCGATTTCCAGCAGTTCATTGCCGAATGCCATTCTTGTAGCAAGCATTGTTTGGTTCCTCCCTCAGGCTCTCATGATTTCTTCGATCGCACGGGCCGCTTCCTGATCGCTAGGAGCTTTTCCATGCCACTCGACCCTGTTTTCCATGAAGGAGACCCCCTTGCCCTTCACGGTGTGGGCCAAAATCGCGGTGGGACCATCGGTTTCCCGGGCGTAATCGAGTGCCCGGAGAATCTGTTCGACGTCGTGCCCGTTAATTTCGCTGGTGTTCCATCCGAAGGCCCGGAACTTCGCTGCAAGATCTCCGAGATTCATGACCTCCTGAGTGGGGCCGGTGAGCTGCAGTCCGTTGATGTCCACAATGGCGGTCAGCTGAGACATGTGGTGGTGCGCGGCGGCCATTGCGGCCTCCCATACCTCCCCTTCCTCGCATTCACCGTCCCCCAGCAGAACATAGACGCGGTAATCCTTCTGTTTCCATCGGGCGGCCATCGCCATCCCCAGCCCACAGGAAAGTCCGTTTCCCAGCGAACCGCTTGACATGTCCAACCCCGGGGTTTTGCGCATGTCGGGATGCCCCTGCAGCATCGAGTGATATTCCCGCAGGGTTTCGAGCTGCTCCCGCCCGAAGTATCCCCTGCCGCACAGCGCGGCATAGAGCGCGGGGCAGCAGTGCCCCTTTGAGAGAATGAAGCGGTCGCGGTCCGGCCACTGCGGGTTCCGCGGGTCGATGCGCAGCTCTTTGAAATACAGCGCGGCAATGAGATCCGCCGCCGAAAGGGATCCGCCGGGATGTCCGGCACCGGCCAGATGAATCATGGAAATGCTGTCCCGCCTGATCTCTCTGGCTTTTTCGCGGATTCGCGCGATATCGTTTGTTGTGTAGCCCATACAATATCCTCCTTGACGTGCTGGGGAAGCCTCCGGCCCGTGGAAGCAGGCCCAACAAAATTTGCAATTTGATTTTACAAGAAGCAAAAAATAAAGTAAAATTAATTTTAATATCAAAACAAATTAATTTAATTAATGAATCGTTGGGCACTTTAGGGTAAAACAAGGAGAAATATGATGGAAATACAGCAAATATTGTATGTTGTCCGCGCGGCGGAACAGATGAGCTTTTCCAAGGCGGCGGAGCATTCCCACGTCACCCAGTCCTGTCTCTCCCAGCAGATCGCAAAGCTGGAAAATGAGCTGGGGTTCCGGTTGTTTGAGCGTACGACCCGCTGCGTACTGCTGACCGAGCAGGGGGAGCATTTTGTCCGTCATGCACACAAGGTGCTCGAGGATCTTGACATGCTCAAGACCTCCTTTTGTCCCACCGTCGAAAAACTGCAGGGCACCCTGAGGATCGGGGCAATCGGCTCGATGGCCACCAGTTCCTTTTCGCGGCTGATCGGCGGCTTTTCCTCCCGCTATCCGCAGCTTACATTTCGCGTGATTCAGGCGGGGAGCCTCGAACTGCTGGAGCTGCTGCGCCGTCATGAGATTGATGCGGCCTTCATCACCAGTATGCAGCAGCCGGAGGAAAACAGCGAGTTTTGTATGACGACAATCTCTTCCTTTTCCTATTTTCTCGCCGTCCCCAAGGGGCACCGGCTGGCGCAGGAACCGTTTGTCCATCTCGAGGAGCTGCGCGATGAGCCGTTTGTGTTCCACGACCGCAATCTGGCGATGTACCGCATCTGCATGAGGGCTTGCCGGGAGGCGGGATTTGAGCCGAAGATTGTCTGTACCACAACCCATGCATGGTTCCGTTACTATATGATCGAGGCGGGGCTGGGCATTGGCTTCTTCCCCTATGAAGATTTTCTTTCCTTCCCGGCCAATCGGGTCAGCCGTCTGCGAATCCGCCCGGCCATCGAACCGCTGCTGTCTCTGGCGGTTCTGCGGCAGACCGAACCCAATCCGTTGGTGGACACCTTCCACGACTTTGTGCGTACCTGGATTCATATTCACCATTCGAGCCTGCACGAAGAGGTCTAAGCAAAAATCAGGAAAAGCGCTCCCGCAGGGAGCGCTTTTTTGTATATTGCAAACCACTGGCTGAGCCAGTGGTTTGCAAAAAGCCTGCGGCGATAAACAGAAACGGGGCAGAGGGCAAAGGATACGGATTGCCACACAAATGCAGAGGCGCGGGTTCGCAGAGACAGGAAGGGGAAGGCAAAATGGGACGGGGCAACAGCATTTGCCGCCATTGCGAGTCAGTAATCAGACCGGCATGGCAATCCGCTCTTCTCCTGTTTTCAAGAGCGGAAAGCCGAGGTGTGGTGTAAAGCCGTAAAAGAGCGGCCTTACGCGACCGGCAGGTCGTATCTGCGCGTTTCACGCGCGCGCCTCGCACTGTGCTGTCCGAGCCGGTGTGGGAAAACACCCCGTCGAATGTTCGTACTTGCGCGTTTCACGCGCGCTGGAAACAAAGAGCTTTGCTTGCATCTGAAATACCACCGGCTATGCCGGCGGCTGATGATTAGTTTTGACAGTGATAAAACAAAATTTGGTTAAATGATCAAATATTGATTCAAAACTTTATCTATTTTATCAAAAAATAAAAAAGAAGCAAAATTCTGATTGAAAGTCAAAAAAAACTATGATAGGATTCAAAATAGAATCCTAAATTGAATTAACAATATAATTCAAATTCAAAAGAGGAGTGATGGTGTTGTTCACAAGGCAGGAACTGCTGACTCACTATGAAACGATGGTGAAGATCCGCAAATTTGACTTGGAAGCAAAACGCGCCCGCGAGGCGAACGAGATTCTGGGCAACGTGCATGTGTATGTGGGGGAAGAAGCGATTGCCGCCGGCGTCTGTGCGAACCTTGAGCGGAAGGACTGCATCGAGAGCACCCACCGCGGCCATGGTCATACCATTGCCAAGGGAGCGGATATCAACGCAATGATGGCCGAGCTTTACGGCAAGGCGACAGGCTGCTGCCATGGCAAGGGCGGCTCTCAGCACATCGCGGATTTCAGCGTGGGAATGCTGGGCGCGAACGGCATCGTCGGCGGAGGCTACGGCCCGGCGGTTGGCGCGGCTCTGGCGGCGCGTATTTTGAAAACCGGAGCGATTTCGGTGGTGTTCTTTGGGGACGGGGCCGCAAACCGGGGCACCTTCCATGAGGCGGCGAACATTGCGGCCGCCTACCGTCTGCCGGTGATCTTTGTCTGCGAAAACAACACGTGGGCCTGCGCGACCCCTTCCGAGGTGGGTCACACCCAGTCGGTTACCGAGATATCCCGGCGGGCCATCGGCTATGATATGGCGAGCTGTGTGGTTAACGGCAACGACTTTTTTGCCGTCTATGAGGGGATGAAGAAGCTGGCCGAGCGGGCAAGAGGCGGCGAGGGGAACCGCTGCGGCATTCTGGAATGCCAGACGTGGCGTCCGCTGGGACATGTCATCGGGGATACGCAGCCCTATCGCGACGCTAGGGAAGCATGGGCCAGAATGTGTGCCGACGACTGCATCGAGAACTATGAGCGGCGCTGCATCGCCGAGGGCTGGCTGGAGAAGAAGGACTTTGAGGAAATTCAGGACAGGGTTGAAAAGATGATTCGGGATGCAAAGCAGTTTGCTGTTGACAGCCCTTATCCGGACGCTTCCGAACTGACGACGGATCTTTACGATTGAGGGGGGACTGGAGATGAGCATAAAAAGTTATCGCGAGGCGACCTTTGACGCCATGAAAGAAGAGATGATCCGCGACGGCACCGTTTACGCCATTGCGGAGGACATCAACGGCAACGGGGGAACGCATGGCCGCTATACCGGCCTGGGAGAGGCGATCGGCGATCCCGGAAGGGTCATCGACGCGCCGATTTCCGAGGCGATCATTGTCGGCAGCGCGGTGGGAGCGGCGATGTCCGGCCTGCGTCCGATTGTGGACCTGCGGTTTTCCAACTGCATCCCCTGCGCGATGGATGAAATCGTCAACCAGGCGGCCAAATCCCGCTACATGTTTGGCGGGCAGGCCAAGGTTCCGATGGTGATCCGGGCGCCTGACGGCATCCTCAAGATGCAGGGAGCGCATCACACCGACTGCCTTGAGGCGTGGTTTACCCATGTTCCGGGCCTGCAGGTTGTGGTTCCCTCCACTCCGGCGGAAGGAAAGGGCCTTCTGAAAACCGCGATCCGGAATGACAACCCGGTGCTCTTTTTCGAGCATAAAAAGCTGATGGCCATGACCGGGGAGGTCCCGGAGGAGGATTATACCATTCCGTTCGGCAAGGCGCGGGTCGTCCGCGAGGGCCGGGACGTCTCGGTGATCGTATACGGCATCATGGTCAGCCGCGCGCTCGAAGCGGCGGAAAAGCTGGCCGCCGAGGGGATCGACGCGGAGATTATCGATCTGCGGACCCTTTCCCCCTGGGACAGAGAGGCGGTGCTCGCCTCGGTGAAAAAGACCGGCCGGGCCGTCGTCGCCCACGAGGCGGTGCGGCAGAGCGGCTTTGGCGCCGAAATTTCCGCCACCATCGCGGAGGAGGCGTTCGGCGCGCTCAAGGCGCCGGTGATCCGAATCGGGGCTCCGTTTGTGCCGATTCCGATGGCGCCCAACCTCGAGGACCTGTGCCGCGTGCTCCCTGAAAACATCTATGAGGGCGTTCACAGGGCTCTCGGCAGGCAGTCCGATCGCTGACACATATCACAATATAATGCTGGAGGTGCGGCAAAATCATGAAAGTATCCAAGGAGCAGGCTCTCAAATTTTATGAAACCATGTGCTTGATCCGCGAATTTGAAACCTCGGTCAAACACGATTTTCTCAATGGGGAAATCCCCGGGTTCGTCCATCTGTATATCGGGGAAGAGGCGGTCGCCACCGGAATCTGCGCGGCGCTCGACGACACCGACTACATCGAAAGCACCCACCGCGGCCACGGCCACTGCATCGCGAAGGGCGCCGATATCGACCGCATGATGGCGGAGATTTTTGGGAAAAAGACCGGCCTTTGCAAAGGCAAGGGAGGCTCGATGCATATCGCGGACTTCAGCGTCGGGATGCTCGGCGCGAACGGCGTGGTGGGCGGCGGCTACAACCTGGCCGCCGGAGCGGCGCTGGCCAACAAGATGATCCTGAAGAACGACCGCGTCTCGGTGGTGTTCTTCGGAGACGGCGCCTCCAACCGCGGCACCTTCCACGAGGCCGCCAACGTCTCCTCCGCCTGGAAGCTGCCGACCATCTTCGTCAACGAGATGAACCAGTGGGCCTCCACCACCCCTTATGAGACGACTACCGCGGTGAAGGATATCTCCGACCGCGCCAAGGGCTACCACATGCCCGCCGTCATCGCCGACGGCAAAAACGTATTCGAGGTCTACGCCGCCGCGGTCGAGGCGGTCGAGCGGGCCCGGGCCGGGGAAGGCCCCACCTTCATCGAGTGCAAGACCTTCCGCGTGGAGGGGCATTTCGTGGGCGATCCCGAGCTTTACCGCACGAGGGAATATGTCAAGGAGAACGCGGCGCTCAATGATCCGCTCACATGGTTCGACCGGACGATGACCCGGAAGAACGGCTACATCGACGGCGTGATCGAGCCGCAGGAGCTCGAAGCAGTCCGCGCCGCTGCCAAGGAGAAGATTGTCAAAGCGAAGGAGTTCGCCATGAGCAGCGAATATCCCGATCCGGATCAGTACACCGCTGATCTGTATCTCTAAAGGGAGGGACCACTGATGCGTAAATTGTCTTTTTCGATGGCCACCTGTGAGGCAATGGCCGAGGAGATGGCTCTGGACGACAAAATTTTTGTCATGGGCGAGGATCTGGCCCGCCAGGGCGGAATTTTCGGACAGTTCAAAGGGCTGCCCGAGAAATTTCCCGGCCGGGTGATCGACACCCCGATTTCGGAGACCTTCATCATCGGCGGCGGCGTCGGCGCCGCGCTGGCGGGCGCCCGCCCGGTCGTTGATATGCACTTTGCCGACTTCATCGGCGTCTGCATGGATGAGATTTTCAACCAGATGGCCAAGGTCCGCTATATGTTCGGCGGGCAGGCAAAGGTGCCGCTGGTTCTGCGCGCTCCCGATGGGATGACGATTCAGGGTGCGGCACAGCATTCTCAGGCGGTTGAGGCGTGGTTCTGCCACATTCCGGGCATTCAGGTGGTGGCTCCCTCCAACCCCGAGGATGCCAAGGCGGTGCTCAAGGCGGCCATCCGCAGCGACAACCCGGTCATCTATTTCGAGAACAAAATTCTGTATAAAGAGACCGCGATGGTCCCCGAGATCGCCGATGAGGTTCCCTACACCATCGGCAAAGCGAAGGTCAGGCGCGAAGGAAAGGACGTGACCATCGTTTCCTATTCCATCGGCATGAAAAACGCCCTCGGCGCGGCGGAGCGGCTGGCCAAGGAGGGCATCGAGGCCGAGGTAATCGACCTGATCTCCCTTTCTCCCTGGGATAAGGAGGCGGTCCTCACATCGGTCAAAAAGACCCACCGGCTCTGTATCGCGCACGAGGCGGTCAAGCAGGGCGGATTCGGCGCGGAGATCGCCGCCACGGTGGCGGAGGAAGCCATCGAGTATCTCGACGCGCCGATCCTGCGCTATGGCGCGCCCTTCTGCCCGATTCCCTTCGCGCCCACCCTGGAAAAGATGGTCCGCGTGTTCCCCGAGGACCTGGTGAAGGGCATCAAAGGGATGTTTGAATGACTGCGAAAAAGGAGATGCAGTGATGGCAACTGAAGTATTGATGCCCAAGCTCGGCCTGACCATGACCGAGGGCACGATTCTGGAATGGAAAAAAAAGGAGGGGGACCCGGTTCGGAAGGGGGACCTTCTCTTCTCGGTGGAAACCGATAAGCTGACCAACGACGTGGAGGCCGACGCCGACGGGACTCTGCTCAAAATTCTTGTGCCGGAGGGGGAAACCTCCGGCTGCAAGACGGTAATCGCCTATATCGGCGCGCCCGGCGAGACGGTGGGCGCGGCGCCGGCCTCTGCCGCCGTTCCCGCGCCGGCTCCGGTTCCGGCCGCGCCGGCCGCTTTGGCGTCTTCGGCGGCTCCGAAGGCGCACCGCGAGGGCGGGTATGTCACCGCCACCCCCTATGCCAAAAAGCTGGCCCATGACAAGGGCTTTCCGCTCGGAGAAATTTCCGCAACCGGCCCCCGCGGCATGGTGATGGCGAGGGATGTTGAGGCATTTACTCCCGCGCCGCGCGTCAAGCTCTCGCCGATGGCCGCCAGGCTGGCCGAGGAGATGGGGGTCGATGTGTCGGTGTTTGAAAGCGTCAACCGCATCATGAAGGCCGATGTGCTGGGAATGGTTCACCATGAGGAGCCTGCCGCCCCGGCGCCTGCGGCCGTTTCCGCCGCGGCGCCTCCGGAATGCGCCGGGGAGAAGCCGGAGAAAGTTTCCGCCCTGCGCCGCAGCATCGCCGCCAATATGTCGGCAAGCTGGAGCATCTCGCCCCGTGTGACCTACACCCACCCGGTCGATGCGACCGCCATGAAACAGCTGCGCGCCTCCCTCAAGGATGAATTCAAGGAGCAGGGGATCAAGCTGACCTACAACCACATCCTGATGATGTGCACGGCCAGAGCTTTGACCGAGTTCCCTGATGTCAACGCCAGCTTCAGGGACAACATGATCACCCGGCACCACCATGTCAATTTGGGCCTTGCCGTCGCCAAGGGGGATGGGCTGATCGTCCCGAACCTGAAGAACTGCGAGGCACTCGGTTTGGCGGAGATTGCAAAAGGCACCGAAGCGATGATTGAGGCGGCCCGTACCGGAAAGCTGACAATGGACGGCATGACGGGCGGCACCTTCACCATCAGCAGCCTCGGCCCCTATGGAATCACCTCCTTTTCTCCCATCATCAACCAGCCGGAGCTTGCGATTCTGGGCGTCTGCGATATTGTTGACACCCCCGTTGTCCGCGAAGGGCAGGTTGTTGTGCGCCCGATGATGAATCTCTGCCTGACGGCGGATCACCGGGTGATCGACGGCGTGATGGCATCGCGTTTCCTGCGCCGGATCACCGAGCTTCTCGAGAATCCCTGCCGGCTTCTGGCGTAATGAACGGGCGGCCGGAATCGGCCGCCCGTTCCCGCAAGCCCGATCAAAAAGAGAGCCTGCACCAACGGGCGAATCTCAACGTGTCCGCTTCCCGCAAGCCCGATCAAAAAGAGAGCCTGCACCAACAGGCGAGTCTCAACGCGTCCGCTTCCCGCAAGCCCGATTAAAAGAGAGCCTGCACCAACGGGCGAGTCTCAACGTGTCCGCTCCCCGCAAGCCCGATTAAAAAGAGAGCCTGCACCAACAGGCGAGTCTCAACGTGTCCGCTTCCCGCAAGCCC
>Ga0129314_1000923_pt1 | contig 24900 bp, 24 predicted proteins | sample O1111metagenome_FD_94431 | JGI IMG/M metagenome (GOLD analysis project Ga0129314, IMG submission 94431) | Orangutan individual fecal microbial communities from fecal samples from Wisconsin, USA - O1111 metagenome | ecosystem: Host-associated > Mammals > Digestive system > Large intestine > Fecal... | reverse complement strand
GGAAAATATCATGAATACATCCCCTTGGACGGGCACCATGTATGGCGGGCCACTAAAAACCGCCACTGGTTCGGTCCAACCAAGGCCGAGGTCTCCCTGGTGTGGCTCTTGGGTCGTGGAAATATCAACGACAGGAAAGGAGGCGGAAGATGAGAATGAGATATGCTTTCCGATGGATATGGGCAGTCGTCCTCCCGATCCTGTTCGTCGGTTGCGAGCACAAGGAACTCTGCCTCGAACATACGCATTCCCGCCGACTGCGGGTAGCGTTCGACTGGAGTCGGCTTGCCGGACACGGGAAGCCGGAAGGCATGCGTGTGGTGTTTTTCCCGGCAGAGGGGACGGGCGAACCGTGGATATTCGACTTTCCGGGCGGAGAGGGGCGCACGATAGAACTGCCGGAACGCCGTTACGGCGTCGTATGCTTCAATTATGACACGGACGGCATCGTCTGGGAGAACGAAAACAGCTACCGGGAGTTCACCGCACGCTCCCGCGACGCGCTGTTGCCCGACGGCGGACAGGCGCGCGCCACTCCCTCGTGGATGTGCGGCGACCGTGTGGATCTGTTGACGCTGAAAGGAATCTCCCCGGGGACGGAACAGACCGTCACCCTGTATCCTGCGGGCATGGTGTGCCGCTACACTTTCGAGGTGAACGGCATACGTAACGTGGAACAGGCGGCCGACATCCGGGCGAGCCTGTCGGACATGTCGGGAGCGTTGCTCATGGCGGAAAACAGATTGCCTGACGGACTTTCGGAGAACCTGCTTTTCGGCGGAACGGTCACCGGCGGAAAGATAACCGGAGCGTTCTACACGTTCGGGTGTTGCCAGGGCAGCGACGAGCCGAACGTCTTCAAACTGTATGTGAAGAGCCGGGACGGCAAGACCTACGTACTCGGACAGGATGTATCCGGACAGGTGCACGCCGTGCCGGTTTCGGGACATCTCGGCGACGTGCATCTCGTCATCGATCTCGACTTCGAAATTCCGGAAACGCCCGGAAACAGTACCGGATTCGATGTCGGCGCGGACGACTGGACGGATGTTAGTGAAGATATTACATGTTGATTTTTTTAACCATTATATTTTTTAGGTATGAACAGATTATTTATTTTGACGGCATGCGCTTCGGCGGCGCTGCTGTGCGGATGCTCCAACGACGAGCTGGCAAACGTGGAAACTTCCACACAGGACATGATCGGTTTCCACGTGGTGGGAAACCGGGCGGAAACGAGGGCGACGCCCATCACCCAGGATAATTTGAACACAACGGACTTCGGTGTGTTCGCATTCACGGAGAGTGGCACCATGTTCATGGGCAAAAAAGACAACGAATATAGCGATGACGGGGTGGAAATCGAATTCAATAACAATCAGTGGAGCTATCGCGACCCCGCAGAACTCCGCTATTGGCCCGAAGAAACGACCCCGTTGGATTTCTACGCGTTCAATCCCGCCACTGTTAGTGATTATATGCAATGGTTTTATACGCTGGATGTCAATCCTGACGAGCAAAAGATAAAATACACCTGCATCGACGAATATGGAAGCGGTGGTGAGGAAAAGAACTACGACGTGATGTATGCCGTGGCCAAAGAGCAGAAAAAATCGACGAACTACGGCAAGGTGAAGTTGCAGTTCAAACATATTTTGTCGCAAGTCGTGTTCCAGGCGAGAACCCGATACGAGAACATGAAGGTGGATATCAAGGACATCAAGATACATAATATCAAATTCGGCGGCACTTTCACGCTCCCCGGGACAGACGATAGATTGCCCAGGTTTGAAGATTGGACATTGAATGAGAATACAGCACCCGCGTTTACCGTAGTGAAAGACGCTTCCATCACGGTAGAGAGCGACACGGAGGTTACCGACATTACCTCCGCCACCCCGATGTTGAACGTTCCGCAGACGCTGACAGAATGGGATGTGGCAGAAAATTCCACAAGCAAGGCTGATGCCGACTACGCAAAGCAATGTTATCTGGAAATCAACTGCAAGATTCGGCAGAATGACGTTTATCTTCACGGTTCCGCCGAAGAATATAAGGTAATCTACGTGCCGTTCGGTGCGGAATGGCAACCCGGCAAACGTTACGTATATACTTTGGTATTCGGCGGAGGGTATGATGATCAGGGAAATCCTATTCTGAACGCAATCACTTTCGAACCCGAAATCGAACCATGGGGTGAACAATCTGAAGAAAACGCGGTTCAAATCAGATGACAGGTCATCCTTGACAATCAATTAACCGGAGAAGCCGCCGGGCAAGGGTTTGTTTCCCTGCCCGGCGGCTTCTCCTTTCAATATCAATAGTTTATAATTATATACAGGACTTGCAATCATAGGCAGCAAGCGGGGGACTGAACCACTTGCCGCCTATGATTTTTGTGGTTACCACGCTTTTTTCCCTTATGAAACAGCCGTACCGGTACATTGAAGGCATTGCGTACCCTATCAGCCGTAACAAATACTTCTCTATCCGACAAGCATTGATAGTGCCAGATGATTTGAGCCTTGATGTTGTCCAATGCCAGGTTGATGACCCGTGCTTCCTTGCACTTTTACTTCGACGGGGCTTTCATCATCTTTCCTCATAAGTCATTGAACAACAGCTCCGCTATCATCATTTATTCGTTTCTGCTTGCTTTTTCCGGTGGTATATAGTATATTTGTCACTGCCTGAAGAGGCCATTTGCTGCAACATACAAATAAAACCCGCTACTGTTGCTTCCTTGTTACTTACCCCTGTATTGTTGATTATAAAGACCTAATTTACAACAAGATATTATTTTATATTGGTTAGTAGACCACCAGCCTATGCGGAATACAATTAAGGCTATGAGCATCACTATTTTATCTATTCCCACAACAATCCCGGAAGTAAGTGACGTGAACCAAAGTTTGGCTGCATCCTTTTCCATATTGGTCACTTCGTCCACCCCGGTCTGTTCCATAGTGGCTTCTATCAAATTCGGGTCGGAAGTTCCGCTGTGTGCCACATCCGCCTGTGCTTGCAGGCTGGTGTACATCGTGTCCCTTGCATAGATAAGCTGCTGTACTTCCTTGAATTTGTCTTCTATCTGTGTGGCTTCTGCCTGGTACAGGTCATGAGTGTAAGAGCCGATACAGTTCGGGATATATGAAAGGAAATCCAACACGCACCAGTTGCTTCCGCTGTTTGCCATACCCGTGTCTGCCGGAGGGTACCACCAGCAAAGGATAATTGAAATCGCCAATGGCTTGAACAACTTCATTATGTCCAGCGGTTCGTTCTTGACCATCATCTTGTACGCCATACCTGCTGCCATGACGATCGCAAACAAGGCCGCAAGTGCCATACACATTTGGAGAATCCACCAAAACGGACCCTGTGAGCCTGTGAAAGTGGCGTCCGTCAGGAACTCGTTGGTCTGAAAAATCACATCATCGATCTCCTCTTCGAGCAGATTTATGCCGAAGTCTGAAAGTATATCTCCGCTTGCCATTTGTCTTGCTTTTTATTTATTATGTTTTATCTGTTGACACTCTCGTTTCCATTACCGTCTCCGTTCCCGTCATCATTCCGCGACCCTCGTGCTGCCGACCGGGATTCATTCCAGCGGCTCATGGCGTTTTTCGCAATACCGCCTTTGTTGATGAAGCGGTTGTCCGTTGCCGAAAGGAGATTCTTCGTGGCATTGCGGTTGCTCAACTGGATGAGATATTTCACCAGTACATCGTTTTGCCGGGAGACATCGGCATAGATTTGCAGATACTCTTTCTTACGCTGCGCGTTGGGCATATAGGCATCCCTTGTCGCCTTGATTGCGCATTGATAGACACGGTAATAGTCGTTCCACCGTTCTTTCTCTTTTGGCGAGCCGCCTGTCATCATTATGCGGTCAATGTTCTTCTGAAACTGCCGCATCTGGGATTCCACCTTGTCCTTTTCCGCAAGCCAGGCCAGATCCACTTGTCGGTCTGCCACATTCAAGGCTTCAATCTTGGCTCTGCTTGTGAGTGCGGAATCTATGGCTTCCGCTTCATCTACCTGCTGATAGGAAGCCACGCCTGCCGCCGTGCGGAATGTAAGTTTGTTCTTGACCGCTGCCGTTTTCTTGTACTTGTTGTGCAGCACCGTGTAATAAAGTTCCGGTTTGAGTGCACCGGCTCCAGTTTCTTCCACTGTGATTTGGTTCATTTTGGGCGAATCATGGTTGTAGGTGACATATTGGGCGTTTGCCGCAATAGTTGCTACTAACAGCATCGTTGTAAAAATCCATTTCATAATTTCTCTATTTTTAGTTATCAATAATCAAGTTTACCTGATTGTCTCCACCGTCCGAAAGCATCGTCAATAAGTTCCCGTTTGGTCTTGGTACGATAGACTTTCTCTTTCCAGTAGCCGATACGAACCTGTATGTACCGCCAGGTCTCGAAGTAGGCACGGTTCAAGTGCTTCTCGATATTGTCAAGAGAACGGTTGATACTATTAAGCACCATCAGCAAGTCCGAAGTGGAACAAGCCGCCGCACCTGTGGCGTACAGAACCAAATCGCTCACGGATTTATATAGGTATTCTCCTTCCTGGGCTATCATCCGTATGGCTCCGGCATTGATGGATAATATCAGCGTGTCCGCCAACTCTATGTGTTTCCGCTTGATGACCTTCTCATTGAAATCTTCAAGCATCGCCTTGTAGTCGGATATTCTTTCGCTGACCCCTTTGTAGGTGGAATGTACATTCAATGCCGTGCGCAGGGACTGGTACATCACGTCAATCACATCGAAAGCTCTGGTGTACTTGTCCAGATCCACGTTCAACTCCTTATAACCCACCGTTTCCTTGCGGCTGTACTCATGCAACAGTTTATTGCTGTGTTCCAAGGTGGAACGTGCCAGCAGGAGACTCCGCTGTTGCTTGTGGTCATTGATATAGGCTTCAACCGTCCCCACATCAAAACTCCATTGCGCATTTGCGGACAGGGGTGCCAGCAGCATTATCAACAGTCCGAATATATATGTCCTGCCTCTTTTCATCGCTTGCCCTCCTTAGTCTTTCTGTTTCGTGCGTTTTCCATCCAACGGTCGTGACATTCCTCCACGAGGGAAAGTCTGCGCCCCTGATCATCGTCAACGGGTGGCAGAACATCTTTCAGCACGTCAATGATACTGCGCCTGTAGTGCATCATCTTTTCCAATGATACCAAGTCGGCGTAAATCTTCGTGAGCCGGGAATCCACTTCACGGGCTATCTCCAGCCGGTCGCTTGACCAAAGCAGGTGATACATATCGTTTGTTTTCGTGTTCTCCTGCGGTGCAGTACGGGCATATTCAGTCGTTATCTTGCACTTCGGATATTCTTTCGCGATTTCCGCTATGCGGTCATTGACCAGTTTTGTCTTTTCCTTGTCACTCATATCGGGATCGAGCGTAATCACTTCCACCACATGGGTATCGGAATACTCCGTTGTCAAGTCCCAGGAGATTTGCAGGATAGCCCTGTGTATCTTGATGCCAAGGAAGTATTTGGGCTTTCGGGCAATTTTCAGTGTCGCCTTGAATGTGATGATGCCGTTGATATTCGGGATTGTGCCTTTTCGGATATAGGTGTAGCCGTTCCAGGAACCGTTGTCCTGCCAGGTGATATTGTAAGCCGTCTTGCAGTCTTGCATGATAGCCGGTATCCGGTAATAGTCATCGGTCTGCACATCGTTGTCGCTTTTGGCTTCTTCTTTTGCCTGTGCGATTTCCTCTTGCTTCTGCTGCCAAGCGGCAAGTTCAGGTTTCAACCTGTCTATCTCCGCTTTGTTCTCATTGTATTTCTGACGGAGAGAAACGGCATCCTCCACACTGGCATTGGCAATCTGTTTGATAAGCGATTCGTTTTCCTTTTCCAATGCGGATATTTGTGACTGGAGCGAGTAAACCTTGTTGTCCGCTTCCCGCTGCATGGCATCGAGTTCAGACATATCCAGTTCCTCGCTTTCGGCTGTAGTCTTCATCGCGCATTCTTTGGAATGGGCGTTGAGCGTACTTCCGCATTTCCAGCACTTGTACTGGGTTGTTCCCTGCCCAAGTGTCGCACCGTCCGAACAGGTAACACTGATTGTTACCGTCTCGCATCCTTTCAGTTTCTCTTCATTGGTTGCCTGGTAATAGTTCCGGCTGTCGGAAGCAATATAATAGACATAGCCGTCTTCGTTGTCGTTAAACTCTGACAGATGTGCGTTAAGTTGTGCCTTGAATGTGTTCAAATCCATGGAATAGGAATCGAACACGTCTTCATAGACTATTTCCTCGTTGTTCCAACTTTTCGTGACGTGGATTTCGTAGGCGTATGCCTTCTTGGTCTGCTTCTTTCCTTTTTTAATGATATAGCTGGACAGGTAATAATTGATGGTGTAACTGAAGCCGTCATTGGCATTGTTAAGCTGCTGCACCCTGTTCCTTGACCATCCGGCATAGCGTTCCGAATTGGAAAGGGCCTGTTCTTTTTGCGACGCGTTAGGATAGAAGTTCGGATCGCTTGTCTTGAAGCGGGTCCATTCACCACCTTCAAGGATGCTCTTGTCATCTGTCGGGGGATAATAGTCGCAGAGGGAGACACTGCCACGGTCACGCCTCGCTATGTACCATCGCTGGGTGTAGTAATTCCCGGCCGTTTCGTCCAGATAATCGGTAATCCACGAAGTGAGGTTGTAGTCGCTGAACTTGAACAATCCTGCCACATTTTCTTCACCACCCACGATGCCCAGTATGGTCTGTCCGGCATTGTTCTCCAGTTGCTCGAAAAGTCCGTTGTAATGCTCGTAGATGTCAATGACCTTGCTGACCTTACCGTTCATCAGCTCATGGAAAGAGTTTTGCTGCAAAAGGGCGTTACCGATGTTGGTGATACCCGAAGTGGCAAGACCGGCTCCCATTTGGTAGAGTTTGTCCAAATCGGCTTTCAGGTTTTCCTTGGTGAAGTTGCCCGGCACTTTGGATATGTCATCAAAGAGCCGTTGCCAGTCCACGTTGCCAATCTCGGAGAGTTTTAAGATGGAGGCGATTTCCTCATTGATTTCCAGAAAGGCGATATCGGAGAAAGACAGTGTGCTGTTGGTGACAACGCTCTCGAACTGCATACAGAGGGATTTGGTGTCATCGCACACTTTCATCAGATAACTGCACCAATGGAGTGCGGTCTGTGGAGAACGGAGCATCAGCTTGGCGACAATCCATGTCTTCGGGATAATCTTGTGCGCCACCAAGTGATAAATCCTGCGGTAGTAGTAATTTTCGGTAGCACTGCTCCAGATGCCCAAATCAGTGAGTGCCTTCCTCTCCAGGAACTTGCTGGCAAATATTCCGGCAGTGGCCACTTCCGAAGCCTTGTAGTGTTTCAGTATGTTCTGCACCTGCTCGTCATAATACGCTTCTGCAACGGTACCCGTACCGTATGCCGCGACCATGGCAGCCACGGTTTTCGCATCGAAGTTCACGCTGTAATACTGGGCATGGGCTTGCTGTGCGAAAATCGTGGCTATTGTCATTATTATGAGAGCGAATCGTTTCATTGTTGTTTTGTCTTTGGTTGATGAAGATTCAATACTTTCCCGGTAGCGTTCACTTTTTGGGCGAAGGGCAGGGACTTGCTTATTCCGGAAGCATCCCAGTCAGCGCAATAACGCTCGATGGCTTCCTTGTGGCTGCATTGCAGTTCAGCCTTGTAGAGCTTCAAGGCTTCTTTCTCGGCCCGTTCTGTGGTATAGGTCATATAGCACTCATGCGGTTCCTCCACACCATACACACCGCTGGTAGTGCCACGGCGGATAAAGACCTCACGAAAGAACGAACGCCCCTCTTTATTCTCCAGTCGGTTGATGGTAAAGATTTTCTTGCAGTCCACGTCTGTCAGACCGAGAATAGCCTTGATAGTATCAAAGCGTTCACGGAACTTGCTTTGGTCAAGCAGCATTACCACATCGGAGTTGTTGATGATAGCCTCCTTTACAATCTCAGACCCGATGATGTCCTGAATCTCTTGTGTGACCACGCCCACTGAAGCCCAGAACTTTCGGGCGGTCTTATACATGAATTTGATGTATTCTGCCATAAGAGGGCTGGCTATGGCTTTCCATGCCTCCTCAATGACCAGGACTTTGCGGTTCTTCTTGATACGCATCTTTTGCAGGAACACGTCCATGATGATGAGTGTCACCAAGGGGAACAGGAGCGGGTCATCTTTTATGGAATCGATTTCAAAGACAATGAAGGTCTCATCAAACAGCGAACTGTCCATGTTTTCGTTCAGCGTCTTGTCGTGGTTGCCACCTCGATAGAAATCTTTCATCATATACCGGTAGGTGGAAATGTCTATCCCGGTTATACTGTTTTCATTGCAGATGTCGGGAATGCGTTGTACGGAGAACTCATAGAACGTGTTGAATGACAGTGATTCCACTTTCAGTTCCTTTCTCCTGCGTTCTATCTCGTCTATGACAGTTTCTATCCGTGCGTTCAGTTCCGTTTCATTTTCAGCGCGGTTGCCGTTTTTGTTTCGTTCGTCAATCAAAAGGCTTTTGCGCAAGTCCTCCCGTTGGGGTGGAGTGAAACCATCGAAACCGTTGAAGTAGGTATCGTAATATTCGGTGATGACCTGCTCGATCAGCCTGTCTTCCGTTTTGGTGACCGTCCCTTGGCTGCCTTTCCAAATCAGCAGCACGAGATTTTTCAGGAAGCCTGTCTTTTCCACGTTCAATTCCTGCCTGTTGATGCGGAAAGGGTTCATCGTAATCGGGCATTCCTCCGTGTAAGAGATATATTTTCCCCCAAAATACTCGCACAATCCCTCGTATGAGTTACCGGTATCTACCATTACCACGTCCGTCCCTTGCTCGTGAAGCTGGCGCACAACGCTGTTCATGTGGAACGACTTGCCGCTGCCACTTGGACCTAAACAGAAAAAATTACTGTTGTCGGTCAATTTCTCCGCGCCCTCTTTTCCTGTGATGTCGATAGCCACAGGCACGCCTTGCCTGTCCGTGTAATATATCTTCAAAGGAGTTTTCTCGCTATGCAGGATGCGTTCCTTGTACATCAGACAGGCTGCCGCATCACCCAAGGTAAGGAAACGATCATAGTCGGGATTCATACCGTAACAGTTGCCCGGAAAGGAATTGACGAACAGCTCCAACTGGTTGTAGGCTCTTTTGGAAATATGGATGCCCATCCTTGAAAACTGGTTTTCCAGATGGTTGGTGCATTTGTGGAGGTCTGTGTCAGCGGACATGGCTACTACAAGATTGTAGTGCGTATAGACCAGTTGCTTGCTTTCCCTTGCCACTACCTCCTGCACACGCTTGATGTCCTCTACCGCCATCTGATTACCGGGATTGGGCATACTCGCATGGCGGTTCTTCTTTTTGTCAAGCAAGGCCAGTTCCCTCTTTTGGTTGGGAATGAATATCATCTGGTTATACACCACTGCTTCGGTATTGGGAATACCGGACACGACAGACACCAGATCCATCGGCATACTGCTGTTGTTGACCTCCACGTTGGTATAGGGACGGATGACAGACGGCAGGCTCACGTTATCCACATCCACAAGGCTATACACCTTGCACCGTTTGTCTCCCATAGAGATACATTCGTCATCCACCTTGAAGTTAGTCATCGAGACTACCTTGTCACGGAAGTTCATGGCGAAATAACGGTCAACATATTCATTGACTTCCTGCCTGTTCAGGAATCTCACCTGTACGCCGGCATCACGCAGCTGGTCGTGAACCTTGCGTATCTTTACAAGGAAGTCTCGCCACTTTTTGCCGTCAAAAGAAAACAGACGGCTTTTCTTGACTTCCTGAGTGATAGTCAGGTAACATTCGCTGTCGGTATAAGGTCTTCCGTTGAAGTAACGGAAATAGGATGTGGAGAGAAATTCACGGTTCTCGTCGCTCTCTTCCGTGAACTTTTTCCGGATAAAAATATCCTGCTTGTGTATGGCATAGCCCTCTCCCAAAGTTTGTGCAATGGCGGTGAAAAGTTGCGTGAACTCATAGTAAGAGTCGATATTGGCGCAATATTTCTGTACCGGGTTCTCCAGTTTCAGTACAGCGGAATATTCTCCGGTCTTGGTATATATCACACCAATCCCGTCCGCTTCTTCCACGGAGAAATAGATGTCCTGAAAGATGCGTTTCCGCTTGCCGCCTGTTCCAAAGGCATAGACCGACACGGCCATGCCCACGCAAAGGGCAATGAAGACTATGAAAACATATATAATCATTCGGCTGTTTACAATTAAGGGCAGGCTGACCTATTGAAAGGCCAAGCCCACCCACGTTCAACATTCAATATATCCATTCATGGTCAAATGGTTTTCTGTTACATTTTCTTTGAGTAGGCATAGATGAACACCCCACGTTCCTGCCGTTTGCTGTGCAGTCCCTTGCGCTGCTTGAACAGAATCAGTCCCACACCGCTTGTCACGGTGACGGACAGGACAATCAGGGCAAGTACAAATCCTGCCATACAGTAGGCTATGATGAAGCCGACAATGGCGATGCCTATCGTGGCTGCCGCCCAATAGATGTAGCGACCCTGAATACCCATAAATTCAAGGGGACGTTGCAGCCCCTTGAACAATGGATAATCCGGATAGTGTTCCTCTTTCCCGTTCATGATACCTGCGGTTTAGGAGAGTCCGAAGAACAGAGGAAGTGCCTGGGCTGCCGCGATAAGGAAGATACAGGCTCCGACCACCATCATGATCTTCTTCTTGACATCCTGCTCCTCGTTGTTCATCGAGATGTATACCGAGATCGCACCCACCACGGCTACCACACCGGCAATGGCGTAACAGAGTTTCACCACGATAGGAACATACTTGGCGATTTCCTCGCTCACCTGGGTTAGAGCCGCTGTTCCGGCCGAGTAGTCTCCCGCGGTGGTCTGTGCCATCAATGCGGTCACACCGCACACCATCATCAGGCAGGTCATCCGCGTTTTCTTTGAAACCGCGATCCTCTTCGCGAATCCTTTTACTTTTTCAAACATGCTTGTCTTGTTTTAATTGAACTTTATTGATTGTTTTACACTCGTGATTTTCTAAATTCGATAGCCGAAGAATGCCGGGAAGACAATGGAAGCCCCGATGATGAAAAGGCACGAACCTACCAGCGTGAGTACGTGCCTGGTGATGCCGTCCTCGCCCGTGTTCATCTTGATGTATATCTGGAATGCGGCTATGACCGCAAAACCTCCTGCAACCGCGTAAATGATGTACTGGACATAGAGCATCATCGTCACCACATAGTCGTGCATGGAAGCCAGCGCGTCCGCTCCCCACGAGTAGTTCACGCCACCGCTTTTGGCGAAGACGGAACAGGGAAGCAGCATGCACAATGCGCTCAGTATTCTTTTGCCGTCGTGTCGTGTCATAGTTCATCAATTACGTTCTTGGTGGTTACACCTCCGTCCGAATGCAATTCTCCAATACCGTTTTGAATCATCAGCTTGTACAGTTCTGCGGAGTTATAGGGATTGGAGAAGGTGACCTGTGTCTCTTCCATGTTAGCCTTGACCTTGTTGTTCAGAGCCTCGATGACATCCTGTTTCGGCTTTTCGTCTGCGGGATTCGTTTCCTCTGATACATTCTGTGTCTCATCGATGTAGTGTGTCTCATACTCGTTGTCACCGATATTGAATCCCTTGTCGTTCTCCACCACGCTGACGCTTTCTTCCTCGTCAAAATCGCTCATGTCAAACTCTTCTTCTCCGGATTTTATCTTTTCCCCGTTTTTACCATAAAGGTCTCTTGCTATCATCACAGCGTAGTAGATAATGTATGCCACGGTCAGCGCAATGGCGAAGATGAAATATGCTTTCATATCTTATAGTCTGATTTTAGAATATGATTAAAATATGAACGCAAAGGAAATACAATAATTTCATACTACGAAATATCCTCACGAAAAGCGGCTGAATATTAAACATTATTCCGAGAAAATCTAAAATCATACTCAATTATCATACTTTAAGCGCAATTTTGAACAGAAATACGAGCCGATAAGGAATTGCAATGCACCCTTTCTAAACCCTTAGTTAATCCATTGTTTCACAAACGCATCTTTATAGAGCTGGTGTTCTCTTTACAGATGCCTGTGATTTATCTTTATTCAACGATAAAGTTGAATTTATTAGATTTTTCTTGCCAAATTCAGATAATATCATTAACTTTATACTCAAAATAATAGGAGTTGTATGGCTACAAAGGAAGAAGTTGAGTTTGTTTCTCTCCAGATTCATTCAAAAGGTAAAAGTATTCGGCATTGTCTTTCGTGAAGACAGGGGCAAGAATATGCAGACTCTTTTGGAATTGGAGATAACGCCTAAATACCGGGAAGATGTCATCATGAACCTTGACCCCGAAGATTACGTGGAAGGACCGATAGAGGATACCTTAAATAAAAAAGGAGAAATGTGGGTATTCGGAAAAGAGGTTAGCGGACGTGACGTATATATAAAGATTTCAATGGGCATCAGTAATTCAAGTGCCATTTGTATCTCTTTTCACATAGCAGAATATCGTATCACATATAAATTTAAGTAAGTCATGAAAAGTCCATTTACAGGAGGCGAAGCAGTCCTTGTCACAGAGACTCGAAAGACTGTTTTCAGAAAAGAGGAATACGAGTACACCCACCTGTGTTATCAATGTGTCGATACGCAGGAGACATTCACGACCACGCAAGTGGATACGTTCAATACTTCGCAGATATACAATAGTTATCGTACCGCCCATGGCATTCCTTATCCCGATGAGATAAAGGAGATACGCAGCCGTTATATGTTGTCGGCATTGAAGATGTCAAGGATTTTAGGTTTTGGCGATAACCAGTACCGTTTGTATGAGAATGGAGAAATTCCCAACGTGGCCAACGGACGAGTATTGAAAGCCATCCAGTCTCCAAAGACATTTGAGACATTCGTGGATGCGGCCAAAAACGTATTGTCTGACGATGAATACATGAAGATAAAAACACGTTTGGAAGAGTGCGAAGACCGTTCATCCATGGACGGTTTGATACACAAGCTCGTTTTCGATGACAATATACGCAGCCGATATAATGGTTACGCCATGTTATCCATAAGCAAGTTGAAGAACGTCCTTTTGTTCTTCATTGAAAAATTCAACGGTGTGTTTGTTACCCAAATGAACAAGATTTTGTTTTATACGGATTTCTTGTCTTATAGGGAAAACGGACAAGCTATTACGGGATTGTCGTTCAAAGCCATCCAATACGGCCCGGTGCCCAACAGATGGGACAGGGTGTATAGCCTGATTGATGACATTGACCAGATTGAGGTGGAGGGTAAGAACGGAAATGTGGGCAATAAGCTTGTGTCGGATATGCCATGCGACATTTCAAGTTTCTCCAACGAACAGTTGTCGATACTTGAAAAGGTGTATGACACTTTCAAGAACGACAATGCAGCTTCAATTTCAAACAAGAGCCACGAGGAACCGGCATGGATAGACAATCAAGGAACTCACTCATTCATTGATTTCAAATATGCTTTTTCTTTGAAAGCGATTTGAACGAACAAGTAAATTTACAATGAGGCGGTTATTCGGAATACTGACGGAAGACCGCCTTGTTTCATATCCTGATTGCATCAATAAGAGGAGTGTACTCAAAAGTACACTATAAAGTACACCAGAAAATGCACTGCAAATTGCACTATAAACTGCACTGGAATTGCACTGTAAACACAAAACAAGAAAAGCCCTCCTTGTTAGGGAGAGCCTTCTATGGGTTGTGATATACTATCAGAGGGAAGACAAAGACTAACGCCTTTTACCTCTCAGATAGTCATTCAGGTCTTTGTAGTTGTAGTAGTTTTTGGAGTGGTCGATTACCTTTATCCCGTAAAGTCCGGCAATAGTCTCGACGGTCTTTTGCCCGGCGAGGTCATTATCCAGATAACAATGGATGAAAATATATTGCTCCAGCTCCACAAGACACTTTTTCAAGTTGCTTACGGAGTTCATTACAAGAAAATCGGTAGGACTGTCGATGCAGACATGATAGTCTCCTTTTCTATGAAGTTCCTGGTAAGACAAGAAGTCCATAAAGCCCTCGAACACGCAGACATGGTTTTGGATTATATCCTTGTTATACCTGATGACGGATATGTCTTTCCCTTTTATACATCCCTTATAATAAGGATTACGCACCTCGTAACCGCCGGTCTTGTTTTCAAAGGCTATGGCGAAATAGTGTCTTTTGCGTAGCTCATAATGAATTTCCTTGCAATACAGCCTGCCGATATTCTCACTGATATACCTGGAACGAAGGTAAGACAACAGGGCATGGTGGCTCAGTTCTCTTACTTCCACGTTTTCCATTTCTTCCTCGACAGGACAGGGACGGACGCTCCGGCTTTGTAACTGTTGAAAAGGTACGCCAATGGCATTCTCGCTGATGCGGAGCAATACCACACTTACATTGCCAGTCCGATAAAGGTGTTTCCCCAATTCTATGATGTCACCTCCGGCAGAGAGCCCAAAGTCGTACCATTCGTTCAAATTATCGTTGACCTTGAACGAGGGAGTACGTTCCTCCCGTAACGGGGAGAGATACCAATACTGGCATCCACGCGCCTTGACCGGAGAATGTCCTATTATCCGCAGATATTCCACGAGGCGTATCTGTTTCGCTTCTTTTATGTTCATTGTCTCTTTGTGTTATCCGATAAAACACTCCACGCTTTTAATATACTATATATACATGGAGCGAAGTGGAGTGTTTTTATGGACACTTTTTGCATTCCACAATCTTGGATAATCCAATCCGTTTTCCATTCGCGCCATTTCAAAGAAACACTCCACACTTTATATATAGGCGGAGCAAAGTGGAGTGTTTTTGCGGACACTTTTTATTGGTCGGGGTCAAAGATTTCCCGGTCTGTTTTATCTTCTCCATAATGATATATTTTATCCCGTTTTACAATCAGCTTCACATCGGACAACAGGAACGTTAGCATTTTAGCCACCGCGCTTCGTTTCCTGATATAGCCGATACCGGCATATCCCTTAATCAAAGCGTTGATGACATTCTCGTACCCTTTGATGGGTTTGCCTTGAAAAGCATTTTCCAACGCCTCCCTGTGCTGTTCCATTGAAAGTTGCTCGACGCCAAGACTGCTTACAGACTTGACAGACTTCTCCGAGTGGTAATCTTCCACCATTTCCGGCAGTCCGTCTTCGTCTATTCTGAAAGCAAATGGCGGGAAGTCCTTGTCCCTTATCTGCAAGGCTCTTACCTCACTGACATTGGCGTCCTTGTTATCCTTGGTTATGACAAGTACAGTCTCCGCCTTGTTGTTCAGTTCTGTACCGATATGACCACGCACGTTGTCATCCCCTTTGTTCAGATGCAGTACACAATGGATGTGAATATCATAGACGGAGGACCACTTCATCAGCGTGTTTATCAGACAGACCGATTCCGAAGCGTTATTTATGTCCAGCATCATGTCTCGTATGCCATCAATGATAACCAGACCGTAGCCATTGTTCTTGCGTAAAGCGTAATCCACCACTTGCAGACGAACCTTGGGAGAATATTCACGCAGACCGATGAAGTCAAGGTTCTCGTTATCCATGGTAGTGGGAAGCCCTGCCAGTTTCAAGATACGCTCCAGCACGTTGTGACAATGGAAACGGCTCTGTTCGGTATCAACGTACAGCACCCTGCGCTTACCTTCGGGCAGTTGCGCGCGGTAATTCAACACCTTGCCGTTTGCCAAGGCTGCCGCCACGATAGCGGAGATATTGAAAGTCTTCTTGGATTTCGCCTTTCCGGTAGAGGCGCTGAAGTTCCCCAAGGTGGCTATGGTGGAATTGTCTATCCATATTATCTGGGGCGGCGTCTTGTAGGTATCGGTCGCTTTAATCAGCGCGTCATCCAAAATCTTTGAAAGATCTACCTCTTCGGCATCATTGACCGGCAGAAAGTCATTTCTTATTTCGTTTTCCATAGTTCTTTTTCTTTGGGATTGGTAGTATGGAGGTATGGTAGGCTGCCTCCAGCCTGGCTTGTTCCACGGTGATGACCTGGTTGTGCAGGAGCCATTCGTTCAGCTCCAGTTTCTTGAAATAGATCATCTTTCCGCGCGGCTTGTAATGAGGGACTGCTTTTGCTGCCGTCAGTTTGTACAACAGGCTGTCTGACACTCCGAGATACTTGCAGGCTTCATCAAAAGTGAGGACATCCTTGTTCGTGTACCGGGAGTTTTCAAGGTTTTCTATCCGCTTGTGCAGTTCGGCGGTATCGCCAAGTCCTGCCAACAAGTTTTCAATCCTATCCAGCCGTTCCAGCATCCGTCCAACGGTTGCATCTGGTTTATCTTCAATTGTTGTCATACTTGTTTCTTTAATGTTTATACAATAGGAGGTGCACCTCCGAACATGACCGGTTCGGAGGATAAAATTACACCTCGCATAATGAACTTGTCGCGGCGCTACCTTATGACAGGGATTGTGTTAAGCCATTTCTTAAGGATTTGGCGTTTCACTTGCTTTCATTCTTGTCAGTTGACGATATTTTTTGCAATTGTTTGGCCATTTCCGCAAACTTCGGTCTGTATTTGATGTCGTTCCCCTGAGACTGGCTCAAAGCCGAAGATAGTTTGTTGGCAGTGAGCTTGGTGCCCGTGGATGATTCGAGAAGCCCGTTTTTGTCAATGACCAGCTGCCATTCACGGCAGATAAGATTTTTCCTGCTGAGTTCGTCAAAGAAGATGGCTGCCATTCTGTTGTTTCTCACCTGCAAGGGTGTTTGCAGGGAACAGAAAAACAGGGCCTCGATTTCAGTCTCACTGCAACCCCCTATAAACAGAAAAGCCTCAAACGCATAGCGCGTAATGAGGCTGATTTCTTTTTGACCAAAATAACATCCGAATGCCGGGGGAGCATTGTCAAGCCCGGTTGACTGGCGTGGGTATGACTGGATTGGCGGTGTGGAGGTATCGTATTCCCGTACCAATGACTCCAGTTGTTCCAATGACAGGGATTTGTTCACGAAGTAGCGTATCACCAGATCCTGTCTTGTGGTAAGGATACCCTCTACAATGTGCAGATTTGTACAGTGGCTGTTCTTGCCCAACGCGCACACGCAATCCGTGTAACGATGTAGGTTGATGAAATCGTCCGCGAAGCGGTCGTACAACTTGTGGCTTTCCAACACTTCGTTGGTGTATGTCTCGCACGCTTTTGACAGAAGCTCTGCGAGGTTTCGTCTGCGGACATCCTCCGCGTTGCCCAAACGCATCCTGCATTTGGAGCATTTTCTCTCAAAAAGAGAGAGGCATGTGAATTTTCTTCATGCTTGTAATAATTAAATTGTTATTCAAACGCGCTGTCCAAAAGAGAGACAGCTTCTTCTTTCTTACGGTTTACAATCTTTGCGTAAATCTGCGTCGTGTTCACGTTCTTATGACCTAAAAGTTTGCTTGTCGTATAAAGATCCGCACCCATTGTCAATGCCATGGTCGCAAAGGTATGGCGGCTCACGTGATAGGTCACGTGTTTTGTGATACCTGCTGATTCAGCCCATTTGGTAATCGCTTCACGATGAACCTTAGAGACCTCCGGAAACACCTTGTCTTCCACTTGGGCGTCGCCACGCTTGGGCAACCAGCGCGTTGCTTGCTTGTTGAGTGGAAGATACAAGGGTTGTTTGGTCTTGATCATCGTAATCTCAACCCGGCACTGGCCGTTCTCCTGAACAATGTCTCTCCAAGTGAGTTTGCACACATCGCTGACACGCAATCCACAGAAACAAGAAAAAAGGAAAGCCGCTTTGAGTTGTTCGTGCTTTTTCTTGATGGGAGTGTCAATCAACTTTTTCACCTCTTCCACCGTCAGAAATTCACGCTTGGATTCCGGAAGTTGGAAGATGTCAGATTTTACACGATAGACCGGGTTGACTGCAATTATGTCACTGTCAACGGCAAGATTAAGCGCGCTGCGTATGCATCTGAGGTAACAGGCTACAGTTGATTTGCTGACCTTTGTTCCTTTATTGGTCTCGTAGTCGTTCAGCATCCACGCAATAAATTCCTCGCACCATTGTTTATCGATTTCACGGATGGTGGCATTCGGTCGCCAAAGGTTAATGACATGAACGGCGGCTGCCACCCACGGCTTCACGGAATAACGTCCTTTTGCGTACTGGGTGTCACGATACACAATCATAAAATCTGTCAGACGCATTTTAGCCTTGTGACCGTTATTCTTGATTCCAGCCACATCATTAGTAAGTTCAATGATACGTTGCGACTTGATGGCATTGGCGGCAACCAAAGTGTTCTCGTTTTGTATCTTTGCTTCCGAACTGGTTTCCGGGACAAGGTATAACTTCAAGAACTCGTAATTCCGCTTGCCATTCTGATAGATGTCGAGATAAATCGACTTGTTTCCGTTCGCCAGATTTTTGTAGCGAATACGAACCGGCTCTTTAGCCTTGCTGACTTTCTTTCTTGGCATAGTTCAAATGTTACTTGGTTCATAGACAAAGATACAAAAAATAACCCATATACAGTAACAAACAAGTAACAAAAATGCACCTAATAACTGCTATTAGATACAAATAATGAAATCAACTGAAATTATAACCTATACTCGTAATTAGTTGTTATATAATGGTTTTATTTCTCTTTTTTGGCACTTGCTTATTTTATCACTCGTACCTGCACTTACTTTCAGATAATATCTCTTTTATGTGCGAGAATATTCCGAAGCGGCTATGTTATCGGGATGATATTATCAAACTGGAGTTGGAAGAAAAAATAGCTTACTATGAATCGTTAAAAGGAGGTTATCTGCCGGGTTTTTCATCAATGTGGGATTATTATGAAGATCAAGTTTACACAACCGAATATATCTTGTCCTTGCATTCGGAGTTGGATAAGATGGACTCTCGCATGCGAAGGGACTTGCTGTCTATGGCAGTCAACAAGCATCGGAATAAGTTTGGAGTGGAGTATACAGCTCCTGTAGATGCTCGAAAATCAGGCATATTATTGATCTTATCCATCCTACAATATGAGAATGCATCTATTGTGCTGGATAGAATATGCGGTTATTGTACCAAATATAATTTGATTGATCCTTTCGATCTGCCAGTTGATGAAGACTTCAATCAGTTTCTTATAAGGGAAGCATCAAGTTATTTATCGGAATAAAGAGAATAATATGAGAAGATTTATTGATATAATTATAATACACCTGATTAGCATAGGTGTGTTTGCCCAAGCCTATACGCCATTCGGGATGCAAATTGATGAGACTCCTGTAACGGAAGCTAGCAGTTCTCTTTTAGCGCTTTGGGAAAATGCAGGAGATGCATGGGTGAACGCCCATGGAAATGGACAAGTAATAAAAACCGGAAGTGCTACGCGAACATATAATTGTCATTCATTTGCATGGAACATGTCGGAGGGAGGCAATACGATGTGGATAGATTTGTACAATACTAATGACAGGCTCTTTTTTAATCTTAATAGATATAATCGAGATATAACTCCTCCCGGCCCCACCAATATAACCAGGTACTGGACTGATGAGAGCTATATAGAAGTTCCGGAATATCAGGCTACGAAAGTATGGTTTGGCTCTTGTTGGACATAGAATAGTACTTCTGGAGAGTGGGTAAATCAATGTGACCATTCTGCCATTAGGTTGGCTTCCGGATTATATGAATCGAAATGGGGATCCTGGCCCCGGTATATACATCCGCGCGATAAATGTCCATACAATTTAAGTGGCAGGAGATATTTTAAAGTCAATCTCCCTATCTCCGGACCCTCGGCACCCTGTAATGAGGGTTCTTATACTATTGGAAATTTCAATAGACTTCCACAGGGATTCACGGTGCAGTGGGGTACAAGTAATAGTAATCTAACATTGGTTTCGGGTCATGGTACTAGTACCGCCGTATATAGAAAAATAAGGAACGGCGCGGATATGATTGAATGCAAAATCGTGTATAGTAACCGCACTATTAATTTATCCCCTTTGAGCGTATTCTTTGGAGCGCCGGCAATACAAAGGATTGCAGGGCCGCAAAGGCCTCCGAATGGACAGGAAGCGGGATATGAAGCCATTCTTCCTAATGGGGCACCAACCCCGACAAACTACGAGTGGATACTTAATCCCCAAGGTCGGAATTCGGTTTATCCTTCAGGTCGTTTTGTGTATATTGCATTTTATGATCCCGGAACATACCAACTTGTATGCAGGGCTACCAATAACTGTGGAGTGGGAGATTATAGTGTTATAACGTTGAATGTCTCTAATAACTAAGATGGAACATGAATTTTTTTAATATGTCTTAATCATATTGCCTATATAATTTAAGTTGAAGTTGTAAAGGAAACGGTAGAAGAACGATGTCATTTCCGCGAAAGATTACCATATCTGTCTACACGATTAGATGAAATCGAGTTTTGAAACTGATCAAGAAATAAAAAATTCCGTCCACCTGTTACTATAGCAGATGGACGGAGTATATTGAACTGACTGGTCTATTATTTATTCTTCAATATCTCTTTTGCGTTTCAATGCTTCGAGGAAATAATAATCGGCATAGTTCAAGGGAACATCGATTTCGTTGTTGTGAGGGATACTTCCTACGCTGTGCATCAGCAGGAAATGGCCGTTTGTTCCCGGTTCCGCACGATATGCTGGTGATGCAAGACTTTCCATAATGAGGTCTGCATATTCCTTGTATTGCTGTGGATTGTCGACATCCATTGTACTGATTTCATATAAGGCCGAAGCTATGACTGCTGCGGATGAAGCATCGCGGTATTCGTTCGGGATTTCCGGCGCATCCATATCCCAGTAAGGGATCAAGTCTTCGGGCATATCCTTATGGTTACGCATAAAATTGAATGCTTTCAGTGCCATCTCGATGTATTTCCGGTCACCGGTTTCCCGGTAGCAGAGGGTAAATCCGTAGATCGCCCAGGCTTGCCCGCGGCTCCAGGTTGATTCGTGGGCATATCCCTGTGCCGTGTGGCGGTTACGTACCGAACCATCCTCCATACTGTAGTCAATTACATGGAAGGTGCTTCCATCGGGGCGGAATTGCTCTGTCAGCGTTCTGTTGGCATGCGAGATGGCAATTTCACGGAAAGAAGGATCGTCTGACAATTTGGTAGCTTCGAACAATAATTCCAGATTCATCATATTGTCGATGATTACGGGACATTCCCAGCCGCGTTCCGACTGCCATCCACGCTCGACGTCCCATGATTGCAGAATACCAGCGACCGGGCGGAAACGGGTAGAAAGCGATTTTGCCGCCTGGATAATAATATCTTTGTATTCGGGTTCACCGGTCAGACGTAAACCGTTCCCGAAGCTACAATAGACCATGAAGCCTACGTCATGGTGCCAGGTGAGATTTTTGGCCTCTTCGATGCCTTTTGAATACTTATGTGCCAGAGGGCGATAGGACTCATCTCCGGTCAACTCATAGAGATACCACACTGAGCCGGGGAAGAAACCGCTGCGCCAGTCGGCATAACCACAGTAGTAGACGCTGCCGTCTTGTTTTAATGTTACCGGATTCAGGAATTTGTCACTCGCTTCAATTACTTCGATCTCTCTGCCGATCTGGTCAACTGCAAAATCGATATTTTCCCGGATAAAATTGTTCTCCTCTTTTGTTCCTGTACCGCATGAAACCAGTGCGAGTACAAAGACCGACATCACTAAACTCTTCATTTTATTTTATTTTATTTTATGGATTGTGTATGTATATGTTCCCGAAGGGATTACTTTTTTTGCATTCAATGAAACCCGATAGATTTCTTTACCCCATACATTGGAAAGGCGGGGATCATCAAGTGTAATCGTCTCAATTACAGGGGTAAATATATTCTTATCATATGATAATTGTGCATTTACGCTTTCTACCTTGACGATTATTTCTCCCGGACGACTGATATCGACAGTCCCCCAGGTCAGGAAATTGACCTGATTAGGAGTCTCCGCTCCATTCAGGGCAAACCGGTCTTCTATCTTTAGTTCGTTTTTACCTAATGTATATGCACGTGTCCACTGTTTTACTCCGGCTTCTTCAGGGTAGGCTGTCGCTATATTTGCCGAGAACTGCATACGCGCCGGATTGAATTTTACATCGGTAGCCTTATACTTTGTCCCGAATGGTTGGGCTGCACCGTTGATGAGCGGCAGGTTGTGATAATTACTTTGCATCGTCCAGATGGAATAACGTTCTGAACTGAATGTCTGGCGTGTATATGTCCCTACACCGGCATCGATAAAGACAGGGATTGTATCGAGATAGAGAGAGAATGTACCAATATCGTTATGGTTATGGCTTTCGTTATTATATCCTCCTTTTGCTGCCACGAAAAAGCCGTTTCTATTCGACATGTAGCAGAACTCTGTTTCGGGGTACCAGGTGTATGATGGTGTTTCATACGTTGGCGAAACTTGTTGCATTTCGTCGAAGTAAAGGAGGGTTTGCAGTGTCCTGAAAATGTCACGTCCCGATGAAACCGCTATTTTTTCCGATCTGTTGTTCAGATAGGCGGCAAAATGCATCATATCTTCACTCCCGACTGCCTTTCCGTATCGATAGATCAACGGGCCGCTACCACCGCCTTTTGCAGACGCATCTGCGAAATTTACTACCCAACCATTCCCCACGTAGGAACGCACAATATATTCTCCCATATTTTTGATCATGGGATTATCGAATATGGAAACTTTTCCGCCAGTACCGTCGTAGAGCATTTGCAGGTAATCATACATTTTTCCTGCGGCATGTCCCCAATAAGACGGGCCTTCCTCACACGCTCCGTCGGAGTGGGTGTAGTTGATGAATTTGTCTACAGACACCATTGTCCGGTAAACCGCTTTGGCGAGCTTATCCCGGTCGTTTTCCAGAAGGAAGAAGGTTTGAAGGACATTGAAATTACACCAGGGATTCCAATTGTTGACCATCATACCGGGTTTATAATCAAGGGCCATCCACCAGAAACTACTGTCATTCATGAAAGTATCCAGTGTACGTTCTTGTAATTCCTGCCGCAGACGCTCCGAAATAGCCGGATTTACCTTGTCGAATTCACTGTGAAAATAATAATATACCCAGGCCAGAAGCGAACTTAAGTCGCCTGATGTTAAATCAATAACGTGTTTTTTATTATCGGGTAGAGAACGGCGTGATACCTGTTCCCGTCCCAAATGAGCAGATAACACCCATGAACTCATTTCGCAGGAATAAAAAACACCGTTAATCAACTGGTCAATAAACCGGCCTTTTCCTTCAGCCAATTCCGCCATCAAGAGGTCGGCAATGGCCTGGTTATTCTGACCGAAAGGATCTTCCATGATACGGCGGTTACCGCTTCGTTCAAATTCAATATAGGCAGTCGCCGGAACAACCTGCCATTCGTAAGAAAGTCTTTTTTCTCCCTCACTGATAAAATGATCTTTTGTATTCCCGAGGAACTGATCCCAGCCTGCACGGTCAGTATAGGCAGGGTAAGGCACCCATTGCTGATCGGGGATGAGTGCAGATTTTATTTGCTCCAGTGAGGCTGCTTTTTGCAGCAGATCCTTTTCAGTGTATGCCTGAACAGGAATGGAGCAAATAAGCAAAAATGGTAAAATTGAATGAAAGAGGGTCTTCATGTCGTGAAAGTGTAATTTATAGTTCTACTTTTATTGTGTAAATAGGAATCGATTGTTTTTGGATCATATCGCCTGGTACCTGAATCCGAATGCCACCGTCTACCTGTTCCCAATTCAGTTGATAACCTTTGTCCAACAACTCAATCCGTTTTATATCCCTGATTTTATCGAATGACTTTATTACAAAATCGGTGTCATACACATGTCTTGCAATAATATAGAGGCATCCTTCTTTGGTTGTAAATCTAAAGTCGGGATTTTTATCTTTGGGAATGGCATCAAAAACAGCATCATGAAACTCTTTATCAACTGTTTCCCTTTGTTGATTTTCACTAAAATCTTCCCCGAAAATATGCCATGGCCTTGTTTCGTAAATTGCTTCACTATTAATTTCCATCCAATTATGGAACGAGTCTAACCCCGGTCTTGTAAGTGAGGGGAATGTCCCTTTTCTTGTCGGACCTATGTTAAGCAATAAATTACCGCCTTTACTCACTACATCCACAAAACTCCTGATCAGGATTTCCGGCTCTTTGTATACCGTGTCAAATTGATTATATCCCCAATTTTTGCCCATGGTGATACACGTTTCCCATGGATTTGGATTTATCTCATCGGTTAATTGTTGCTCTTTTATAGAGTAGTCGCCCAGATTATTCCCGATTCGGCTGTTGATTAAACAGGTGGGTTGTATAGATTCTATTAATTCCAAACAGTTTTTCATCGATGACATCCAATGTTTGGCTGCAAATATAATAAGAATAATGTAAAATTGCTAATATTTGCTAGGATGCCTCTTTGGCTTTCAGTGGGTAACAGCTATACTTTAATAAGTAAACTTTTTGCAAGTTGTATAGAGATAGTCGGATATACATGCGAAAGTTGGATTTATGACAATACAATCATCGCTTCTTCGCAGAGGGTGATCTTTTCAAAGCCCGATTCGTGTACCACGTAGGTATTCTCTATCCCCACAGCACCAATACCCGGAAGCACGAATTTAGGTTCCAGGGCAAATGCTATTCCCGGTTCCAGCACCTCTCTCGAACGTGGGGTAAGTACCGGAGGTTCGTTGATTTCCAGTCCTACGCCGTGACCAATAAACTGGGCTTGCTGTATAGTGCCCATGAAATAGGGTGCTAACCCATTTTGGTTGACTATCTCTTCTGCCAGCAAATAGAG
>Ga0129314_1000922_pt1 | contig 24905 bp, 27 predicted proteins | sample O1111metagenome_FD_94431 | JGI IMG/M metagenome (GOLD analysis project Ga0129314, IMG submission 94431) | Orangutan individual fecal microbial communities from fecal samples from Wisconsin, USA - O1111 metagenome | ecosystem: Host-associated > Mammals > Digestive system > Large intestine > Fecal... | reverse complement strand
TTCGTGGTTCAACTGGAAAGTCAATGTCAATTTTTCGAGCGGGGTACGTCCCCAAAACCCTGTTCAACATTTTGCCGTATTTTTACTATACCACGGTTGCACGTTGGCTACAACCCAATTTATTTCATTTATTGTGGTGCTGTACTAGCATGACTATTTTTCGACACGAAGCATGGATCCCGGCATTTTTTGTTTCTATATGGTGTTTTTCACCGGCAGCTGCACCGCAACGGTGGTGCCCTGGGAGGAGCTGTCCTCCACCCAAACACTGCCGCCGTGGAGATTGGCAATCTCCCACACCAGAGAAAGCCCCAGCCCCACCCCGCCGTAGGCCCGGCTGCGGGACTTGTCCACCCGGAAAAAGGGGTGGAAAATACTCCGATGAAATTCCGCCGGGATGCCGTATCCGGTATCGGAAATCCGGATCTGAAGATGATCCGGCTGGCTCTGAATGCAGATATCCACCCGGCCCCCGGGGCGGTTGTACTTGATGGCGTTCTCCGTCAGGTTAAACAGCAGCCGGTAGATCAGGGTGTCGCTGCCGATCAGTGTGCCGTCCCCTGTTTTTTGAAGGCGTATCCCGCTTTTCTCTGCCAGAGGGGCAAGATCTGTGAAGATCTCCTCCACCATCGGCCCCAGCTGCACCGACTCATTCCGGGCCACCTGCTGCAAGCTGCTCATTTCCAGCAGGGTCTTTGTCATCTGGGTCAGCCGCTCTGTCTGCTCCTGCAAAAGCCGGAGAAACTCCGCCGTTTCCGGCAATACATTGGGATGCTCGGCGCTGAACAGCTCCAGCTGGGCCTGCATCAGCGCCAGAGGTGTGCGCAGCTCGTGGGCAGCATTTCCCGTGAACTGCTGCTGGGTGACAAAGGCGTTGTTCAGCCGATCCAGCATCTGATTGAAGGAGCGGCTCAGCTGCCGCAGCTCCGGCAGCACATCCTCATGGATCTTCATATCCGCCAGGTTGTTCAGCTGTACCTGCTCCACCTGGGCGGCAAAGCGGTGCAACGGCCGGAGGGCGCAGCCGCTGACAAAATAGGCAAGGATCCCGGAAAATACCGTCACCGCCGCCGCAATGTACCAGCCGGTGATGCAGAAGGATTCCTGGGCCCCGTGGACGATGACCGTCAGATCCTCCCCGCTGCCCACAGCATTGGGGTCAAAAAAGGCCGGTTCCCCGCTGACAGCGCAGCCCTGCAAAGAGGCTCCAATGGAACCCATATAGTGCATACCGGAAGAACAGATCAGCAGCTTCATGCTGACGCAGGTGATGCCGATGAGGACAGCACTCATCAGGGTGATGCGCCATTGCAAAGAGAGTTTTTTCACAGCGGCTGCCCTCCCATGAGATACCCCTCCCCGATCCGGTTGCGGATGGGATCATAGCCCAGGGCAGTGCGCAGCTTCTTGCGCAGGGCGGAAATATGCACCCGGATGGAATTGCTGAAGCAGTCCACGCTGTTGTCCCAGACGTGCTCCATCAGCTCCTCCTGACTCACCGGCCGCCCCTGATGCACCATCAGATATTCCAATATCCCCGTCTCCTTCCGGGTCAGGGTCAGCACCTGGCCGTCCACCGAAGCGGATCTGGCCCGGGTATCAAAGGACAGCGCTCCGCAGGTCAGCAGCACATCCTGCTGGGTAAATTGCCGCAGGGTCAGGCTGCGAATCCGGGCTTCCAGCTCTGCCAGATGAAAGGGCTTTGCCAGATAGTCGTTGGCCCCGGCGTCCAGTCCCGCCACCTTGTCGTGAACCTCCCCCCGGGCAGACAGAATCAGCACCGGGGTCTGGCGGTCTGTCCGGCGCAGGGTGCGCAGCACCGTCATGCCGTCCCTGCCCGGCAGGTTCAGGTCCAGCAGTACCAGATCGTAGCGCTCCACCCCCAAAAGCTCCAGCGCCTGCTCCCCATCGTAACAGAAATCCACACTGTAAGCCAGCCGCCGCAGACTGCGGACAATGGTCTGGCACAGATCCCGCTCGTCCTCCACTACCAAAAGATGCATAACATCCCTCCTTTGTTTCGTCTCTTGTTTCAAATTATAACAAAAATAATTAAAGTTTTTGTTAAGAACACGATCCTTAACGCAGATTTTAACGCCGCTGCGCTATGATGGAATCAGAACAGGACGTCCCGGCGGATGTGGGTTCCTGTCAATCAGCACCCAGTCTGCCAGGGTGGTGATGAGGACGTCCCGGCGGATGTGGGTTCCTGCCTGTCGGTCAACGCCGCAAAATAAGGGCAACACCGCACTTTATCTTGGGGCAAAATCTCTCACTGCTGTCTCTTGCCGAATTATGCGGTGCTGCCTTAAAAATCACAAGGAGGAAACAATATGGTTAGAAAAAAACTTTTCACACTGCTGCTGGCCTTTGCCATGGTGTATAGCCTGACGGCCTGCGGTTCAATGGGCAAGAAGGCCGCTATGACAGACATGGATGCAAAAAGCGGCAGCATGGACAAAATGGACATGGAAGCCAAAAGCGAGACCATGGATCCCATGGCTATGGACCCCATGAAGGATGCCATGGCAGATCCCTGTATGTGCGGTCAGGACAGCATGTGCATGACCGGGGAGCTGTGCAAGGATGGCTGTATGTGCATGAAGGACGGCATGTGCACCGACGGGTGTATGTGCATGGAGGGCGGCTGCATGGAGGGCGGAATGTGCAGCTCCCAGTGCATGTGCAACAAAACAGAAATGGACAGCAAAGAAGCCATGAATGAAGATATGAATAAGGAGATGCCAGAAAGATGAATGTAACAAAATCTGTCAGCAGGCTGCTGACACTGCTGCTGGCCGTTGTGATGGTGTGCGGCCTGACAGCCTGCGGCGCAAAGGACACCAAAAAGATGCCGGATATGCCGGAAACCACCGCTGCCATGACCGAGGAAGAAATGGATCTGGAGGCGGCCATGGCCAAGCACCAAATGCTGATGGAGCAGGAGTTAAAGATCCTCTCAGAAAACACAGAGCTTTGGGATAAGGTCTTTCTGGAAGCCGACAAGGGCATGGCCATGATCGAGGATAGGAAGAACTACGGAGAATTCCTGCTGGATACCATTGAAAAGATCAAGGATCAGTTTACGGAAGCGGAACTGACGCTGCTGCAAGCCGCCGCTGAGCAGATCAGCCAGATTGAAAAAGAAGTGACCCAGCTGGAGGAGCAGTACCCCAGCCTGTCCGATGTCCCTCCCGATGAAGATCCCATGGTCCCCATGATGCCGGATGAGGAGGATATGGAGAAATTCCCGGCCTTTACCGGCAAGGATCTGGACGGCAAGGACGTGACAAGTGAGGACATTTTCTCCCAAAATGCCGTCACCGTGGTGAATTTCTGGTTTACCACCTGCGGCCCCTGTGTGGGCGAGCTGGAGGATCTGGATGCGCTGAATCGGGAGCTTGCCGAAAAGGGCGGCGCAGTGATTGGCATCAACGCCTTCACCCTGGATGGGGACGAGAAAGCCATCCAGGAAGCAAAGGAGCTTCTGATGAAGAAGGGTGCCGCCTATCAGAATGTGTATTTCCCCTCAGACAGCGAAGCCGGACGGTTTGCCGCAATGGTCTATGCCTTCCCAACCACCTATGTGGTTGACCGCAGCGGAAACATTGTCGGCGATCCCATCATCGGCGCCATTACCAGCAAGAGCCAGGAAAAGGCCCTGAAAGCCCAGATTGACCAGGCCCTTTCCGCAGATATGAGTTAAGATAAGGGATACTCTGCCGGGGCTGCGGCGCATTCTTCTGGGAATGCCAAGCCCCGGCATTTTCCGATCCTTCCCCGCCAGAAAGGAGGCACGAACCATGTATCGAAAGCTATTGGCCCTGGTGCTTGCCGGGGCGCTGCTGAGCGGCTGCACCGATAGCCGCTCGGCCATGCCTCAGGAAACCCAGCATAAGAATATGAATACAGAATCCCATGCAATATCCCAAAAGGAGGAATGGATGATGGACACAACGGAAAATGTCATCTACCTGGCAGGTGGATGCTTCTGGGGACTGGAACAGCTGATGCAGTCCATCCCCGGGGTGGTGGATGCCCAGAGCGGCTACGCCAACGGCACCTGTGAGGCGGATGCTTCCTATCAAACCGTCTGTCAGGGCAATACCGGTTTTCGGGAGACGGTACGGGTGGAATATGACCCGGAGCAGGTCAGCCTGGATGCCCTGCTGCTGGCCTACTTCTATGTGATCGACCCCACGGTGGAAAACCGTCAGGGCAACGATGTAGGCACCCAGTACCAAACCGGCGTGTATTACACCAACGAAAAAGCAAAGAACACCGTAGAGCGCATTGCCGCCATAGAACGGGGCCGCAGCAAGAAGTTCTTTGTGGAGATCGGCCCTCTGCAAAACTACTATCCTGCCGAGGAATACCACCAGAACTATCTGGAAAAGAACCCCGGCGGCTACTGCCACATCCCCAGAGCCGAAATGGAGCTGTTTTCCCGGCTGCGCATTGATCCGGGAGATTATCAGAAGCCGGCGGCAGAAGCCATCCGGGACAAGCTGACGGCAGAGCAGTATCAGATCACCCAGCAAAACGGCACCGAGCGGGCCTTCACCGGTCAGTTCTGGGATCAGTTTGAAAAGGGCATCTATGTGGATGTGGTCACCGGGGAGCCCCTTTTCTCCTCCACGGACAAATTCGCCAGCGGCTGCGGCTGGCCCGCCTTTACAAAGCCCATCGAAGCCCCGGCGGTGGTGGAGTTGGAGGACAACAGCCACGGTATGCGCCGCACCGAGGTACGCAGCCGGGCAGGCGACTCCCACCTGGGCCATGTGTTTACCGGCGACCCGGAATCCCCCAACGGCGTGCGCTACTGCATCAACAGCGCTTCTCTGCGCTTCGTGCCCTACGCAAGCATGGAAGCCGAGGGCTATGGGTATCTTCTGGATCTGTTTGAGGAATAAGTTCCCCCGGCAGACGGAACCCCCCCAATTTGGCAAACAAATTGAGGGGGGTTCTTTTAAAAATCTACCTCATATTCAAAAAATCTTCGGGATTCCTTCTGCACCTCCGAAACAAGGCCACCATGGCCGGAAATCTTCATCGCCTTCAGTACTGCATCAATTTTGATGGCATCTTTTTCCCGAATGCCGGAGGAATTGCTGAGCTTCAGACTGAATTCCTGGTGGAGAATCTGGGAATCTTTATCCATCCGCAGAGCCACCAGCGCCTGAATGCTGGGCTCTCCCCGAAGATAAACCAGCTTCGGTTCTATGGGGGCATGACCCCGGCATTGCAGTTCTGCCGCAACCTGAATGTTGGTGTGATCCGATGTGCTGACATTGTACTGTGCATCGGCAGTCTGTTTTCCCCCTAAGAGCTTTGCGTTGCCGCCGCCCTTTGCTTCCTTTTTGGCTGTAGTGGCTGTCTCTTCTCGGTAGGTCACCCGAAAATGGGTGGCACCCAAATCCTGTGCGATCTTCTGCAATTCGTTGATCCGGGCAACCTTCAGGAAACTGAAATAGTCATCCAGCGCAATATACTTGTTCCTGTCACTGGGATCGACATAGTATATTTCACTTTCTGCATCCGGGAACAGTGTCAGGCCGAAAGAATCAACGGCATCCTTGTAAATGTTTACAATGCGCAGCTCTTTCTGCTGGGAGAGAAACCCGACAGAGCCCTGGCAAAGGGGGCTTTCTGCGTGCTTTTTGTCCATTTCCGCCACCCGGATCAATTTGGACAGTGTAAAATCCGCACCGTCCCGATCCTCCGGGAAGAGCGGCTGCAACAGCCGCAGTTCTTTTTCACGGCTTTTGGCTTCGGCCGTATCCTTCACTGCGTTTGCTGTATTCTGGGCAGCATTGCCGATGGCCCCTGCCAGGGTGGTCACATCCTTCAAATCGAAGGTTCCGTCCCCGTTCCGGTCTGCTGCGGTTACAATGGTATCCTTGGTTTTTGCGAAAAAAGCCTTGGCATTTTTCCCGGCATCTGCGGCAGCTTCCCCAAGGCGGAGCTTTTTGATTTCCATTGCGCATTTTCCTTTCTGTTTGGCTTTCGTAACAGGAATCGTAAATTCTGCGTGAGGGTTTCCCTTGCCTGTGATTGTGGAAGCCTCTGGGCATTCCCTTGCTTTATAAGCTATATTATAGAGTACCCATTGCAAATAATCAATGGACAAAAGAGAATACGGCAGAAAAACAGTATTTTTGAGAAAAAACCTTTTTTGACCCAGCGGCGCATTCCCTGCACTTTTGTGGGGTTTGCCTCTCGTGAAAACCGGATTTTCTGCGCATACACAAGGGGAAAGCAACCAAGTCTGTGATAATCGGTTCCTGTCGTGTATCTTTTTTCCGCTGCTCCATACAAAATCCCCCCATCTGTGATTATGATATCACAAATGAGGGGGCTTGGGTGGTTTTTGACAAGCTGAAACACCCCCCTGTCTGACCGGGCAGGGGGTGTTCCATAACTGGAGATACTTTTTTAAGGAGGTATTGGGGGTGCATTTTGGAAGCTCTGATGAAATCGGCAAGAGCTGACAGCGAAAGATTTTGGTTCCAGGCAAGGTTTGGAAAATGAGGGAATACTGTATGCACCCGCAGGGGGCATGCCGCATCCGTAAGCCAGCTTACGCCGGCAACGGCTGCGCTATATTTCCCGTTTTTTGAACCGTAGTCTGAGAGCAAAAGATCCGCCGTTCAGCCGCAGACGATTGATTCAGAGTTTCCTTCTTTATGCCAGGGCTGCGCCCAGGGCACGACATTGGGTGATGGCTTCGGCATCGGGGGATTCCTGGCAGATGACACTGGGGTGCTCCAGCTGTGCCCCGTCGGCACGGCAGGTGTCCTCCCAAGTGCGCATCCATTCGCCGTCCCCCCAGCCGTAGGAGCCGAACAGGGCGATGGGCTTCCCTTTCAGGAGGCTTTCGCAGGATGAGAACATGGGCTCAAATTCGCTTTCTTCCAGAACCTCGCCGCCCATGGCAGGACAGCCGAAGGCGATGGCATCGTATTGGGAAACCAGATCGGCACCGAACTGATCGGCAGAGATCAGGCTGGCTTCTGCTCCGGCTTCCTGGGCACCGGCCGCCACGGCCTGGGCCATAGCCAGGGTGTTTCCGGTTCCGCTCCAGTAGACAATGGCAATTTTACGCATAGGGATCTTCCTTTCTGTGCTGCTGTCACCCGGCCACGGCAAGCTGTTCCAGGGCAATGCCCATGGCCCACTGCCGGCAATAGATCCGGGTGCAGGTTTTGTATTGGTCAAATTTTCGTTGGGCACCGGCTTCATCGCCATAAACCTTCCAGCAGCCGGTGCATTTGCAGGGACGGTTTTCCAAAAATCCCCGGACATCCTCCGGGGGATACCCCAGAAACAGGCCGATTTCATGGGGAAATTCCTTTTGGGTGCGCAGGCGCTGGGCAAGGCAGGTCAGGCACTGTCCGCAGCTTTGGCAGTCATAGCCCAGGGGTTCCAGAATCTGCCGGGCTTCCCTCCGGCGCAGATCCTCCCCCAGTCCGCTGGGACGGTACAGGTAGATCAGCACTCTGGTTTCGTAATACAGTAGGGGCAGCACCCGCAGCCCCTTGGCCGCCAGTCTGCGGTTCAGACGGCGCAGAGCCGCCGTGATCTGGGCCTTGTCGGTATAAGGACAGGTGAACAGGGATGCGGTTTTGATCCCTGCCAGCGTCGGCGCACCATTGCGGATCAGCCGTTCTTCAGACATGAGCCGCCTCCGTTCTGGCCCGCAGGTGCTGCCGCGCGATCCCCTTGAGCTGATGCAGAAGCATCATCACGATACAAAGCCCGCTCAAGGCACCGGGGCAGGCAAATATTCTGGATAATGCATTGCCGAAAGAAGCCATGGCAGCCTCCTCTCTTAGTTAGCGTAAGCTAACCATTGGGGTAATTTTTAGTTAGCCTTTGCTAACCATCAACATCATACACCATGATCCTTCGTTTGTCAAGGGCTTTTTGCAGAAATTGGGGATTTTTTGATATAAGAAAATAAGTCCCGGTTATTGACAGAAACCGTAGGTTTATGGTACTATACAACAAGTGTACGGAAACACCACAAGGAAAGCGCCGGGGTTCTTCCGGCGCTTCTATGATGAATGGACTTTTTCTGCCCACCTGCCACCCGGCAGAGGGGCTTTTTTCACAGGAAGGAGGAAATGCCATGCTTTATGCCGTTCTGGCAATGTTTGTGGCATATATGCTTTATTTGCTCTGGGAAAAGTGGGAAAATGACCGGGCGATCCGGTCCTTTCAGCACGTTATCCATGTCAACGGCATCCGGGGCAAGACCGGGGTGTGCCGCCTGATCGACGCCCATCTGCGGGGGGCAGGCTACCGGGTATTTACCAAAACCACCGGCTCCACCCCCTGCTATATCGACACCCAGGGGGTGGAGCATAAGATCCGCCGCTGGGGCAACGCCAACATCGGTGAGCAGCTGTCCATGATCCGCAAGGCCCACCGGGAAAAGGCGGAGATCCTCATTATCGAGTGCATGGCTGTCCAGCCGGAGCTGCAAACAATAGCCCAGGAGCAGTTGGTTCACGGCGATTTGAATGTGATCACCAATGTCCGCTATGACCATGTATTTGAAATGGGGGACAGTCTGGAGCAGATCGCAGACAGCCTTGCCGGAACCATTCCGGAAAACGGGATGCTGTTTACAGCCGATCCGGACTTCTACCCCCGGTTCTGCCAGCTGGCAGAGAAAAAGAACACCCAGGTGATTCTGTGCACCCCCTCCCCGGAGGCTCCCTGGGAAAACGATGCCATTGCCTGCGCCGTGGGCACCTATCTGGGGATCCCGGCGGACACCTACCCGGCGCACCGGGGGCTGTATCAGGAGGATTTCGGCAGTCAGAAGTGCTATCCCACGGAAAAGGGGCAGTTTTACAACCTGTTTTCCGCCAATGATCCCATATCCTCCCGGAATCTGCTGCTGCAAAGCGGGCTGGATCTGGACGGAGCAACGTTCCTGTACAACAACCGGGCGGATCGTCCCGACCGGCTGCTGCTCTTTGCCCGGTACTTTTTCCCCCAGTACCCCGGGGCACGGATCCTGGTGATGGGGGAGGCCAGAGGGCTGGCTCTGCGGATGCTGAAAAAGCAGGGCCTTTCTGCCCGCGCAGTCAAAAACTGGCGTGAAGCCCTGGATATTGCCGACGGCTCCCTGGTGGTGGGTCTGGGTAATATCAAGGGACAGGCCTACGATATGATTACCTGTATGGAAGGAGGCGGTCACCATGAGTGAGCTGGCGGTGCTGGCCCTGCTGGTGAGCCTGGTATTTACGGAGCTGACCAACCTGATGCCCGGCGGCATCATTGTTCCCTTTTATTTTGTGCTGTATCTGGATGACCCGGTGAAGATCCTTGCCACGGTGCTTTCGGCACTGATCGCCATGGGCGTTGTGAAGGTGCTCTCCCGGTTCGCGATTCTCTACGGCCGGAGAAAATTTGCGGTGTACCTGATTATCGGTATTCTGGAGAAGATTCTCTTTACCTATCTGTACTTCGGAAATTCCTATATGTTCTACAACCTGTCTATGACCATCGGCTATCTGGTTCCGGGCATTCTTGGCCGGGAGATGGAAAAGCAGGGGATTGCAAAGACCCTGGGGGCCCTGACCGTGGTGGTACTGCTGGTGCGGATGCTCCAGGTGCTCCTGACATAAGGACGGAAACATGAAAAAAGAAAATCAATGCAGGATTCTGGCCCTTTTGGTGCTGGTTGGGGCATTTTTCCTGCTGGAAGCAACCAAGCAGATCCTTCCTGCCCAGGATTTCCTTCAAAAGGAAGAAGCCTCCCGGCAGGCGGAAGCCTGCTATCAGGCCATCTGTCAGGAAAAGCTGGACAGAGGGCTTTCCATGGATCCCAGTGCGGATATCAATAAGACCGGCATGATCGGTCTGGATTACTCCTATATCACCACCACCATTGGCAACCTGGAAGCCAAACGCACCTCCACCAATCCCAACATGGCGGCGGTGGTGGTGGATATGCTCCAGGAGCTGAAGCTCCAGCCTGGGGACAAGGTGGCGGTGAACTGCTCCGGCTCCTTTCCTGCCCTGAACATTGCGGTAATGTGCGCCGTAGGGGAAATGGAACTGGATCCCTTTCTCATCACATCCTTCGGCTCCTCCACCCACGGTGCCAACGATCCGGAGTTTACCTATCTGGATATGGAGCATCTGCTGGTGGAAAAGGGTCTGCTGACCCACAAAAGCGACCTGTTTTCCATCGGCGGCATGGAGGATGTGGGCAAGGAAATGCCCCAAGATGTGATAGACACCATCGTGGCCCGGATCAAAAGCTATGGCTACACCCAGTTCTATGACGATGATCTGATTCACAATGTCCTGGCCCGGTACGACATTTACCGCAGTCAGGGAGATGTGAAGTGCTTTATCAACGTAGGCGGCAATGATGCCTCCTTTGGTGACAGCAGCGTGATGGTGCACACCGACGGCGGCATTCTGACCCAGCTTTCGGAAAAGGACAATTCCACCGGACTGGTGCAGCTGTTTTTGAAGGACGGCACCCCGGTGATCCATCTTCTGAACATCAAAACTCTGGCGGCGGACTACGGCCTGCCCATTGACCCGGTTCCCATCCCCCCGGTGGGACAGGGCGGGGTATACTACGAGATTTACTACCAACGCTGGATCGCCCTGACCGCCTTAGGCCTGGCAGCCCTGCTGCTGTACCTGGGTCGGGAACGGAAAAAGCCGGAAGAAATTCCCCATGCATAACAAAAAATGCTCCCTGCCAGAAAATACGGCAGGGAGTTTTTTCCGTCCCCCAAGTTACCGGGCAGAAATATCGAGGCGCCGAGTGGATATTTCGGTGCGCTGTAGGGGAAGATACTATCTTCCCGGTTGTTCCCTCCCATGGGGAAACAACGTCGGCGCAAAGCGCCGACAATGCAGTATCGAACATTTGCAAATGAAATTCGGCAGTATCATGTCGAAACATGGTGTATTTGGCAACGCTGTTACATTACCGGGCCAATACGGTTCTGCTCAAAAATTTGCCACGTTGGCGGGCGGATACTATCCGCCCCTACACGGTCTGTGCCGCCGAATCAGCTGGGCAGAAATTTCGGCGCGTTCGTAGGGGTGGTGCGACCTACGGCGCATCGAAATTTTTGCGGCAGTGATTTGACAGCATAACGGTCGTCACCTGCGGGCGTCCGGGAGCATAGGATATCCGGAGGTGATTTTTTGGCTATTGTGAAAACGGATGTACCGATGACTCCGGAGCTGTATAACCGAACGGTGCAGCTTTTGGCGGAAAAGTATCCTTTTTTGGGAACGGAGGTGCTGACCAACACGGCCTATGGCCGTCCGGTCTGGGCCATTACCCTGGGAACCGGGGAGCGGCGGGTGATTTACTCCGGGGCTCACCATGCCAATGAATGGATCACGACCACCCTGCTTTTGAAATTTGCCGAGGACTGCGCCAGTGCTTACCAGACCAATGGAGAGATCGGGGGATGCAGGGGAGAGGATCTGTGGCGGGAAGCGACCATCAACCTGGTCCCTATGGTGAATCCGGATGGGGTGGCACTGGTCACCGGGGAGCTGTCCCCCGGCAGCCGGGAGCTGGCCCGGGCGGAGGAGATCGCCGCCCGTTTTCCCCAGATCCCCTTCCCGGAGGGATGGAAAGCCAATTTGAAGGGGGTGGATCTGAACCTGCAATACCCTGCCGGGTGGATGCTGGCACGGGAGATCAAATTCTCCGAGGGCTATGACCGCCCCGCTCCCCGGGACTATGTGGGCAGAGCACCATTGAATCAGCGGGAGAGTCTGGCGCTGGCAGAGTACACCGAGGAGATCGGCCCGGCACTGGTGCTGGCCTACCACACACAGGGGCAGGTGATTTACTGGCGGTTCCGGGACTATCAGGTGCCTGGGGCCAAGGCCCTGGCAGAGGAATTCGCCCGGCTCAGCGGCTACGCCCTGGCAGAGGCGCCCTACGAGTCCGGCTTTGCCGGGTACAAGGATTGGTTCATTCAGAATTTCCGCCGTCCCGGCTTTACCATTGAAGCGGGACTGGGGAAAAACCCCCTGCCGATCACCCAGTTTGATGAGATCTACCGGCAGAACCTGGGGATCCTGCTGACGGCGGCAATGCCGTAATCTGAGGATCAAACCCGCGAAAAGAGGATTCGGGACATCTTTTTTCAGATGTCCCGGTTTTTTTCACAAAAATTGTTGCATTTCTTTTGACAATGTGCTATATTTCTAAATTGGTAGATTATGATATTTTAACTCTAAAAGGAGATAGAGATATGGCATCTCAGGATAAAATTCGCAACATTGCTATCATTGCTCACGTTGACCACGGTAAGACCACTCTGGTGGACGAACTGCTGAAGCAGGGCGGCATTTACCGGGAAAACCAGACCACCCAGGACAGAGTCATGGACTCCGGCGACCTGGAGCGGGAGCGGGGCATCACCATCCTGGCAAAGAACACCTCCGTGCACTACAAGGACTACAAGATCAACATTGTGGATACCCCGGGCCACGCGGACTTCGGCGGCGAGGTGGAGCGCATTCTGAAAATGGTCAACGGCGTTATTCTGCTGGTAGACGCAGCAGAGGGCCCCATGCCCCAGACCCGTTTCGTTCTGCAAAAGGCACTGGAGCTGGGCCACAAGGTCATCGTGGCTGTCAACAAGGTGGACAAGCCCGATGCCCGTGTCCATGAGGTCATGGACGAGGTTCTGGAGCTGCTGCTGGATCTGGACGCCACCGACGAGCAGTTCAACTCTCCCACCGTGTTCTGCTCCGGCCGTCAGGGCACCGCATCCTACAGCCCCGATGAGGCCGGTAAGGATCTGACCCCCCTGTTTGAGACCATCGTCAACTATATTCCCGCGCCCCAGGGTGACGAGAACGGCCCCCTGCAGCTGCTGGTTTCCTCCATTGACTACAATGAGTACGTGGGCCGGATCGCTGTGGGCCGTGTGGAGCGGGGCACCATCAAGGTCAACCAGGAAGTCACCATCTGCGACTACCATGACCCGGACTTCAAGGCCAAGGGCAAGGTGGTGGCTCTGTATGAGTTTGACGGCCTGGGCAAGAACCCCATCCAGTCTGCCTCCGCAGGCGAGATCGTGGCCCTGTCCGGCATGGCAGATATCACCATCGGCCGTACCCTCTGCGCACCCGATGCCGTGGAGGCCCTGCCCTTCGTGAAGATCTCCGATCCCACCATTGAAATGACCTTCTCCGTCAACGATTCTCCCTTTGCCGGTAAGGAAGGCAAGTTTGTCACCTCCCGCAACCTCCGGGATCGCCTGGAGAAGGAGCTGCTGAAGGACGTATCCCTGCACGTTACCGAGCAGGGCACCGATTCCTTCAACGTGGCAGGCCGTGGTGAAATGCACCTTTCCATTCTGATGGAGACCATGCGCCGGGAAGGCTATGAGTTCTCCGTTTCCACCCCCCGTGTTCTGACCAAGGAGATCGACGGCAAGATCTGTGAGCCCATCGAGCGGATGGTTGCCGACGTTCCTGAGGAGTGCATGGGCAGCGTTATCGAAAAGATGGGCCGCCGGAAGGGCGACCTGCTGAGCATGACCCCCATGGGCAGCCGCTACCGTCTGGAGTTCCTGGTTCCCTCCCGTGGCCTGTTCGGCTACCGCAGCGAGTTCCTCACCGATACCAAGGGCGAGGGCATCATGTCCTCCGTGCTGGACAGCTACGCACCCATGAAGGGCGAGATCGAGCGCCGTCTGGTGGGCTCCCTGATTGCCCACGAGTCCGGCGAGGCTGTGGCCTACGGCCTGGGCGCTGCTCAGGAGCGGGGCACCCTGCTTATTGGGCCCGGTACCCCGGTGTACGCCGGCATGGTGGTGGGCATTTGCAGCCGCAACGAGGATATGACCGTCAACGTCTGCAAGCGCAAGCAGCTGACCAATATGCGTGCCGCCGGTTCTGACGATGCCATCCGGCTGGTTCCCCCCAAGATCATGTCTCTGGAGCAGTGCCTGGAGTTCCTGGCAGACGATGAGCTGCTGGAATGCACCCCCAAGAGCCTGCGGATCCGCAAGCGGGAGCTGGATCACGGCCTGCGTATGCGCAACCTGATGAAGAAGCGCGCCCAGGAGCAGGGCTAATGAAGCGGCTGGTCTGTCTGGCTCTGCTGGCCCTGCTGCTCACCGGCTGTGCCGGAACGGCTGAGGAGGACACCACGCCCCAGACGGAAACTGCCGTCACCGTGACCCAGGCCGCTGCCGAGGAAACCACCCACCCCACCCAGCCGCCGGAAACCCGGATGGTATTCACCTTCGCCGGGGACTGCACCCTGGGCTGTCACACCCTGCATACCCATGCAGGCTACGGCTTTCTGATGACCGTAGGGGAGGATTACGACTATCCCTTCCAGAATGTCCGCCAGTGGTTTGAAAATGACGATTTCACCATGGTGAATCTGGAGGGTGTTTTGGGAGACAAGGGTCAGCCTGCCGGAAAGCGATATGCCTTCCGGGGGCCTGCCCAGTATACCAATATCCTGACCCGCGGCTCCGTGGAGGCGGTGACCATCGCCAACAACCACACCCTGGACTACGGGGAGGAGGGCTACGCCGAAACCAAGGGGATTCTGGACAAGGCCCGGATTCCCTATGTGGAAACCAACAAGACCAAGCTGATCACTCTGGAAAACGGCGTGACCGTGGGCTTGTACGGCAGTGTCTACAATAGCGTAGACCCCGAAGCCGTGGTGGCGGGGATTCGGGAGCTGAAGCAGCAGGGGGCGGATATCATCATCTATGCGCCCCACTGGGGAACGGAGCATTCCTTCCGTCCCACCCAGGAGCAGAAGGATCTGGGCCGTGCGGCCATTGATGCCGGGGCCAACCTGGTCTACGGCTGCCACCCCCATGTGCTTCAGCCCATTGAGGAATACGGCGGCGGTGTGATTTTCTATTCCCTGGGCAATTTCAGTTTTGGCGGAAACATCTACCCGGCAGACTATGATACCGCCATCATCCAGCAGGAGATCATCCTGACGGAAAACGGCGAAGTCACCCTGGGGGAGCGCACCATCGTTCCGTGCAGCATCAGCTCCATAGAAAAGCGGAACAACTACCAGCCCACCCCGTATCCCAAGGGCTCAGAAGCCTATGAGCGGGTTCTCAGCAAGCTGGACGGCACCTACGCCGGTTCTAATTTGCCAATTTCCTAGGGAAACTCAGAAAAAACAGTTGACCTGACTTTCATTTTCGGTTATAATGATTTCCAATGACTGTTATGGTCATTTTCCTGTGTGTTGCTGCGGTCGGATCTCCGGCTGTTGAGCATAAGACCATTTTATCAATCAGGAGGTGTAATGTAATGAAGCGTACCTATCAGCCCAGCAATCGTCATCGTTCCAAGGTCCATGGCTTCCGCCAGAGAATGGCTACCGCCAATGGCCGCAAGGTTCTGGCCCGCCGCCGTGCAAGAGGCCGCAAGGTTCTGTCCGCCTAAGTGCAGATCCGTGGGTGACATCACAAACGGAATAATCGCGCAAAAGCGAAACGGGAGCTACAGCGGGGTGAATGTGAAATTCGCCCCGCTCCCTTTTTATCGGGAGACCGTCCCTGGGGCGCTTTCTCTGAAAGGATGGTTAGTATGCAGTTTTCCAGTGCGTTGAAGCTTAATCACATTTTCCGCCGCCTGTACCATACCAGTGGCCATGCAGATGCCTATTTGGTGCTGTACGCCCGGAAAAACCGGACCCAGAGCAACCGGGTGGGCATTACCGTCAGCAAAAAGCTGGGTAAGGCCCATGTCCGCAACCGGGTTCGCCGCCGTCTGCGGGAAGTTTATCGTCTCAATGAGGCGAAGTTCAAGCCCGGATGGGATATTGTGGTGGTGGCCCGCTCCAAGGCGGTGGATGCCCCCTTTGACAAGCTGACAGCCAGCTACCTGGCCCTCGCTGCAAAAGCCGGTATCCTGGGAGAGGATACCCCATGAAAAAGCTGCTTCTGCTGCTGATCCGTTTCTACCAAAGCGCGATTTCTCCCTGGTTTCCGGCCAGATGCCGATTTCGCCCCACCTGCAGCGCCTATGCTTACGAAGCAATTTGCAAATACGGAGCCATTCGGGGCGGCTGGCTCGCCCTGCGGCGGCTGCTGCGCTGCCATCCCTTCTATCGGGGGGACTATTTTGACCCCGTACCGTGACTTCCAGAATTTTAAGGAGGAACGTCCATGATTCTCGCATTCAAATTGTCCAACCTGGTCACCGTACCCTTCGGTTGGCTGCTGGGTTTCCTGTATGAGAATACCCACAACTATGGCTTTGCCATGATCCTGTTCGCACTGGCTGTTCAGCTGGTGCTGACCCCCATCAACGCCAAATCCAAGAAGAGCATGATGAAGCTCTCCCGTATCCAGCCCAAGATGCAGGAGCTTCAGAGAAAATATGCCAACGACCCTCAGAAGCAGAATGAAGCTATGCGGAAACTCCAGGAGGAAGAGGGCGCAGCTATGGGCATGGGCGGCTGCCTTTGGAGCCTGGTGCCCCTGCTGATCCTGTTCCCCCTGTTTACCGTGATCCGGGAGCCCATCACCTACATCCTGGGCCAGAGCACCGAGGTCACCCAGCAGATCATTGACGTGATCAAGGCCAACGCTCCCGAGCTGTTTACCGGCAACGCCTACTACCATCAGGTGGTGGCTGCCAGTGCCATTTCCCAGTATGCTGCCCAGATCCAGGAAGCCGTTCCCGGCATCAGCCAGGTGGTGCTGGAGGGCATCAACTTCGATTTCATGGGTATCAACCTGGGAGCAATTCCCCAGTTTAACGTGTTTTCCGCAACCTGGGTGTGGAACTGGGCCCATGTGGGCGCATTCCTGATCCCTGTGGTCTCTGCCGCTTCCCAGGTGATGCAGATGTGGGTCACCCAGAAGACCAACGACTCCCTGGTTACCAACGAAAAGGGCATCCAGGATAAGGAAATGGCCGAGAACTCCCAGACTGCCCAGACCAACAAGATGATGATGTGGATGATGCCCCTGATGAGCCTGTGGATCGGCTTCACCGTGTCCGCAGGTCTGAGCCTGTACTGGTTCATCGGCGGTGTGTTCCGCATGATCACCGACCCCATTATGACCAAGCACTACCGCAAGATCTATGATGCCGAGGATGCCGAGCGTCTGCGCCGGGCTATGGAGCAGGATCGGCTGGAGGCCGAGAAGGAGCGCATCCGTGCCGAGCGCCGTGCTGCCAACCCTGACGGCATCACCACCAATACCAGCAAGAAGAAGCTGCAGAAGCAGCAGCGTGACCAGGAGCAGGCAGAAAAGGATGCCGCCGCCCGGGAGTATGCCGCCAAGAGAGGCATTGCCCAGGAAGAGGAGCCCAGCGTCATGTCCGGTATTCCCAACCGTCCCTACTGCCGGGGCCGGAACTATGATCCTGATCGTTACGCTTCTACGGAGGAATAAGTCATGGAAAAGACCATTATCACCAGCGGCAAGACCATTGATCTGGCCCTGGACGCAGCCCTGGCCCAGTTGGGCCTGAGCCGCGACGATATCACCTATCAGGTGCTGGCACTGCCCAAGTCCGGTTTCCTGGGCTTCGGCGCACAGCCTGCCAAGGTGCAGGTGTGCTATGAGGTCCCCGATCCCGCTCCCGCACCTGCAGAGCCGGAGAAGCCCAAGTCGGCTCTGGGCTCCGCTTCCCGCTCCAAGCCCAAGGCTGCTACTCCCGTGGTGAAGAAGCCCGAGCCCCCCAAGCCGGAGGCTCCCGAAAAGAAGCCGGAAGCTCCCAAGCCCCAGGCTCCCAAGGCCGAAGAACCCAAGCATGACAATCACAGACCCGAAAGAAAGCCGGAAGCTCCCAGACAGGAAAAGCCCAAGGCCCCCAGACAGGAGCGGCCCAAGGCAGAGCCCAGGAAGGAGATCCCCGTGAGACCCTACACCGCTCCCGAAGCCGGTTCCGTGGAGGAGAAGATTGAAGTTTTCCTGAAGGGCCTGATGGAGCGCATGGGTTCCCAGGCCAACGCCCAGTGCACCAAGGTCGATGCCAACACCTATAAGGTGGAGCTGGTGGGCGAGGATCTGGGTTACCTCATCGGCCGCCGGGGCGATACCCTGGATGCCATCCAGCACCTGGCCAACTACACCATCAACCGGGGTGTGGAAGGTCACATCCGCATCAATGTGGATGCCGAGTGCTACCGGGAGAAGCGGGAGGAGAGCCTGCGCCGCTATGCCCGGAAGAAGGCACAGCAGGTGCTGAAGGCCCGCCGCCGCACCACCCTGGAGCCCATGAATGCCTACGAGCGCCATGTGATCCATGCCGCCCTGCAGGAGATGGACAACATCACCACCCATTCCACCGGCACCGAGCCCAACCGCCGGGTGGTTATCGAATACGTTCGGTAATTTCCCCTACATAAGCAAATGAATCTCCCCGGAAAGCATATTCACTGCCTTCCGGGGAGGATTTTTTTGATTAGGGCAGCACCGCATAATTCGGCAAGAGACAGTAGCGAGAGATTTTGTTCCAAGATAAAGTTTGGAAAACGCAGGAATACTTTGTGCACCCGCAAGGGGTGTGCCGCATCCGTAAGCCAGCTTGCGCTGGCAACGGCTGCGCTATATTTCAAGTTTTTCAAACTGCAAGATTGGGGCAAAAGATCCGCTACTGTCCGCAGACGCAATTGTGCGGTATTGCCTTAGGGGTTATTCAGCTTCTTTTTTCTCTTCCTGGGATCCCAGAGCGGCTGCCTTTTTGGCGGCCTTCTTTTCCTTCCGGCGGGCCCGGGGCTTCCGGGTGACAAACCACAAAGCTGCCAGCACAGCGGCCCACACCACCAGGTAGGGAAGGTTGGACAGGAACCACACCACGAAATTCACGGCACCTTCCCCAACGCCCTTCAGGCTGCTGCGGAAGCCATCCTGGATCCGCTGACCTACGGTGCGTTCCGGGGCGGGGGTGTATTCCTGCACCTGGCTGATGGACAGATGGATGGTGGCGTAGTCCACCTGGTTGTCATACAGCCGCAGGCGGGAGGTGTACAGCTCCAGGTCATAGCGCACCTGAGACAGCCGGGCTTCAATTTCCAGCAGGTCGGACATGGTTTCTGCCTTTGCCATCAGCTCCAGCAGACGGCTTTCCTCGGTTTTCAGGGCGGTTACCTTGCTGTCGGTGGCGGTGTAGTTCAGGGTAATGTCCTCCCGGCTGATCTGCTTGGAGGTGATGTTGGCTGCGCCGGAGACGGCCTGGGTGAAGGCATCCACATCTTCGGCGGGGATCCGAATGGTCAGGTCGGCGGAGCGGTACCGGCGGGCGGAGTAGGCCGAGCCGTTGTAGATCTCCTGGTTTTCAATGTAGCCCTGCATCTGATTGATCTGCTGATCCAGCTGGGTCAGCAGCACCTCCAGATCCTCGGTCTCGGCGTTCAGGTAGACGGTAACGACCCATTTCCGGTTCTGGGGCAGGGAAGCGGCCTCGCCGTCTGCATCGGCTTTCACATCGGAAGATGGGCTGTTGAAGGCTCCGGCGGCCTCTGTGTCATAGTATGTTTCTGCAGGGGACTGGGGGGCCATGCTGTTATCGGCGGCGTACTTGGTCTGGCTGGCGCCGCCGCAGCCGGTCAGCAAGGTCAGCACCATCAGGGCTGACAGAAGCAGTGCGGTCCATTTTTTCATTTTCATAACCTCCTTTGTGGGATTGGGTTTCCTCCATTTCCAATTTTAGCAAAAAAGGAGGGAGCTTTCAATCACAACATTGTTAATTTTGCATGAATAACCCTTGAAAACAGCCCCTTTTTTCGGTATAATAGGGGCACGAACGGAGGTAGTCAAACAATGGCAAAGCTGTATTTCAAATACGGCGCCATGGGCTCCAGCAAGACCGCCCAGGCGCTGATCACCAAATATAACTATGAAGAAAATGACCTGCGGGTTTGGCTCATCAAGCCCAGCGCCGACACCCGGGACGGGATGCAGACCCTGCGCAGCCGCATCGGTCTGGAGGCCCAGGTGGAGGTCATCCCCCCGGAGATGGACATTTTGGAGCGGTTTCGTCAGACCCAGGCAGGGCAGTGCGATGTGATCATTGCCGACGAGTGCCAGTTCCTGACCGAGCAGCAGATCGACCAGCTGCGTTCCATTGTCAACGATTATAACATTCCCGTCATGTGCTTTGGTTTACGCACGGACTTTCTCACCCGGCTCTTTCCCGGAAGCCGCCGCCTGATGGAGGTGGCGGATACCATTCAGGAGATCAAAACCATCTGCGACTGCGGCGCAAAGGCCACGGTCAACGCCCGTGTGGTGGACGGCTATATCGTCACCCAGGGCGCTCAGGTGGTGCTGGGGGGCAATGACAGCTATATTGCCATGTGCCACAAGTGCTATGTCCGAGGCATTCGGGAACACAAGAAAATCAAACTTCACCACCACTAAAAGGAGAGATCAACCATGGAACTGAAAGATATTCTGGCAAAATGCGACCATACCCTGCTGGCACAGACTGCAACCTGGAAAGATATCCGGGCCCTGTGCGATGACGGCATGAAGTACCACTGCGCCAGTGTGTGCATCCCGGCTTCTTTTGTCAAACAGGCCAAGGAATATGTGGGCGACCGCCTGCCCATCTGCACCGTCATCGGCTTCCCCAACGGCTACGCAACCACCGCCGCCAAGTGCTTCATGGCCACCGATGCCGTGGACAACGGCGCAGACGAGGTGGATATGGTCATCAACATCGGCTGGGCCAAGGAGGCAAGATGGGAGGACATCACCACCGAGATTGCCGCTGTGAAGGCCGCCTGCAAGGGAAAGCTGCTGAAGGTCATCATTGAGACCTGTCTGCTCACCGATGAGGAGAAGATCGCCCTGTGCAAGTGCGTTTCCGACTCCGGAGCAGACTACATCAAGACCTCCACAGGTTTCTCCAAGGCCGGTGCCACCTTTGCCGATGTGGCGCTGTTTGCCAAGCACGTTGCCCCCCATGTGAAGATCAAGGCCGCCGGCGGTATTTCCAGCATCGAGGATGCCCAGAAGTTCCTGGAACTGGGTGCCAGCCGCCTGGGGACCAGCCGGGTGGTAAAAATTGCCAAGGGTCTGGAAAACGACGGTACTTACTAAGAAAAGGAGTGTATCTTATGGCTGAATTTGCAGTAACGCCCCATATTCGTGTGGAAGATCCCATTGGCTTCGGCAAGACCGTGCTGATGCCCGGCGACCCGTTGCGGGCAAAGTTCATTGCGGAAAACTTCCTGGAAAACCCGGTGCTGGTGAACAATGTCCGGGGGGTCAACGGCTACACCGGCTACTACAAGGGGGTAAAGGTGTCCGTTATGGCCTCCGGCATGGGTATGCCCGCCATCGGCATCTACTCCCATGAGCTGTTCAATTTCTTTGATGTGGACAACATCATCCGGGTGGGCTCTGCCGGTTCCATCCAGGAGAATATCCACCTGTACGATCTGGTCATTGCCCAGGGTGCCTGCACCGATTCCAACTGGCAGAGCCAGTTCCACCTGCCCGGCACCTTTGCCCCCATTGCCAGCTTTGAGCTGGTGAGCCAGGCGGTGAAGGCCGCCCAGGAAAACGGGGCTGTGTACCATGTGGGCAATGTCAATTCCTCCGATGTGTTCTACGGCGACCATGTGGGTGTGCCGGAGGGACTGGACAGTGTCTACGGCCTGAAGAAAATGGGCGTAATGGCACTGGAAATGGAGGCCGCCGCCCTGTATATGAACGCCGCCCGGTACGGCAAGCGGGGCCTTTGCATCTGTACTATTTCGGATCATGTGATCACCGGAGAGGAGACCACCGCCCAGGAGCGGCAGGATTCCTTTACTACCATGATGAAGGTGGCGCTGGATGTGGCTGCTGCCATGGACGGCAAATAAGAAAGGACATACCATGAAGCGCATCTTTTTAATTGTTTTGGATTCCTTCGGCATCGGTGCCATGCCGGACAGCGAAGCCTTTGGAGATCGGAATGTCAATACCCTGGGATCCTGTGCCGCCTCCCGGAAGCTGCACATTCCCAATATGATCGCCGCAGGTCTGGGCAACATTGACGGGGTGCAGTGTCTGCCCCGGGTGGATGCCCCCACAGGGGCCTATGCCCGGCTGACGGAAAGGTCCATGGGCAAGGATACCACCATCGGCCACTGGGAAATTGCCGGTGTGGTCTCTCCCAAGCCCCTGCCCACCTACCCGGAGGGCTTCCCCCAGGAAGTGCTGGATGCCTTTGCCAAGGCCACCGGCCGGGGCTGGCTGTGCAACAAGCCCTATTCCGGCACCGATGTGATCCGGGATTACGGCCAGCAGCAGCTGGATACCGGCAAGTGGATCGTCTATACCTCCGCCGACTCGGTGTTCCAGGTGGCGGCCCATGAGGAGCGGATCCCCCTGGAGGAGCTGTACGATGCCTGTCACAAGGCCCGCCAGATCCTGCGGGGTGACCACGGCGTGGGCCGGGTCATTGCCCGCCCCTATGTGGGCACCGCCGCCGAGGGCTTCCGCCGCACCGCCAACCGCCATGACTACTCCCTGGAGCCCCCCAGACAGACCATGCTGGATGCCATCAAGGCCGCCGGTCTGGACAGCATCGCCGTGGGCAAGATCCACGACATCTTTGCCGGGGAGGGGGACACGGAGTTTGTCTACAACAAGTCCAACGCCGACGGCATGGCCCATACCGACCACTATGCCGCCCAGGATTTTAACGGCCTGTGCTTTGTGAATCTGGTGGACTTTGATATGCTCTACGGCCACCGCCGGGACGTTGACGGCTATGCCAACGCCCTGTCGGAATTTGATGCCTGGCTGGGAGGCTTCCTAAAGACCCTGGGGCCGGAGGATCTGGTGATGATCACCGCCGACCACGGCTGTGACCCGGCCTACACCGCCACCACCGACCACACCCGGGAGTATGTGCCCCTTCTGGTGCTGGGCCAGCAGGTCAAGCCCGGCAGCCTGGGCACCCGGAGGTGCTTTGCCGACATTGCAGCCACCGTCACCCAGCTTCTGGGCGTTGCCTACGATACCCCCGGCACCAGCTTTGCCGGACAGATCCTGAAATAAGGAGGAACCGCCATGACTGCCGAAAAACTGATGGATCTGGCCCGGGAGGCCATGACCCATGCCTACGCACCCTACTCCGGCTATCAGGTGGGTGCGGCCCTGCTGTGTGCCGACGGCACGGTGTATCAGGGCTGCAACATTGAAAATGCCTCCTATGGTGCGACCAACTGCGCCGAGCGCACCGCTTTTTTTAAGGCGGTCTATGACGGCAAGCGGGACTTTGTCTCCATCGCCGTCTGCGGCGGGTTCGGCGGCGTCATCACCGGCTTTTTCCCGCCCTGCGGCATTTGCCGCCAGGTGATGCGGGAATTCTGCGAGGATGATTTCCGAATCTATCTGGTGGGGGCAGAGGGAGCTTATGAAAGCTGCACCCTCAGCCAGCTGCTGCCCTTCAGCTTCAGCGCCAAAAAGCACATGGCATAGGCAAATGCCATAATATTCCAAGGAATATTCCGGAAAAAATGTTGATTTCTTCTGGAATATATGCGATAATAGGGACGGTAGCGATACCGACTATATTTCATGGAGGAATGAAATTATGAAGAAAATGCTTGCTTTGCTGCTGGCTCTGGTCATGGTTCTGTCCCTGGCTGCCTGCGGCGCATCCGACAAGCCTGCAGCCGACGCTCCTGCCGCCAGTGACTACAAGGTGGCTATGATCACCGACTACGGTGACATCACCGACCAGTCCTTCAACCAGACCACCTGGGAAGCCGTCGTGGCCTTCGGCAAGGACAACAATGTGCAGACCAAGTACTACAAGCCCACCACCAACGACACCGCCGGCCGTGTAGCTTCCACCGAACTGGCCATTGCTGAGGGCTACAACGTCATCGTTATGCCCGGCTATGCTTTCGGCGGCACCATCGCTGAGATCTCCGGCAATTACCCCGATGTCAAGTTCATCGCTCTGGACGTGGCTGCCGGCGACCTGCTGGAAACTGCCGTTGCTCTGAAGGGCGAGACCTATGACTACAACCCCGACAACTGGAAGCTGACCGACTATGTCTACATGGACAATGTCTACTGCGCCATCTATCAGGAAGAGCTGTCCGGCTACATGGCCGGTTACGCTGCTGTGAAGCTGGGCTACACCAAGCTGGGCTTCCTGGGCGGCATGGCTGTTCCCGCCGTTGTCCGCTTCGGCTACGGCTATGTCCAGGGCGTTGACGCTGCTGCCAAGGAGCTGGGCATCACCGTTGACATGAAGTACGCCTACGGCAACCAGTTCTTCGGCGATGCCGACATCACCGCTGTGATGGACACCTGGTATGCTGACGGCACGCAGATCGTCTTCGCCTGCGGCGGCGGCATCTGGGCTTCCGCAGCAGAAGCTGCCAAGAAGGCCGGCGGCAAGGTCATCGGTGTTGACACCGACCAGTCCGCTGTCATCGACGGCCAGTACGGCGAAGGCATCACCATCACCTCTGCTATGAAGGGTCTGTACCCCACCACCGTTGACACCCTGACCAATGTGGTCATCAACGGCAAGTGGGCTGACTACGCAGGCAAGGTTGACACCCTGGGTCTGGTTTCCACCGATCCCGCTGCCAACTACGTCCAGCTGGCCAGCACCACCCACTTTGAGGATGGCAAGTTCTCCGCTGAGGACTACGCAAACCTGGTCAAGGATATGTATGAGGGCAAGGTCACTGTGTCCAATGACATCTCCGCAGAGCCCGCTACCACCAACGTCAATGTTGCATGGCTGGGCAACCTGAAGTAATTTCATATTACACACCAAAAGGACGGGCGTTTGCCCAATACCATTAAGTTAATTTAGTGCTACCCCTATGCTACATTTTCGTGGCATAGGGGTACTTTTTTCTTCAAAAATATCAAAAATTTTCTTAAATAATATCAAAAAGCACTTGACAAAGT
>Ga0129314_1000914_pt1 | contig 25053 bp, 24 predicted proteins | sample O1111metagenome_FD_94431 | JGI IMG/M metagenome (GOLD analysis project Ga0129314, IMG submission 94431) | Orangutan individual fecal microbial communities from fecal samples from Wisconsin, USA - O1111 metagenome | ecosystem: Host-associated > Mammals > Digestive system > Large intestine > Fecal... | reverse complement strand
TATCAGCCGCCCGGTTGTTTTCCCATGGGGAAAACAACGTCGGCACGGAGTGCCGACAATGGTAGTATCGAACATTTGCAAACGAAATTCTGAAATATTTTTCGAAACATGGTATATTTGGCAACATTGTGACGTTTCTGGGCTAAATCGGTTCTGCCCAGAAATTTGCCACGTTAGCGGGCGGATGATATCCGCCCCTGCACCTGCGGAAGGGCTGCTTGTACAGAATTATGCAGGCAGCCCATTTCTTTTTCCCGGCATAAATGATTTTCCTTCTTTGGGAGATACTAGGCAGGAAAGGTGGTGGGGGAGTGGAACGGTTTGCCTGTAAGACTGCGGTGGTGTCCGGGGAGGATGCCCTTTCGGTGCTTTCGGAGTATGCCCCTGGGCGGCTTCTGCTGGTGACGGAGTCCCGGCTGCTGCGGGATGGGCTGGTCAGAAGGATATGCCGGGCAGCAGGCAGTCCGAAAACGGAATATCTGGAAGGCGGGGGCGGCATGGCAACCATGCACCAGGCGGTGAATGCCAGCCGGGTGCTTCAGTCTCTGGAGCCGGATCTGGTGGTGGCATTGGGCGGGCAGGAGGTGCTGGACTGGGGGAAGGCCATGGTATGCTTTTCCCGCCGGGGCTGCCCCCTGGCAGTGATCCCCACCGCCTTTGGCCCGGGGACGGAGGTGACCGGGCAGGTCATTCTCACCCACAACGGCCGCTGTCATCTGCTGCGGGACGATGCCATGGCGCCAACGGCTGCCATTCTGGGACAGGTGCCGGAAGTCCGGCTGCCCCGGCAGGAGATGGGGGAGGGGGGCTTTGCGTTGCTGTCTGCTGCCTTGGAGGCCTATAGCATCTGCGGCAGTCCCCTGGGGGAGGTTCACGCCCGGGAGGCCTTCGTTTCTGCCTGGGCCGCCCTTCCCGGAGCCTATGGGGGCAGCGCCGCCGGGGTAGAGCGGATGGAAACGGCCTCCATCCTGGCGGGGATGGCTTGTGACGGAAATCCTCTGGGGCTGTGCCGTGCCATGGAGAACAGCCTGGCGGTGGTGTTTGGCCTGACCCGGGGGAGGGCGGCGGGAATCCTGCTGCCGGTGATCCTGGGCTGCAATGCCCATGCCGCCGGGAGCCGCTACGCCGAGCTGTCCCGGGCGGCGGGGCTGGGAGGCAGCAGCCGGGAGCTGGGCTTGCGGAACCTGAAAAACGGTCTGTGCCGTCTGCGCCGGGAGCTGGGGCTTCCGGCAACCCTGACCCAGGCCGGGGTGGATCTGCGCCGGATCCGCAGCAGCGGCAGCAGGATCGTGGAGCTGACACTGGAGGATCCGGCCTGCCGGAATAACCCGGTGGCGGTGGATGATTTTGTGGTTCGGCGGATCCTGGAGGAGATCACGGGAAGAATGTAATGGGAGGAACGGTATGAAATTAGGCGTTGTTACCCGGCAGGTGGCTGTGAAAAAGCAGGCTGCCTGCATGGAAAATAAGAAGATTTTTCTGGTGGAGTTGGAGGGAAGCAGTCTTGCGGCCCTGGATGCCGCCGGGGCAGAGCCGGGAGATTCGGTGCTGTTGGTGATGGGAAATGCGGCGGCGGCCTACTGCATGGCTGCGCCGACGGATGCGGTGATCGTGGCAGTGGCGCAGAAGTAGAATTTTGGGTTGACAAAACAGGGGCAAACCCGCTATAATAGACCCAATATGGAAAAGCTGTGAAGAGAAGAGTAGGCTGTCCATACCGTTCAGAGAGCCCGGGCAGGTGGAAGCGGGTACGGTGGAAGCAGCTGAACATGGCCTTGGAGCTGGTCGGCCGATGGTTAAGCCGTCCCGGGTGCGCCCGTTAATGCGTGTGAAGGTGTTCTATGGAACACGAATCAAGGTGGTACCGCGTCAATTTGTAAAATTGTCGCCCTTGGGGGTCATTCCCAGGGGCGGCTTTTCTATTTCAGGAGGTAGAACATAACTATGTGCGAAAAATGCAAGGGTAATTACTATATTACCACCCCCATTTACTATCCCTCTGCCAAGCTGCATATCGGCCATGCCTATTGCACCGTGGCAACGGATACCATGGCTCGGTTCAAGCGGCTCCAGGGCTACAATGTCAAGTTCCTCACCGGCACCGATGAGCACGGCCAGAAGATCGAGGACAAGGCAAAGGAAGCCGGCATCACCCCCCAGCAGTTTGTGGACAACATCGTTACCGGCGAGCGGGGCGTTCTGGATCTGTGGAAGCTGATGAACATTTCCTATGACCGGTTCATCCGCACCACCGATGACTACCATGTGGCCGCCATCCAGAAGATCTTCCGGAAGATGTACGACAACGGCGATATCTACAAGGGCACCTACAAGGGCAAGTACTGCAAGCCCTGTGAGTCCTTCTGGACGGAGAGCCAGCTGGTGGACGGCAAGTGCCCCGACTGCGGCGGCCCTGTGCAGGATGCTGAGGAAGAAGCCTACTTCTTCCGCCTTTCCAAGTATGCCGACCGGGTGCAGGATCTGCTGGAAAACACCGATTTCCTGGAGCCCCGCAGCCGTGTCAACGAAATGGTGAACAACTTCATCAAGCCCGGCCTGGAGGATCTGTGCGTTTCCCGTACCAGCTTCACCTGGGGCGTTCCTGTGGACTTTGATCCCGGCCATGTGGTGTATGTGTGGATCGACGCCCTGTTCAACTATATGACTGCCCTGGGCTTTGAAAATGACAAGTACCATGACTTGGAGGAATTCTGGCCTGCCGATGTCCACTTTGTGGGCAAGGAGATCGTCCGGTTCCACTCCATCATCTGGCCCGCCATGCTGATGAGCCTGGATCTGCCCCTGCCGAAAAAGGTCTTTGGCCACGGCTGGCTGCTGCTGGATGGCGGCAAGATGTCCAAGTCCAAGGGCAATGTGGTGGATCCCTATATCCTGGCGGAGCGCTTCGGTGTGGATGCCCTGCGGTTCTTCCTGCTGCGCTCCTTCCCCTTCGGCTCTGACGGCAACTTCTCCAATGAGCTGCTGATCAGCACCATCAACGTGGATCTGGCCAACGACCTGGGCAACCTGGTCTCCCGGACCGTTGCCATGGCGCAGAAGTATTTTGGGGAGCATCTGCCTGCCCAGCAGACCGAGGATCCTGCCATGGATACGGAGCTGCTGACCATGGTGACCACCCTGCGGGATCGCTATGAGGAGCAGATGGAGAAGTTCGCCTTCCAGAACGCTCTGGCTGAGGTGTTCAAGGTCATCTCCCGTGCCAATAAGTATATTGACGAAAACAGCCCCTGGGTGCTGGCCAAGAGCGAGGAGCTGAAGCCCCGTCTTGCCAAGGTGCTCTACAACCTGCTGGAAACCGTCCGCATCTGCGCCGGTCTGCTGAAGCCCTTCATGCCGGATACCGCCGAGGAGATTGCCCGCCGTCTGGGCGGTGCCCGGATGGATTGGGACAGCCTGAATGTCTTTGGCGTGCTGCCTGGGGAGGTGGCTGTGGTTGCAGGCCCCGCTCTGTTCCCCAGAATCGACATGGAGAAGGAGTTGGCTGCCCTGGAGGAGCTGAAGAAGCCCGAGACACCTGCCTTGGAGGTGGAGCCATACGCCCAGGAATCCGTGGACTTTGATACCTTCTGCAAGTCCGATCTGCGGGCTGTGAAGGTCAAGGACTGCAAGAATGTGAAAAAGAGCGACAAGCTTTTGCAGTTTACGCTGGATGACGGAACCGGCACCGACCGGCAGATTCTGTCCGGCATTGCCAAGCACTACAAGCCTGAGGATCTCATTGGCAAGACCCTGGTGGCCATCACCAACCTGCCCCCCCGGAAGATGATGGGCCGGGAATCTCAGGGTATGCTGCTCAGCGCAGTGCATACCGAAAACGGTGAGGAGAAGCTGAACCTGATCATGGTCAGCGATGCCATCCCCGCCGGTGCCAAGCTTTGCTAAAACAACAATGCGCCCTGCGGTGAAGTCCGCAGGGCGCATACGCTTATTCTTATGATATTTTAGTAGAGCGTATCCTTTAAAACTTCATTAGCGCAGCGAAATTTTGCGCCGGTAATTCGGTGGCACCGACCGTGTAGGGTGGTGCAACCCACAGCGAATCAAAATTCTATGATCGCCGGGGGCGATCACACCATAATATAACGGATAGTATCCGCCCGCCAACGTTGCAAATTTCAGGGCAGAACTGTATGGCCGTACCGAGGATTCAATATTGCAAAATACACCATGTTTCGACATTGTGCCGCCGAATTTTACCGTATAATGTTCGATGTTGCATTGTCGGCGCTTTGCGCCGACGTTGTTTCCCCGTTGGGGAAACAACCGGGCGGCTGATAGCCGCCCCTACGAACGCAACGAAATCACCCCGGCAGTAATTCAGTGGCACCGTCTGCGTAGGGGCGGATAGTATCCGCCCGCCAACGTGGCAGGTTTTTGGGCAGAATCGTATTGGCCGAATTTAGGCTCCGATGTTGCAAAATATACCATGTTTCGACATTGTACCGCCGAATTTCGTTTGCAAATGTTTGATAGTGCATTGTCGGCGCATTGCGCCGACGTTGTTTCCCCATTGGGGAAACAACCGGGCGGATACTATCCGCCCCTACGAACGCCCCGAAATTTCCGCTCAGGAAATTTCGGGGCGTTGCAGGAGGATTTGACAGGGATTTTACATTTCCTGCCTTTTGGATTTTACACGCCGGGCGTATGCTGGGGGTGTAACGGATGAGACATCCGAAAACAACAAAAGGAGATTAACGAAAATGAAACGAATGATTTGTGCAATTCTGTGCCTGGTGCTGGCTCTGGGTATGGCCGCCTGCGGTTCGTCCACCGCCACCACTTCCACCACCGCCGCCACCACCGCTTCTGCCGAGACCAAGGCACCTGCTGAGGCTGTCACCGGCACCGTATCCACTGACGGCTCTACCTCCATGGAAAAGGTCATCGGCGCACTGGGGGAAGCCTTTATGGAAGCAAACAGCGGCGTGACCTTCACCTACAACCCCACCGGCTCCGGCTCCGGTATCCAGGCCGTTCAGGAGGGTCGCTGCGACATCGGCCTTTCCTCCCGGGCATTGAAGGACGAGGAGAAGCAGGGCGGTCTGACGGAAACCGTGCTGGCCTACGACGGCATTGCCATGATCGTCAACCCCGAAAACCCCGTGACGGATCTGACCCTGGCACAGATCGCCGATATCTACACCGGCAAGATCACCAACTGGTCCCAGGTCGGCGGCAAGGATGCCCAGATCGTCCTCATCGGCAGAGAAGCCGGTTCCGGCACTCGCAGCGGCTTTGAGGAAATTGTGGAAGTGAAGGATCAGTGCCAGTACCGTCAGGAGCTGAGCTCCACCGGCGATGTTATCACCACGGTGGCGCAGAACCCCGGTGCCATCGGCTACGCCTCCCTGGCCTCCGTCAAGGATACCGTCAAGGCCTTGCAGGTGGGCGGCGTAACCCCCAGTGAAGAAACCGTCAAGGACGGCAGCTACGCCATCCAGCGTCCCTTCGTGCTGGCCACCAGGACCGGCGCACAGCTGAACCCCGCCGCCCAGGCCTTCTTCGACTATGTGACCTCCGGCAAGGCCAATGACATCATCACCGCCGCCGGTGTGGTTCCTGCCAACTAAGCCTTCCCCATGGGGCTGTCCGATTCCGGGCAGCCCTTTTTGAATCCTCCAGGGAGGATTTTACATGGACTTTACAATCCGGCGGTTTCGCATTTTACATTGGCATACTAGTATAGAGGCATCCTCCAAGAAAGGCTGACAATGATACTATGAAAGCAAAGCAAGCATATCTGGAAACGTTTGTCCACGGCATCTTCCTGATCCTGGGTCTGGTGACTGTGGGCTGCGTACTGCTGATCACCGCCTATCTGGTGATCTCCGGCATTCCTGCCATCCGGCAGATCGGTCTTGTTCCCTTCCTGTTTGGCTCCCAGTGGGCCTCCACCGCCGCCGAACCCAAGTACGGGATCCTGCCCTTCATTCTCACCAGTGTCTACGGCACAGCCGGGGCAATCGTGCTGGGTGTCCCGGTGGGCTTCCTGACGGCGGTGTATCTTGCCAAGAAGGCACCCAAGGCCGTGAAAGAGATCGTGGGGCAGGCGGTATCCATGCTGGCCGGGATCCCCTCGGTGGTCTATGGCCTGGTGGGCATGATGGTTCTGGTTCCGGGCATTCGGAAGCTCTTCGGCGTTCCCGATGGGGCAAGCCTGCTGGCGGCCATCATCGTCCTTGCCATTATGATCCTGCCCTCCATTATCAAAATGTCCGTCACCGCGCTGGAAGCCGTCCCCAAAGAATACGAGGATGCCTCTCTGGCACTGGGGGCCACCCCGGAGGAAACCTGGTTCCGGGTCAGCGTTCCGGCAGCCAAAAGCGGCATTGCCGCAGCGGTGGTGCTGGGTGTGGGCCGGGCCATCGGTGAGGCCATGGCGGTGATGATGGTGGCAGGCAACGCCCCCAATATGCCGGGTCTGTTCCAGTCCGTCCGCTTCCTGACCACGGCGGTGGCATCGGAGATGTCCTACAGCAGCGGCTTGCAGCGGCAGGCCCTGTTCTCCATCGCCCTGGTGCTGTTCCTCTTTATCATGCTGATCAATGCAGCCCTGAACTTCTTCCTGAAAGGCGGTCAAAAGCAATGAGCAGAAAATGTTACATCCGGCTGACCCGGCTGGGAATGTATCTGGCAACGGCCATCACCGCAGGGCTGACCCTCTTTCTGGCAGGCTATGTGCTGGCCAAGGGCATCCCCGCCCTGAGCTGGAATTTCCTCACCACCAAGCCCAGCTATTTAAGCGGCAACATCGGTATCCTGCCGGATATCCTGAACACCCTGTACATCGTCATTGCCACCCTCATCATTGTCATTCCCCTGGGGGTGGGTGCGGCGGTCTATCTGACGGAGTACGCCGGAAACCAGAAGCTGGTGAGCATCATTGAATATGCGGCGGAAGCCCTCAGCGGCATTCCCTCCATCATCTACGGCCTGGTGGGTATGCTGATGTTCGCCGGAACCTTCGGAACCAGCCTCATGGCCGGTGCCCTGACCCTGGTGATCATGAACCTGCCCACCATCCTGCGAAACACCCAGGAAAGCCTGAAAACCGTTCCCCAATCCTACCGGGAGGGGGCTTTCGGTCTGGGGGCCGGGAAGTGGCGGGTGGTGCGCACGGTGGTGCTGCCCGGCTGCGTGGACGGTGTCATCACCGGCTGCATTCTCTCCGTAGGCAGAATTCTGGGAGAATCCGCCGCCCTGCTGTTCACTGCCGGATTTGCCCACGCCCTCAACGGCTTTTGGGACGGCCTGCACAGCGCCGGTGCGACCCTGACGGTGGCGCTGTACGTCTACGCCAAGGAGCAGGGCGAATTTCAGGTGGCCTTCGGCATCGCCGCCATTCTGCTGGTGCTGTCCTTCGGCATCAACCTGGCCGCCGGGGCCGTGACCCGGTATTACCGCAAAAAGAACGCCATTGATTAACGGGGAACGATCCCCTTCCATAACTGACACGATAAGGAGCATTTTATGAACCGATCCATTCTTTCCGTCCGGGATCTGAACCTGTGGTACGGGCAGACCCAGGCATTGAAAAACATCTCCATGGAGATCCCCGAAAAATCCATCACCGCCCTCATTGGCCCCTCCGGCTGCGGAAAGTCCACCTTTCTCAAGACCCTGAACCGGATGAACGACCTGATCCCCGGTGTCCGGATCACCGGAGAGGTGACCTATCACGGACAGAACATTTTTGATGCCGATGTCAACAGTCTGCGCAAGGAGGTGGGCATGGTCTTTCAGAAGCCCAACCCCTTCCCCATGAGCATTTACGACAACATCGCCTACGGCCCTCGCACCCACGGCATCCGCAGCAAGGCCCAGCTGGACGAGATTGTGGAAAAGGCTCTGCGGGGAGCTGCTATCTGGGACGAGGTGAAGGATCGGCTGAAAAAGAACGCTTTGGGTATGTCCGGTGGTCAGCAGCAGCGGCTTTGTATCGCCCGGGCATTGGCGGTGGAACCGGAGGTGCTGCTGATGGACGAGCCCACCTCCGCTCTGGATCCCATCTCCACTTCCCGGATCGAGGATCTGGCCATGGAGCTGAAAGAGAAATACACCATCGTCATCGTCACCCACAATATGCAGCAGGCACTGCGGATCTCCGATCAGACCGCTTTCTTCCTGCTGGGAGATCTGGTGGAGTACAGCCCCACAGAGCTTCTGTTCTCCACCCCCAAGGACAAGCGCACGGAAGATTACATCACCGGCAGATTCGGTTAAGGAGGAAGGATCATGCGTAATTATTATCATCAGCAGCTGAGCCAACTCAACGAGGAGCTGATCCGTATGGGTGCCGCCTGTGAGGAGATCATCGGCCTGGCCGCCCAGGCTTTGACCAATCACAGCCGGAGTCTGGAGGAAAAGACCCAGCAGGTCGGTGCCGCCATTGACGAAAGCGAGCGCACCATTGAAACTATCTGCCTGAAGCTGCTGCTGCGCCAGCAGCCTGTGGCCCGGGATCTGCGGCAGATCAGCGCCGCCATGAAGATGATCACCGACATGGAGCGCATCGGTGACCAGGCGGAGGACATTGTGGATCTGATCCCCAAAATGACCAGAGCCGCCGGTGAGGATGGGCAAATGCTGACCAAAATGGCCCTAGCTGCCAAGAACATGGTCACCGAGGCGGTGGATGCCTATGTCAAGCAGGATTTGCAGCTGGCAGGAAAGGTCATTGGGGACGATGACATTGTGGACGACTACTTCAATGCCGTGAAAACCGGCATCATTCAGCTCATCGCCCAGAACCCCGCCGAGGGAGAATACGCCCTGGATCTTCTGATGATCGCCAAGTACTTTGAGCGTATCGGTGACCACTGCACCAACATTGCCGAATGGGTGGAATTTTCTCTCACCGGCTCCCATGATATCCGTGAATAAGGATTGCATTTCGGTGAAAAAACGGCTAATATGGGGATAGATTTTTGATTGGGGGAACCGGCTATGATCTGGTGTGTGGAAGACGATCCCAGTATTCGGGAAATTGAAGTATACGCCCTGAATTCCACAGGGCTGGAGGCCAGAGGCTTTGAAAGCGGCGAGGCCTTTTGGAAGGCACTGACCACTCAGATCCCGGATCTGGTGCTTCTGGATGTGATGCTCCCCGGCGAGGATGGGGTGACCATTTTGCAGCGGCTGCGTTCTCAGGAGCCGTACCGGAACATTCCCGTCATCATGGCCACCGCCAAGGGGACGGAGTTTGACAAAGTCCACAGCCTGGATCTGGGGGCGGATGACTACATCACCAAGCCCTTCGGCATGATGGAGATGGTCTCCCGGGTAAAGGCGGTTCTGCGCCGTGCCCAGCCCAAAACCGCCCCTTCCCTTCTGAAACTGGAAGCTCTGGTTCTGGATGAGGGCCGCCACACCGTCACCATTGGGGATCAGCGCATCGCCCTGACCTGCAAGGAATTTGCCCTGCTGCGGCTGTTTCTGTCCCATCCCGGCATGGCATTCAGCCGGGATCAGCTGCTGCAAACCGTTTGGAACACCGATTATGCGGAAACACGCACCGTGGATATGCACATCCGCACCCTGCGGCAGAAGCTGGGGGACTACGGTCAGTACATCGAAACCATCCGGGGTGTGGGCTACCGTCTGGAGGAAAAACATGACAAGCAGAATTTTTAAGTCCATTGTCACCGTTGCGGCGGTGATCCTGTGCAGCTCCCTGCTGCTCATTCTGGGGGTGCTGTACGGCTATTCCAGCGATTTGCAGACCATGCAGCTGAAGGATGAGCTGAACATTGCCGCCGTGGGCACCGAGGATGCCGGGCTGGCATTTCTGAAGGATATCCGTTCTGACCGCTTCCGTCTGACCTGGATCCAGCCTGACGGCACGGTGATCTACGACAGCAGTGCCCAGGAGGAGCAAATGGAAAACCATTTGCAGCGGGAGGAGATCCGGCAGGCGCTGAAATACGGCACCGGCAGCGCCCTGCGGCGATCCGAAACCCTGCTGGAAAAGCGGATGTACGAGGCAAAGCGGCTGTCTGACGGCAGCGTTCTGCGGATCTCCGCCACCCGGCAGACCCTGGTGGTGCTGCTGGTGGGGATGCTGCACCCGGTGTGCGTGGTGGCAGCCCTGGCCATTCTTCTGTCGGCTCTGCTGGCAAAGCGGCTGGCCGGCAGGATCGTCCAGCCCATCAACCAGCTGGATCTGGAGCATCCTCTGGAAAACGACACCTATGAGGAGCTGGCCCCCCTGCTGGGCCGGATCCATCAGCAGCACGCCCATATCACCCAGCAGATGGAATCCCTCCGGCGGAAAACCGATCAGCTGGAGCAGATCTCCGCCAATATGCACGAGGGTCTGGTGCTGCTGGATCACAACGGCAGGGTGCTGAGCATCAACCCCGCTGCCCAAGCCCTCTTTGATGCGGACAATGCCTGTGTGGGCACTACCTTCCTGGCCGTTGACCGCAGCCCGGAGATGTCCGAGGCCGTGGAAGGTGCTTTCCGGGAGGGACAGTATGGGTTTAAGGGCAAGCGGAAGGGCCGGGTCTACCAGTTTCATCTCAGCCGCATCCATTCGGATGGGAATATCATCGGTCTTGTGCTCCTGGCGGTGGATATCACCGAGGCAGAAAATGCCGAGCAGGGGCGGCGGGAGTTCACCGCCAATGTGTCCCACGAGCTGAAAACCCCCCTGCAATCCATCATCGGCTGTGCCGAGCTGCTGGAAAACGGCCTGGTCAAGCCGGAGGACACCCGGCACTTTATTGAAAACATCCACAAGGAAGCCTCCCGGCTGGTGCTTCTGGTGGAGGATGTGATCCGTCTGAGCCACCTGGACGAAGGGGTGGAAATGCCCCGGGAAAATGTGGATCTTCTGGACATTGCCCAGGAGGTGGCCCAGTCGCTGCAGCTTGCCGCCCAGGAGCGCAATGTGACCATTTGTGTCACCGGTCAGCACAGCACCTTCCCCGGTGTCCGGGGTCTGGTGTGGGAGATCCTTCAGAACCTGTGCAGCAACGCCGTCAAGTACAACGTCCCCGGCGGAAGGGTGGATGTCTCCGTGACCCAGCAGGACGGCCGCACCGTCCTTCGGGTGGCAGACACCGGCATCGGCATTCCCGCCGAGCAGCAGAGCCGGGTGTTTGAGCGGTTCTACCGGGTGGACAAAAGCCACTCCCGGGCCTCCGGCGGCACCGGACTGGGGCTATCCATCGTCAAACACGCCGCCCAGTACCACAATGCCAAGCTGACCCTGGAAAGCACCTCCGGCAAGGGTACCATTGTCACCTGTACATTCTAAAACGGCAAAACCGCCCCGGATGCAAAATGCGTCAGGGGCGGTTTTCTTATTGACTTTTTTCCCAAAAATCGGTAGCATAGCCATAGTATCTTCTATGGGGGTGGGGTCGTGAAAAACATTTTGGGCATCCAGCTGATTCCGGGCAGTCAGGAGGAGCTGCTTCCCGGGCTGTCACCGGATTTCCCCTATATCGCATCCAGGGCACTGCTGGATCGGTATATGGAGCCTGTCATACCCTGGCACTGGCATCGGACGGTTGAGCTGTTTTACATCGAAAGCGGCACCCTGGAATACACCACGCCGGATGGTACATGGATCTTTCCTGCCGGTTCCGGCGGCTTTGTCAACTCCAATGTCCTGCACGCCTCCAGGATCATCCCCTCCGGGCAGGAAGTCATTCAGCTTTTGCACCTGTTTGAGCCGGAGCTTCTCTCCGGCAGTCAGGACAGCCGGATCCACAAGCAGTATATCCGTCCTTTGACGGCCTCCGGGGTGGGGTTGATTGCCCTTTCTGCCAATACACCTGCCCAGGCCGCCCTTCTCCAAAAGATCCGCAAGGTATTTGATTTGGACGAAGCTGCCTGGGGCTATGAGATCACCCTGCGGCAGCAGCTTACGGAAATCTGGCTTTCTCTGTTTGAAATTGCCCGCCCTGCCATGGTGTCCCAGGCTGCGGGATCCTCCGATGAAAAGCTGAAAGCCATGATGCGCTACATCCACGCTAACTATCCCCAGAGCATCTGCGCAGAACAGCTGGCCGGAGAAGCCCACATCAGCAAGCGGGTATGCTACCGGCTGTTCCGGGAAAATCTGCACATCAGCCCTCTGGAATACATCACCGACTACCGGCTGCGCAGAGCCTGTCAGCGGTTGGCAGAAACCGATGCCCCCATCACCCAGATTGCCTATGACTGCGGCTTTGGTTCCGGCAGCTACTTTGGCAAGCTGTTCCGGGAGCGCTTTCACTGCACCCCTGCACAATATCGCAGGAGTTGGCACGATCGTCATAAAAATCAGCGCATCTGATATAGTATTTGCGCCGATACTGCATTATACTGTCAGTAAGGAAATCGAAATGGCCCACGCTTCGCATTTCCGGAGTTAACTGGCGGGGCTGGTAAATGCCTGCCCCGCTTTTCCTGTTACGGGAGGAAAATAATATGCTTCTGACAAAATACGCCGCCGAAAATGCCCTGGTAGATGCCCGCAAGGCAAATCCCGGCCCCTGGGTTGCTCACAGCCGGTATGTGGCCATGGCCTGTGAAAACATTGCCGGAAAATGCCCCGGTCTGGATCCCTACAACGCCTATATCTACGGCCTTCTTCACGACATTGGCAGATGTGCCGGGGTCACCTCTGAAAAGCACCTGATTGACGGCTATCGGTACTGCATGGCCCGGGGCTGGGAAAAGCCTGCCCAGATCTGCATCTCCCACGCCTTTATGGTCAAGGACATTTCCTCATCCATCGGCGTTTTCGATATGCCGGATGGGGACAAGGACTTTCTTGCCCGGTTTGTAGCGGATGCGGTCTACGATGACTATGACCGTCTGGTGCAGCTGTGCGATGCCCTGGCTCTGCCCACCGGCTTCTGTCTGCTGGAAAAGCGGTTTGTGGATGTGGCCCTCCGCTATGGTCTTCACCCGGCGACCCTGGATCGCTGGCGGGCGGTTCTGGAGATCCGCGACCATTTTGAAAGAATCATGGGCTGCTCCATCTACGACTGTCTGCCCGGTGTGGTGGAAAACAGCTTTCGTTCCTGAGGCATCCCATGAAAAAACTGACACCACGATACAGCCTTACCCAGTTTACCTTCTGGGCAGCATACTCCGGCACTACCTCCTTTGCAACAACCTACCTTCTGGATCAGGGACTTTCCTCCGGCACAGTGGGGGTGCTGCTAGCCTTATCCGGTATTGGTTCCTGTCTGGCCCAGCCGGTTTTGGCAGCCCGTGTTGACCGGGCCAAGGGATTTCTTCTGACAAAAATACTGCTTAGCCTGTCGATTCTCTGTTTTTCCTGCTTTTCCTTGCTGCTGATACCCAGGCTCCCTCAAGCCCTGATTGCCGTTCTCTACACGGCGGGTCTGTGGAGCAGCGATGTGATGATTCCGTTGCTCAATGCTCTGTGTGTTTCCTTCCGCCAGGCGGGCTACCCTATCAACTATGGTGCAGCCCGGGGCATCGGCTCTACAGCAACCGCCATTTCCAGTCTGGTGATTGGCTTTGTTATTGTAAGGCTGGGCATGGTCTGGATGCTCCTGCTTTTGCTTCTGATCCGGAGCCTGTGCATTTTTTCCCTGATGGGTTACCCAAAACTTCAAAAACCGGAGCCTGCTACCCGGGCGATCCGGGACAGCTGCTCTCTTTCCCGGTTTTTTCAGCAGTATCCCCGTTACTGCCTGACCCTTCTGGGGATTGCCTTTCTGGGGATGTTTCTTGCTATGACCGAAAACTATCTGATTGCTATTGTCAGCGCTTTCGGAGGCAACAGCAGCCATGTGGGAACAGCGCTGTTTCTATCCTCCCTGGTGACCGCCCCGGTGATTTTCTGCTTTGACAGAATTCATGCCCGGCTCAGCGATGCCGCACTGCTGAGAATCGCCGCTGTGACCTTTCTCATAAGGGCCGTCTGTCTTCTCTTTGCTGCCAAAAGCATTTCTGCTGTTTATCTGCTTCAGCTGCTGCATACGACCTCCTACGGCTTTCTGCATCCGACCCAGGTATCCTACGCAGGGGCTATGGTTCGCCCTGCCGATATGGTCAAAGGTCAGGCTTTTAGCACCGCCGCCTATGCGCTTGGCTGCTCTGCCGGAAATCTTGCCGGTGGGATCGCACTGGGTTTTGGGGTAAGAGCCATGCTGGCAGCCGGTGTGGTGATGGCCGGCATCGGCACAGGAATCCTTTTCTTCACCACCGCAAAATCTTCCCCGGAAGGAGGACGCTCCAAATGAATCCCATCCAAATCATTTTCTTCGATATTGACGGAACCCTGGTGGATATGCAAACAAAGCGCATCCCCGCAAAAACACTGGAAGCCCTGGTGCGGCTGAAGGCCAAGGGCATCAAGCTCTGTATCGCCACAGGGCGCTCCCCCATCAGCGTCCCAACATTTGCAGGGGTAGACTTTGATGCGTTTCTGACCTTCAATGGTGCCTACTGCTATGACCGGTTTGGCCCCATTTACCGCAATCCCATCCAGCCTGAGGCCGTGGCAAAGATCCTTCAAAATGCCGCAGCCATAAAAAGGCCGGTTGCCGTGGCCACTGGGGATCGGCTGGCAGCCAATGGTTTGGATGCAGATCTGGCGGATTATTTTTCCTTTGCAAATCTCAAACTGACTGTCGCCCCGGATTTCGATGCAGTGTGTCAGGAAGAAATCTACCAAATTATGCTGGGCTGCCGTGCATCCGATTATCCTGCCATTCTGGAGGGGGTAACCGCCGCTAAAATTGCTGCCTGGTGGGATTGTGCCGTAGACATTATTCCTTCCAGCGGCGGAAAGGGTGCGGGAATTCGGAGGGTATTGGCCCATTATCATTTATCAGCCGCAGATGCCCTGGCCTTTGGGGACGGAAACAACGACATAGAAATGCTGGAAGCGGTGGGAACCGGCGTTGCCATGGGGAACGCATCTGACACGCTGAAAGCCATTGCAGCTGACATCTGCGGTTCCGTGACCCAGGATGGAATCTACCACTACTGCATAGAGCATGGTCTTATTTGAGGCATCCCCGAACTTCCCACATTCGGCGCACCCTTTTCATTGACTTCTCCCCGCCCATAGATTATAGTAGGGCTATCAGGAGGGATTTGTATGGATTCGGATTTTGCTTCTTATTTTGCCGTTTGGGATCAGCTGACCCCATCTCAGCAGGAACATTTGCTGCAAACCACCGCCTTTCAGCAGGTGAAAAAGGGGACGATCCTTCACGGCGGGCAGGAGGACTGTCTGGGGCTGATTTTGGTGTGCCGGGGGCAGCTGCGGGCGTATCTGCTCTCGGAGGAGGGCCGGGAGGTGACCATCTGCCGGTTCTTTGACCGGGATGTGTGCCTGTTTACCGCCGCCTGTGTTCTGCCCAATATGATGTTTGATGTTTTCATTGAAGCGGAGAAGGACACGGAGCTTTGGGCGGTTCCCGCCTGTCTGTTCCAGGATCTCAGCCAGGAATCTTTGCCCATCGCCAACTATTCCCGGGATTTGATCACCCATCACTTTTCCCAGCTTATGTGGCTCATGGAGCAGATCATGTGGAAAAGCTTTGACAAACGGCTGGCAAAGTTCCTGGTGGAGGAGAGTGCCGTGGAAAACACCCATGCTCTGAAAATCACCCATGAGAAAATCGCCAACCACATGGGCACTGCCCGGGAGGTAGTGACCCGGATGCTGCGGTATTTCCAGGAGGAAGGTATGCTCCGCCTGACCCGGGGCACCGTGGAGCTTCTGGATCTTCCCCGGCTGAAACGTCTTGCCAATGGATAGTCAAAGAGCTGCCTCCAGGAATGGTAGGCAGCCCTTTTTGTACTACAGCATGGCAAGGATCTGTGCCTTGGGACGCGCGCCGATGGCCTTGTTGACCTCATGGCCGTTTTCCATCACCACCAGGGTGGGAATGCTCATCACCCGGAACTGACGGGCCAGGGCCATTTCCTCATCCACATTGATCTTGCAGACCTTGATATCCGGCCGTTCGGCGGCCACTTCCTCCAGCACAGGGCCCAGCATCTGGCAGGGGCCGCACCAGGGTGCCCAGAAATCCAGCAGCACCTTCTGCTGGGCGTTCAAAACCTCCTGGGTGTAGTTTTCGGCAGTAACATGAATGACTTTCATAGCGTTCTCTCCTTTTTGTTTTCTTGTGCTCTTATCATAACCTGTTTTTGATTTCTTTTCCGTGATAAAGTCACTTATCGGATTTTTTGTAGGAATACACTTGAGCCTAAGGAAAAAGTCTGATATAATCAGGGCGGCACCGGATCATTCGGCAAGCGACATGGCAGGATGTTTCGCTCTATTGGTACAAAACATCCGCTGATATCCAAAGATGTCATTGTGCGGTGCTGCATTAGTAGGATAGAAGGAGCTGCGTATGCAATATCGCACGTTAATGGAGCTGGCCTCTCAGTTGGGGACCCGGCTGGCCATGGCCGGGGCAGAGACCTATCGGGTGGAGGAAAGCATCATTCGGGTGCTGGCGGCCTATGGGCTGGATGCCCGGGTCTACTCGGTGCCCAACAGCCTGTTTATCACCATCGTCGTCCCCGACGGTCTTCCCATCACCCAGCTGTGCCGCATCAAAAATATGGGGACGGATCTGGATGCGGTGGAAAAATACAACAATCTCAGCCGCCGGATCTGTGCCGAAAAACCCGATCCCCAGCAGGCACTTGTCTGGCTGGAGGAAGCGGAAAAGACCCACAAGGTCTATTCCTTCCCCATGGTGCTGCTGGGGCACATTCTGGTTGCCAGCGGTCTTTGCATCTTCTACGGCGGAACTGCCGCCGACTGTCTTTGCGCCGGGCTCTGCGGCCTGTTTCTGGGGATCGTGGATCACCTGCTGGGCAAGCTGCATCCCAACGCCTTTTTCCAGAAAATTGCCACCGGCTTCCTCATGGCGCTGTTTGCATACGGTCTGGCCGGGCTGGGGATGAGCACCAACATTGATACCTCCGTCATCGGCACCCTGATGCTGCTGGTGCCGGGACTGCTGTTTACCAACGCTTTGCGGGATATCATCTTCGGTGATACCAACTCCGGTGTCAATCGCACCGTCACTGCCCTGCTGATCGCCTGCGGCGTGGCTCTGGGCACCGCCTCTGCCTGGAATGCGGCCAATATTCTCTGGGGCATCCCGGCAGCCCCTGCTCCCCTGGCTCACTCGGATCTTGCCACCTGCATCGCCAGCTTTGTGGCCTGTGTGGGCTTCCTCTTTGTGTGGAACATCCACGGCGAGGGCAGCTGGCTTTGCGCTCTGGGCGGCTCTCTGACCTGGGCGATATTCTGCATCGCCCGGGATTTTGGCTTTGGCTACGGGATGTGCTGCTTCTTTGGAACCATTGTGGCCTCCGTCTACGCTGAGGTCATGGCCCGGCTGCGGAAATACCCTGCCATTTCCTACCTCATCGTCTCCCTGGTTCCCCTGATCCCCGGCTCCAACATCTACTACACCGCCCAGCAGGCCGTACTGCGGAACTGGGCCGGTTTCCTCCACCAGGGGTATCTGACTCTGCTCACCGCCGGTGTCATGGCAGTGGGCATCATCCTGGTCAGCTCCGCCGCCCGGATCGTCCACGCCCGCCTGAGCAGGCGGCACCACCACATCCAGCACCACTAGTAGAGCGTATCCTTTAAAACTTCATTAGGGTCTATCTGAAAATCGGGAATATGACCAACAGCGAGGGATTTTTCGTCTGATGAAGCCATTTTTTCCCGGGAATACTTTGTGTATTGCAAGGAAAAATGGCGCACAGCAGGCGGAAAAGATCCGCTGCTTGGGCGTGTTGACGGTTTTCAGATAGACCCTAGTGCAACGAAATATTTGCATCGGTAATTCGGTGGCGCACCACCCCTACGAACTCAAAAATATTGACCGCCTGCAAAATATGCGCCATGTACGATGCGGTACATCCGTGTAGGGGCGGACACAGCAAGCCTTTTTCCGGCTATAGAAATGAGAGGGGCAGGGTCAGGGTTTCAGGATCAGCTCGCAGGTGCAGTCCTGGAATTCCTGGGAGACGGTTTGGTTGATGACCTGGGAGGCTTCGGACAGTTCCCGGACGGCCAGAGAGCCTGCTTGAATCTGAAAATAAATGGCAACCCACAAATGCCGGCCGGTTTTGGTGATATCAAAAAAGACCGGGTCAAAATGGTACTGCTCCAGAATGGGGCAGCAAAGCGCCTTGATCTCCTCCACACAGGCCTGGTCAGGAGGGAACAGGAAGATATCCCGGAAAGCACGGCTGAGGAGCTGGATGTTCTCCGGAAGCATAAACAGGATGACAAGCACGGCAATGATCTGGTCAAAATAGGGGGCAAGGAAGGCAAGGGGGGTCAGCTCCAGATACCGGGACAGGAAAAAGGCAAGGGACATCCCCAGGCTGTACACGATGTCCAGCCTCCAGCCCAAAAGCTCCGCCTCGACTGTGGGGGAGGAAAGATCCCGGCTCCAGCGCTTCATAGCAAAGTAGCAAAGGATGCTGGCAATGCCCAGGGCGCATTGGAACAGGGACACCTGGGCACTATCCACAGGATTTCCGCCGGATAGGGCAGAGTGAAGGATCTCAGCAGCCACACCCAGGGATACCGACAGCATCATAATGCCCTTGATGATCAGAAACACGGTTTCGATCTGGAAGTACCCAAAGGGGTGCTTTTCAGAGATGGGCTTGTGAAACAGCGGAGTGAGGTATAGCAGCAGGGCGATAAACACCAGCTCCGTTGCATCATACACCGCATCGGTCAGGGAGGACTGGGAATGGCTGTATATGGCAAAGACGAATTCCGCAATGGCAAATACAAGTCCTGAAAAAAAGGACAGCTTCAAGATCAGTTTTTCCCTTTTTTCGGTTATCATGGTACACCTCTTAGTTGTTGTTTTTTTGATGCTACCATTTGCAATGGGGTTTGTCAAGGGGGATGGGGTGGGGGCTATGATAGAAAAAGCACAGCCCCACACAAAAGAGCTGTGCTTGGGTGGACGATATAGGACTTGATGGCCGATTTGCCCCTCTGGGGGGCAAATCGTATAGATGCCACCAGTTTTTGAACTGGTGGCTGCAATATGCCACTGGCATATTGCATTTAGATGGGTTCGAGTCCTATATCAGGCAAAAAGAAAATCACCACCATTTGGTGGTGATTTCTCTTTTTGGTGGACGATATAGGACTCGAACCTATGACCTTCCGCACGTCAAGCGGATGCTCTAGCCAGCTGAGCTAATCGTCCATGTATTTCGCAAGTGCTTGATTAGTATACACGCAGAAGGGGGATTTGTCAAGGGCTTTTTGGAAAATATGAAAAATTGTTTTGTCCTTTTTGCTGGGCATGGGGGGAGTCAAAAGGAGCCAGCCGGAAGCGGGGGCTTCCGGCTGGGGGTGGGGGTTATCCCAGGGCGATTTGTTCCGGGGTGATGGGCAGTTCCCGGTGCCAGACACCGGTGGCTCGGGCGATGGCGTGGGCCAGGGCGGGGGCGGGGGTGTTGATGACGATCTCGCCGATGGACTTGGCACCGAAGGGGCCGGTGGGCTCCCAGGAGTGCTCAAATTCCACCCGCAGTTTGCCCATGTCCAGGCGGGTGGGGAGCTTGTATTGCAGGAAATTGGATTCCATGGGGCGGCCCTTGGCATCATAGGTCACATTCTCAAAGAGGCTATGGCCGATGCCCTGAACAATGCCGCCCTCTGCCTGAATCCGGGCCAGGGCAGGGTTGATGGGAATGCCGCAGTCCACCACCGCCATGTAGTCCAGTACAGTGACCTGTCCGGTAAGCCGATCCAGCTCGATCTCCACCATGCCCACCATGAAGGGCGGCGGGGAAATGGGGGAGCTGTGGGTGGCGCTGGCCTCAACGGGAATGTTGTTTCCGCACTGGGAGCGGTAGGCCACATCCTCCAGGGATACAGACTGCTGGGTATCCAGCCGCCGAATTCTGCCGTTTTCCAGGGTCAGCTCCTGGGCAGGGCAGTCCAGCATTTCCCCAGCGAGGGCAAAAAGATTCTTTTTCAGCTCTGTGCAGGCCTGCTCCACGGCCTTGCCGGTGAGGTAGGTGGTGGAGGAGGCGTAGGAGCCGGAGTCATAGGGAGAGGCATCGGTATCGGCACCGAATACGGCCACATCCTCTAAACGGCAGTCCATAATTTCTGCTGCCATCTGAGCCAGAATGGTATCACAGCCGGTTCCCATGTCCGCTGCGCCGATCATCAGGGTAAAGCTTCCGTCATCGTTCAGCCGCACCCGGGCAGAGCCAACGTCAATGTTGGAAATACAGCTGCCCTGCATGGCCATGGCCACATCGGCACTTCGAACCTTGCCGTTGCCCATGTCCCGGACGGGGTACTTTTCCTCCCAGTGGAACATTTCCTTGCAGTGCGCCATACACCGATCCAGGGCGCAGGCGTTGGCAGGCTCGCCGTAATAGGCAGGCATGATCATACCCTGGCGTACCATATTCTGCTCCCGCAGGACGGTGGGATCCATATTCAGCTGCTGTGCCAGCTCATTGACCAGGGATTCCACGGCGAAGATGCCCTGAGTGGCACCATAGCCACGGTAGGCACCAGCGGCTTGCAGGTTGGTGTAGACCACATCATAGCGGAACCGGAAGGCTTCCACAGAGGTAGTATACAGGGGAATGGACTTGTGACCGGACAGGCCCACGGCGGTGGGGCCGTGTTCGCCGTAAGCGCCGGAGTTGGACAGGGTGTAAAGATCCAATGCCCGGATCTTGCCGTTTTTATCTGCCCCCAGGCGCACCCGGATCTCCATCTCATGCCGGGGAGAACCGGCGATCTGGGTCTCCTCCCGGGTGTAGGCGATCCGGGAGGGACGGCCGGTTTTCAGGGTGACAAAGGCAGGGTAGACCTCGCAGACCGCCGTCTGCTTGGCACCGAAGCCGCCGCCGATCCGGGGCTTTTCCACCCGGATCCGGCTTTTGGGAATGCCCAGTGCCCGGGACAGGATCCGCCGGGCATGGAACACGATCTGGGTGGAGGAAATGATATGCAGACGGCCGTAGCGGTCCATCTCGGCATAAGTGGTGAAGGGCTCCATCATGGCCTGCTGGAAAGCCTTGGTGTGGTAGGTGCGATCCAGAACGATGTCGCAGTCTGCCAGCACAGATTCCACATTGCCGTCGGATTCCTCACCGCTGGCAACCAGATTCCGGCGGTTGTCGCCGCCCACCGGGCAAGGGGGAAACCAGTCCTCCTCCGGGTGTACCAGGGTGGGATTGTCCATGGCGGTGTGTAAATCCAGTACCGCATCCAGCACATCATAGGTGACCTTAATGAGCTTCATGGCCTTGCAGGCTGCCTTTTCCGTTTCGGCGGCAATGATGGCCACCGCATCTCCCACGAACCGCACATGGGGATCCAGGATCAGGCGGTCATAGGGGGAGGGTTCCGGATAGGTCTGTCCGGCAATGGCAAACCGGGTCTTGGGAACGTCCTGCCAGGTGTAAATGGCGACCACACCGGGAACCAGTCCGGCGGCCCGGGTGTCGATGGTTTTGATCATGGCGTTGGCGTGGGGGCTGCGCAGGACCTTGACCACCAGGGCATCCTTGGGGGTTATATCCTCGGTGTACACCGGCTTGCCCAGCAGCAGCTGCATGGAATCCTTCTTGCGGAAGTTTTTGCCCACGACTTTATATTCCGTATGCTCCATAGCCCCTCCTTATTTCTTCCGGCTGTTCAGGTAGTTTCGGATGCCCCGGAGCTGGCCGTCATAGCCGGAGCAGCGGCACAGATTCCCGGCCAGGAAAGCCCGGATCTCATCATCGGTGGGATCGGGATTTTCCCGGAGCAGGGCAATGGTGTTCATCACAAAGCCGGGGTTGCAGAAGCCGCACTGGTCGGCACCCTGGTCGGCAATGAAGCCCACGAAATCTTCGGCTTCCTCCTGCAAACCCTCCAGGGTCTGGATGCTGTGCCCATCGGCTCTGGCGGCCAGCATGGAGCAGGACAGCACCGGCATACCGTCCATGAGAACGGTACACAGGCCGCAGTTGGCGGTATCGCAGCCCCGCTTGACACTGAGGCAGCCCTGATCCCGGACAAAGTCCAGCAAAATGGTATCCGGCTCAATGCTGGCGGTGACAGCCTTGCCGTTGAGCTTGAGTTTAATTTCCATGTTCCATTCCTCCCAGTTCCCCAAGGGCCCGCTCTGCCAGCACCCGGATCAGATGGGTGCGGTATTGGGCACTGCCCCGGAGGTTGGACTCCGTGGGGGCGATATCTGCCAGATATTGGGCAAAGGCGGTGGCGCTTTCGGCGGTGATGCCATCGGCCAGCAGACCCCGGTCATCCCGATAGCGCACAGCTCTGGCAGGCCGTGCGCCCAGGCAGGCCCGGTATTCTTCTCCCACCCGGGCCATGGCGCAGGTCAGCACCGGCAGATCGGTGCGCTGATTGCGCATGGCGGTGTAAACAAAGTGACCGGGGGTTTTCTCGACGATCAGCCGCACCAGAATATCCCGGTCGGCCTTGCGCCGGGCGAATTCTTCCAGAGGAACCATGCCGCCCCGGTATAGCTCCACATAGGTATCCATAGCCAGAAACAGGGTCAGCACATCGGAAAAGCCGTACCGGCCCCAGATGCTGCCGCCTGCGGTGGCCATGTTCCGGAACTGCACGCCCACAATATCCTGGAGGGCGTTCTTCACAGCACCATGGGTGTAGGCGTTCAGGCCGGGGTGCTGCTCCAACTGCCGCAGGGTGACCATGGCACCGATGGTGAAAGCTTCGTTGGTTTCTTCAATGGTGTCCAGACCCAGATCGCACAGGTCAATGGCAGTGCCCACACTGCCGGTTCCTAAGCGGGTCCACAGCATACCTGCCACAATGCGGCTGCGCTTGCTCTGGTTCAGCTGGTATGCTTCCTCCAGTGTTTGGGGCCGGATATATTTTTGGATAGTGATCATTCCATCCGCTCCTTTTGAAAAAGCATCTGCCGTCAGATGCCGATTTTACGCTATGATGGTTTCATTATATCAGTTTCGGTTGCTTTTGGAAAGGAGATTTGCTATAATTTCGATATACTTTCAAAACTACAACGCAGAAAGGGCGGGGGTAGGATGCAGGCAGTGACGAAAATCTATTTTCTGAATGACAATGGCGAAAAGTTCTTTGGGGAAGGCCCCTGCCGTCTTTTGCGGCTGGTGGAGCAGACCGGCTCCCTGCGTGCCGCTGCTGCCGCCATGGAAATGGCCTACAGCAAGGCGCTAAAGCTGGTCAAGAATGCCGAATCTGCCCTGGGCTTTCCCCTGACCCAACGCACCGTTGGGGGCAAGGACGGCGGCAGCAGTACCCTGACCCCGGAGGGCAGGGCATTTCTGGAGCGATATGAAGCCTACCGGGATGCCTGCACCGCCCACAACCAGGGGCTTCTGGAGGATTTTGTTTTCCGGGAGGATGGGAAAAATGATTAAGAGATTTGGCTGCGTGATCATGGCTTCCGGACTGGGGCGGCGGTTTGGGGGCAACAAGCTGCTGGCGGATTTCCGGGGACAGCCCCTGATCACCCGGGCCTTTGCTGCCACCGATGGGATTTTTGACCGCCGGGTGGTGGTCACCCGGTATCCGCAGGTGGCAAGGCTGTGCCATCAGTGGGACATTCCCTGCCTCCTTCACGATCAGCCCCTTCGCAGCGACACCGTCCGCCTGGGGCTGGAGGCCATTGGGGATCTGGACGGCTGCCTGTTCTGTCCGGGAGATCAGCCCCTTCTGCGCCGGGAAACGGTGGCGGCGCTGGAAGCCCGGGGGCAGCAGGAGCCGGAATGTATCTGGCGGCCTGTCTGCCGGGAAACCCCCGGTGCCCCCATTCTCTTTCCCTGCTGGGCTTTCCCGGAGCTTCTGGCCCTTCCCCAAGGCAAGGGCGGCGGCTATGTGGCGGCAAAATATCCCCAGCGGGTGCGCCTGCTTCCTGTACAGGATCCCTGGGAGCTTGCCGATGCGGACACCCCGGAGGCACTGCAACTGCTTGCCGCCAGAGGGCAGGAAAAAGGAATATGAAAACGCCCTCTGTTTTGCAAGTGCAAGACAGAGGGCGAATTTTTAAGGATCAGTGGATTGTCCACTTGAGCAGACGGTTTTTTAGGTGTTCAAACAGCTGCATCACAATGACCATGACGATGACCATGAAGATAAAGCCCACCCAGACCTTGTTGTAAAGGCCGAAATCGGAAAACTTCTTCACATAGTAGCCCATGCCGTACTGGGCACCGTACATCTCTGCATACACCAGCATGATGAAGGTGTTGCGCAGGGAGTTGACGAAGCCTGCCAGAATGGAGGGGCTGGCTGCCGGAAGGATCACCTTGAAGAACTTTTGGAAGCCCTTTAATTCCAGGGTGGCGGCTTTGTCCAGATACCGCTTGTCAATGGTCTGAATGCCGGTGATGGTGGCAAACAGGGTGGACCACACCGTGCTGTAGACGATCAGGATCACCGAAGCCACAAACATATTGGGGGCCATCAGCAGCACAAAGGGGGACAGCAAAATGGCGGGCACCACGCTGAAGGTGTAGATCACAGGATGCAGAGCCTCCCGGGCCTTTTTGTTCATGCCCAGGAAGGTGCCCAGGGTCAGCGCAATGGCCAAAGAGAATAAGACGGCGGGAACCATTACCTTGAAAGAAGCCAGCAGATTGACACCCATCAGGCTCTTATCTGACTGGTAAGCTTTGGCAATGGAGCTGACCTTGGGGAACAGGAAGGGATTTGCATGTCCGGTTTCGGTGGCAAGGTAGTACCAAAGCACCATGGATGCAAAGATCAGTCCGGTGACCCAGTATTTTTTGACAAAGTTTTTGATGTATTTCATGGTGGATCTCCCTTGGGTTCTTTTGAAAAACCGGGGCAGAAGGTTTCCCTTCCGCCCCGGAAGCGGGAATATACTTAGGGCAGCACCGCATAATTCGGCAAGAGACAGCAGCGAGAGATTTTGTCCCAAGATAAAGTTTGGAAAATCGAGGAATACTGTATGTATTTCCGATTTTTCAAACTGCAAGATTGGGGCGAAAGATCCGCTACTGTCCGCAGACGCAATTGTGCGG
>Ga0129314_1000913_pt1 | contig 25067 bp, 20 predicted proteins | sample O1111metagenome_FD_94431 | JGI IMG/M metagenome (GOLD analysis project Ga0129314, IMG submission 94431) | Orangutan individual fecal microbial communities from fecal samples from Wisconsin, USA - O1111 metagenome | ecosystem: Host-associated > Mammals > Digestive system > Large intestine > Fecal... | reverse complement strand
CATAACGGTCTGATTCTGACCGCAAAGATAAATTCAAATCCGTTGACTCGAAAATCGGATACAATAAATTGAATATCAACAATTTCAAAGAACTATTATGATTTTTTAGTGGACACTAATGATGATGTATTTATAATTAATTTGACAGTGCAAATGTACTACAATATTTTATAAAACAATAAAAATATATTGAAAAACGATAAATATTTATTATTAAAAAACATGCATCCTTTTTGAATTGGATTACACGTTTTTGAGTTGTCCTGAAATAGAAATTATTTTATATTCAATGTCTTTTCATCCCGTCTACTGCCCATATTGTTAAGACAATAAGGGTTGTTTCATTTATTTCGTATTTCGCTCCTGATTGGCTTTTTGAGCCCAGACTATTTTTCACTTAACCATTGCTCAATTATTTCATTTGCCTGCTGTTCCGGCAGGATATGCCCTGCGAGATATTCAGCCTTTGCTTCACTAATTCTTTGCTCTTGTTATGCAGTTAGTTGGTATGTCTCCTTCTCAAGTTCAAAATCGGGAACTTTGCAAAGCTCCTCTATGACACCGGGTTCATCTGTACTGGCAATACAGTTTATTAAATCTATTTTTAATTCGGCAGTACTCATTATTTTAACTGTGTATTGTTTTCTTTATTTCTATCCATAAATATAACCTTTTCAGTCGAATGGCAATTCCTGTGGAATCAATTTAACGTTTGTTTGTCACGTTGAACATTCTCTATCTCTTTTGTATTGACCGGTATTACTCGCTAATACCTATTCAATTCATTCGAATTTTACCGTTTTTCCGAGGTCTTTTCGTATCTTTGCATCCTGAAAATTTCTATTTTTGAATTGACGCCTTTTGTTGGCGTTCCAACCCGGTTATACGATATGCACGAAAAAATTATCATCCTCGATTTCGGTTCGCAAACTACGCAGCTGATAGGTCGCCGCGTGAGAGAATTGAACACCTACTGCGAAATAGTGCCTTACAATAAATTTCCCTTCGGAGATGAATCGGTGAAAGGGGTGATCCTTTCCGGAAGCCCTTTCTCGGTGAATGATGCCGAAGCTTTCAAGACAGATTTGAAAGAGATCCGTGGTCGTTATCCTGTATTGGGCATTTGCTACGGTGCCCAGTTAATGGCGCAATCGGCAGGAGGGGCAGTTGAGAAGAGTGATAGCCGTGAATATGGGCGTGCCCGTTTGTGTGTTGGAGATAAAGATGATCCTTTATTAGGATTTATTACACAGGAGAGTCAGGTATGGATGTCGCACGGGGATACGATCGTTCGTATTCCGGAGGATTTCAGGGTGATTGCATCTACCGACGATGTGGCTTTGGCTGCTTATAAGGTTGACAATGAAAAGACCTGGGGAGTACAGTTCCATCCCGAAGTGTTTCATACTGAGCGAGGAACAGAAATATTAGATAACTTTCTGGCAGTTTGTGGCATGAAGAAGGATTGGACACCTGCCTCTTTCATCGAGACCACCGTACAGGAACTGAAGGAGCAGTTGGAAGACGACAAGGTCATCCTTGCTCTTTCAGGTGGCGTGGATTCTTCGGTCACAGCCGTATTGCTCAATAAGGCAATTGGAAAGAACCTTACCTGTATATTTGTAGATCACGGCCTGCTGCGTAAAAACGAGTTTGAAACCGTATTGGAGAACTATGGACATCTGGGGTTGAACGTGATCGGTGTGGATGCAAAGGAATATTTCTATAAAGAACTGGAAGGGATAACCGATCCCGAGCGTAAACGCAAGATTATAGGGAAAGGGTTTATCGATGTGTTCGACAGGGAAGCGCATAAGCTGGAAGATATCAAATGGTTGGCACAGGGTACCATCTATCCCGATATCATCGAGTCGCTCTCTATTACCGGTGTTACCATTAAAAGCCACCATAACGTAGGCGGATTACCTGAGAAGATGCACCTGAAATTGTGCGAACCGTTGAAACTTTTGTTCAAGGATGAGGTGCGCAGGATAGGGTTGGAATTAGGTATGCAGCCTCACCTTATCCATCGCCATCCGTTCCCCGGTCCGGGATTGGGAATCCGTATCCTGGGAGATATTACTCCTGAGAAGGTGCGGATTGCACAGGATGCGGATGATATATTTATTTCGAACCTCCGTACGGCCGGATTGTATGATAAAGTGTGGCAGGCAGGGGCTATCTTGTTGCCGGTGCAATCAGTCGGAGTGATGGGTGATGAACGCACTTACGAGAATACAATCGCTTTGAGGGCAGTGACATCGACAGATGCCATGACGGCGGACTGGGCGCATCTGCCTTATGAATTTCTGGCGAAGGTGTCGAATGAGATCATCAACAAGGTGAAAGGAGTCAACCGCGTTGTGTATGATATCTCATCGAAGCCTCCTGCGACTATCGAGTGGGAATAATTGATACCGACAATGGAAATGTAATACAACATTCGGAAGTCCGGAAACTCTATGAAAAATGGAAATATTGTCTTTTTTCTCCAATAGACAGAATCCAAGGAAAAGAAAAATGCGTTGACTCAATAAATCGTGCCAACTAGGATTGTTTCAGCTCAGGATAGGCAATACGTGAATGGTACATCGTGGCTAGTTTTTCTACAAAAACATCTTTCACTGTCTGTATATCCTTGAAAGTGATAGGAGCAGATTTGAAATAACCCTCAGCCACTTGGGCGTCGATAATTTTGTCGACCAGATTACGAAGTGACTCTTCCGTATATTCGGGAAGGCTGCGCGACGAGGCTTCCACCGCATCGGCCATCATCATAATGGCAGTCTCTTTCGAGAACGGATTGGGACCCGGGTAGCGGAAATCAGCCTCATTGGTTTCTTTGCCGGGATTGGCATTTTTCCAGGAGATGTAAAAAAACTTAGGCATACTTGTCCCGTGATGGGTCTCGATGAAATCGATGATCTGCTGAGGGACATTATGTTTCTGTGCAATCTTCAGCCCGTCTTTCACATGATTGATTATAATACGTGCGCTTTCCTCGTAGGGGAGTCCTGCATGCGGATTCATGCCCGGTGCCTGATTTTCCGTGAAAAAAGCAGGATTAGCCATTTTCCCAATGTCGTGATATAACGCCCCTGTCCTTATCAGGGAGGCATTTGCTCCCAATTTTGCCGCTGCCGCCATGGCCAGGTTGGATACTTGTAATGAGTGCTGGAACGTGCCCGGCGCTTTTTCAGAAAGTTCTTTCAGCAGTGGTTTATTAATATTGGAAAGTTCTACTAATGAGACACCGGAAATAAATCCGAAGGATCTTTCCACCAGATAAACCAGTGAATAGGAGAACATGATAAAGATAAAGTTGATAAGGAAATAGACCAGTACCACCCAGTTGATTTCATTCACATTGCCTTCCTGATACAGTTCAAGACCTGTATACACCACAATGTAGGTGAGCAGGATAAAGAAAGAACTTTTGATTAGTTGCGAACGTTCCGACAACTCTTTCAACATAAATATGGATACCATGGCTACCGCGATCTGGATGACGATGAATTCGAAAGGAAACGGTACCATAAGTGAACTCATAATGATGGTAGTGAGACTGGCAAACAATGCCGTACGTGAGTCTATGAAAGTACGGATAAGGATGGTGACGATGGCGTAAGGGACGATGTAAATGCTGAAAAGTTCGAACCTGACGGTAATAGCTGTAAGTAATACAAAGAAAGCTATCAGCAACACCATAAAAACCACATGTTTCCGGTTGCGGTATTCTGCCGGTCGGAAATAGAGCAGGTAAGTATAGAATGAACCAAACATGAACAATATGAGCATGAACTGCCCCAGTAGCATCCAGTTGTTTCTGGTAGTGCCGCCGCTTTGTTCCTCGGTTACCCGCTTCAGGGACGAGAGTATATTATATGTCTGTGGACCGACAATCTCACCCTGATCAATAATACGTTGCCCTCTTTGTACCATGCCGTGGCTTATATCCACCTGTTGGATAAATTCATTCTGGGCCTTCTCTGATGTAGTTGCATCATATAATACGTTTTCGTGGATATATTCATTGATATTGGCAGCTTTGAGGATGTCGGCATCAATACTGGAGGGGACATCATTCAGTACCTTCTCATAAGCGGAACGAATAGTAAAAAAAGTTTCCACTTTTCTGGACTCTGCCACATTACCCTTTTTTAACCGTAATGCCTGCGTATGTGATTGGTAGATACGATCATAATCTTCCGAACGCATAATGCCGTTATCAAATACCTCATTTAATTTGTTTCGGACATAGAGTTTATATTCGGGTGGAAGTTCGGCTAGCCTGGCTTTCAGGTTTGCATCCGCATCAAATTCGGCAAGAGCACTCTTCTGGATCTCCTCATCAACCACAAAATAAGGCTCATAATATTCCAGGATACTATCCTGTTCTGCTTTCAGTTGGGCTGCCGGTTTGTATACAGGGAAATCGAATGGGGCAGTGAGCAGTCCGTATTGCCATGGCCTGCCTTCGTTGAAATTATATTTGAAACTTCCCTGACGGGGAAAAAAATAGGTAGTGAAAAGTACGGCAATAATAAAGACCAACGGGACGAATATTTTTGTCTTGATTCTTATTCTCTTTTTTTTCGTTTGCATAGTCTTTGTCTGTATGGTATTTACATTTTTATAAAACATCTGACCTCAATGAATTGTTCTTATTTTTAGATGATATATATGTTGTAGAAAAAATATAGCCATTTGTTTGCTATGACAAAGTTAAAGTAAATTTGGTTGTTTTGAGAAACAGTTTCTGAGTTTTCCTCCACTATTTTTCGCTATGGTATAGCAATATATAAAGTTTTTATAGTTGAATTATAAAAACTACTTTTGTAGTTTAAACAGAGATTTGCAAAATAATATAATCTTCTATAATAGAAGATCGGCTTACATTGAAATTATGCCTAATAATAAAGATTGTATTGTACTTTTCCCGGTTTACAAATCGTTGACAGCAAATGATAAAACAGCAATAAATCAGGCAATAGAGATGACACCGGATGTAGATAAGGCTTTCGTTGCACCCCTAGGTTTCCTTATTGATGAAAGTTTTGCCGATTTTACCGGGTTGCCGTTCGAACGGTTTCATGATAGTTTTTTTGATGGCATATCAGGATATAACCGTCTGATGCTGGATATCGATTTTTATAAACGGTTCAGTGATTACACGTATATGCTGATACATCAGACGGACGCGTTTCTGTTTAAACGAGAACTTCAATACTGGTGCAGTAAAAATTACGATTATATCGGAGCGCCATGGCTTATACCCCGTAAAATAAAAAAAGCTAAACTTTATGCATTTGTGCTTGCTGTATGTCCCTGGATATACTCGGCCAATAAAAGAAGATTGGTGAAACTTTATAATAATGTCGGCAATGGAGGGCTGTCGCTGCGCAAAATCGATACCTTTATAAAAATACTTACATCTGCCAAAGCACAAACAATATTGAATGCTTATTTTGAGAAAATGGCATTAGACACTTTATACAACGAAGATATTTTCTGGAGTGTTGAAGGTCGACGGTTATGTAAAAAGTTCAGGAAGCCTGACTGGCGCGAAGCTATGTGTTTTTCCACAGAATTGTATCCTTCGTTTGCATATAACCGGATGGATAAGCAACTACCGTTTGGGTGTCATGCGCCATTCGTTTACGAACCTGAATTTTGGAAAGATCATATTCCATTCGTTCAGATCCATATGAAAAAACAACCGTTTGTCAGCATTATTTGCGTTACATACAATGCCGCTTCCTACATATCCGGGTGTATTGACAGTATTATCGCACAACAGTGTGCAGGCGATATCGAACTGATCATAATTGACGGAAACAGTACCGACGGAACTCAGGATATACTTAAAAAGTATGGAGACATGATAACATTTTGGAAAAGTGAACCCGATAAGGGGATATATGATGCCATGAATAAGGCTTTGGATCACATTCGTGGTAAGTGGGTTTATTTTATTGGCGCAGACGACAGGCTCTTGTCCGATTTCTCTTCTTTTGTAGAAAACGAGTTGAAAGACCAGCATAAAATTTATTATGCCAATGTTTTATGGAAAGGAATTAAATCAAGAGGTTTTATTTCGGATTACGAACAGGCTAAAGGAGGTATTTTCCATCAGGCGATCATTTATCCGGCAAGTGTTTTCAAAAAATATAGATACAACACGGAGTATAAAGTATCAGCAGATTACGCACTTAATATGCAATTACATCACGACAAATCTTATGAGTTTGAATATCGGGATTATATTATAGCCTGCTTTAATGATATGGGAGTATCGTCACATGGTGAGGATGAAGCATTCCTGCGGGATAAAAGAAAACTTATCATGGAGAATTTTGGGATTATAGTTCGTTTCCGGTATAATTTCAGAGCTATAAAACATAAACTGCGAAAAAGATGAATTCGGCTGACTAACCAGAAGTCAAAACCTTCAATGGCATGCAAAGATAATAATATGGATAAAATAGCAATAGTAGTACAACGATATGGTAAGGAGATCAACGGAGGAGCAGAAGTGCATGCACGGTTGCTGGCAGAACGTTTGAAAGAGAAGTATGACGTGGATGTCCTGACCTCCTGCTCTTTGGCTTATCCTGCATGGGATAATCATTATCCTGCAGGCGAGGAGATGATGAATGGTGTACGGGTATTGCGGTTTAAAGATGAAGGTGCAAACCGTAAAAAGACCCGCCGGTTAGGACGTTATCTCCGTGGAAACTGGAAGTATTACCATAGAGGATATACGATAAATAATTTCATTACCCTTTCTATTAGGCGTATATGGTACAGAAGAAAAAAAAATCATGGCCGGGTCTTTGATCGTTGGATTGTGAATCATGGTCCTGTTTGTAAAGAAATGATAACATATCTGGAACAGGAGAAGAATCAGTATAAGGCATTTATTTATTTTAATTACCCGTTCTATCCTACTTATTTCGGGTTGCAACACACATCCGGCAAAAGTATTCTTATCCCATTGGCACATGATGAGCCGATGCTTTATCTTTCAGGCTTCGAAAAGATGTTCTCTCTACCGGGATTCATCATGTATAACACAGAAAGTGAGAGGCTCCTGCTTGAATCAGCTCATCCCGTTACGCGAACAATCAGGTCTGACCTTGCAGGTGTAGGTTTTGATCTGCCGGTATTGGATGAAAACAGTGAACCCCCAATCGGTTTTCCTTATTTTGTGTATATCGGACGTATAGATGTTGGTAAAGGGTGTTTGGAATTGATGAACTATTTTTCTATGATGAATAGATCGCAACATAGAAATATAAAACTGGTAATGATTGGGAAGAACCATCTGAAAACCTTTGTGAAGGATGATAATATTATTTTTACCGGATTTATCGGAGAGGAGGAAAAACTGTTATACCTTCAGCATTGTGCGGGTTTAATTATCCCTTCACGACACGAAAGCCTGTCGATGGTTACTCTGGAAGCAATGTCCTTTGGTAAACCGGTTTTGGCGAATGGTTATTGCGATGTGTTGAAGCGACACATAGAGAAGAGCCAGGCTGGGTTCCTCTATTATGACGTGAAAGATTTCAGCGTACAGGTTGATAAGATACTGAATCTTTCCGATAACGGCAAGCAGGTTATTGCACGAAATGGCATGCAGTACGCCGAAAAAAATTATCGATGGGAACGTATCATTGAAAAGTTTGATATTGCAATTGACTATGTGGGGGCGTAAGATATGTGGAGAAGAAACAAGAGAAAACAGAAGAAGGTTTTGGTCGATTTGTCGGAGTTGAGCAACACCTACTGTGGTTTAAAGCAGGTTGCATTAGCTTATGGGAACTATTTCAAGAAAAATTATAAAAGAAATGAGACCGGGTATATATTGACGCTTCTTATGCCCAGAAAGATGTTCGGCAAGTTTGGACGTGAAGTACGCTATATCAGTTCTTCAAGCTGGTTCTTGAGACATTGCCGTTATCTGTTCCCTTCATTCGATATATGGCATGCTACCCATCAGTTAAGCAGATTTAAACCTGCTTATTCCCGGACGAAATTCATACTTACGATTCATGACCTGAACTATCTCTATGAAGCCACCGGTGAGCAGCGGGAAAGGAAACACCGGCGATTGCAGCGCAAAATCAACCGGGCTGATGAAATTGTTTGCATCTCGGAATTTACCAAACAGGAAGTGGGGAAAAATCTGGTTTTGAACGGCAAGAGATGCAAAGTCATTTATAATGGTGTTGAAAATATCGTTCGGAAACCTGCTTTGAAACCCAATAGAGAAATAAAAGGACATTTTTTCTTTACCATAGGGACGGTCATGAAGAAAAAGAACTTCCACGTATTGCTCAACATGATGAAACTAATGCCGGACAGGCATCTTTATATAGCCGGCGATAGCAGTCTGGAAGAATATGGCAAAATGATAAAACAACGAATTGAGACAGAAGGGATTCATAATGTTACTCTTTTGGGAACGATCCCTGAAGAAGAAAAGATTTGGCTTTATGCAAATTGTGAAGCTTTTTTGTTCCCTTCGTTATTCGAAGGTTTCGGACTTCCTGTCATAGAGGCCATGCAATTTGGCAAACCTGTTTTTTCATCCCGGGAAACCAGCCTGAAAGAGATAGGAGGGGAATTCGCCTATTTTTGGAAAAACTTCGATCCGCAAGAAATGAAACGGTTAATCGATGAAAATCTGGAAGGGTTTTATCAGGACAAGGATCTGGTACAGAGACAAAAAGAATATGCCCATTCCTTTTCGTATGAAAAGCATTTTAAGGAATATCAAAAACTATATTCCTCTCTTTAATTTGTAGCTTAAGTTAATAGTATAGATTTGTAGTTGGATTAAAAAAAGCTACATTTGTGATTTGGTGCTGTCAGTATGAGTGTGCCGTAAATATAAAGTTATGCAACCATTTGATATTGATTTGGTATATCTCTGGGTAGACGGGGATGATCCTAAGTGGTTAAAGAAAAAAGAACAGTTTACAGGAAAATTGGCAGATCGTTCGGAAGAGAATAATAAGGGGAGATATGTCAATAACGATGAACTGAAATATTCATTGAGGTCTGTAGAAAAATATGTTCCATGGATCCGGCGGATTTATATCGTCACAGATAATCAGTGCCCGGAGTGGTTACAGGGAGATCATCCCAAAATTCGTATCGTTGATCACACCGAGATACTTCCCGAAGAGGCATTGCCTTGTTTCAATTCAAGTGTCATCGAGTATTTCCTCTATAAAATACCCGATCTTGCTGAACATTTCCTGTTTGCAAACGATGACATGTTCTTTAACAAAGCACTTTCTCCGGATTATTTCTTCAATAAAGAGGGTTTTCCTATTGTCCGGCTGAAGAAGAAGTTTTTTGGGAAATGGCATTACCGTTTAAAAAAACTTATTCGCAAAAGGTTGGGGCAATATATCTCGATGGTGGTGGAAGGTGCTTCACTTGTTGAACAGAATTTTGGGAAGTATTATTCCGGTATTCCGCATCACAATGTGGATGCTTACGTGAAATCTGATTACAGATATGCTGTAGAGCATGTTTTTGAAAGTCAGGTAAAGAAGTCATTATCGAGTCATACCAGGATGTATGGAGACATGCACCGTTCCGCTTTCTTGTATTACTCATTGGCTGTGGGTAAAGGAGATATGAAATATGTGGGACGGAAAGAATCGAACCGCATACTTGTTCATAAACACAAATATGCCGACCGGATAAATAAATACCAACCGGATCTGTTTTGTTTAAATGATAGTCAACGCACCAAAGACATAGACCGTGAAAGAATAAAACCTTTTCTGGAGGCGTTATTTCCGGAGAAATCCTCTTTCGAAAAGTAGTTCTTGCCCACCTCAACTTTTGCATCCTGATCCGATATGTATGCAACTAAAGCGGAGATATTTTAGATGACTTATGGAAATCCATTACCCGTGATGAGCGTAAAAAGAGTAAGGGTGGTGGGTAAATCTTTTTCAGGAAAGAGCCTGTCAAAAATGCCGTGATATATATTTTCTCCAGATATAAGAGATCTTGTCCGAGTTAATTCCGGGTATTTTAAAATTGTGTTCATCAGCAAAATTGAGAATATAGGATCTTGCATGAAGCCAATCCCGACGATATTTTTCACGATGTGCTTTCTCCCGGATTGTTGATATGGAATTTTCCCAATTATAATAGAAATAGATAGTATTGGGCACGACTACTAATTTATCGGCATAGTATACTGCATGAAAAGAGAATATAAGGTCCTCCACGAGACGTCCTTCCTCAAATCTCAAATTCTGCTTTTTTAGAAAATCAACTTTGAAAAGGTATCGCCATACATATCCCCATTTCCCGACATAAGTAGCTTTGAATTTATCGTGTGTCGAGGTATATACTTTGGTTTTTCTGAAGCGTTGCGATTTATAACTGAATCTTTCATTCCACATGCCACCGCAGGCTATATCGGCATCGGTTTTCTTAACAGCTTTCGCCATTTCCTTGTAATAATCGGGATTAATAGAGTCATCCACATCCATGAAATGAATATATCTCCCTTTAGCTGTGTCTATACCGACATTTCTGGCTGCCGACAAGCCCCGATTCTGCTCAAGATGGATTACTTGTATCGGATACTCTTGTGCGATAATTCCGGACTGATCGGAGGAACCGTCGTTTACGACAATAATCTCCAGATTCTTATACGATTGGTTAAGTATGTTTTCTATACATGGTCTTATATACTTCTCCCCGTTATAGACAGGGATAATAACAGAAATTAATGGTTCTTTCTCCATAGCATAGAGTGTGGATATGACTATAACTCAAACCGGGATTTTTCCGGTAAGATAATTTCAAATGCCTTTTCTATCTCCTGCATCACCCGGGTATAATTCCTTATATGGACGTTGTCGTTGAGGCAGATTAATTTGTAATGTTGATCGTAAATAGCTTTTATAGCCTGCCTGGATCGTAGTATAAGCGGGAACATCTTTGTATTTTTGTAGGTGTTGTAAGGTTCAAAGTTCGAACGGCAGATCTGCCAGGTACGGAATAACTCCTGGGTGTAATCCTCCGGACTGCGAAAGCGGTTAGTCGATACCGCAGTCAATCTGTCTCCGGCGTATTCCCAAACCTCTTCAAAAGTCGATTTGAGGTAGGGTTGGGCATTATGTGGAGTGATAAGCGTCACAAACTTTCCGTAAGGTTTCAGTAATCGCGTCAGATTAGCTTTCTTTCCGTAAGAAGGATGGAACCATTTATCATGATCGCGTTGTAGCACTTCATGTTTATCGAACCTTTCGTTGATGATCCTGATGTTGTTTTTCAGGCATTTCGACCATAGGCCAGTACCGAAATTATGCCGAAAAGCTGCGATATCATTAGGAATCCCATCGGTGTAAAAACGGTCTTCACCTATATGGTTGATGATAAAGAAATCATCGTTGAAGTAAACAAAACGATCAGCCAGGTCAGGGATTTTATGAAGATATATCTCTATAAGTGAAGAGTTGAATACGGGTAAAAACTTGGAGGGGATATAATCACTGTGATTTACCAGGGCAAGTTTGGGGTGATCGGGATTGAGCCATTCCGGCTTCTGGCCACAGGTGACGAAATGTATTTTTCTAACCCATGGGGCGAATTCCTCTACACCCCTGAACCAATATTTTAGAAAGCCGTAGTCGCGGAAACGGGCCTCAGAGACCTCATTCTTTGAGTTGTCGATCTTACCCGAATACTTGGTGAAATCGGCTTTCCATTTTGGGTCGTCCATATCAACCCAGGTAATCACAAAATCGATATCCATTGCTGTTATACAGAATTAAATTTACCTTTACTGCAGAGTAGATATTGCCTGTTCCAAACGGCGGAGCGTTTCCTCTTTACCAATCACTTCGGTAATGTCGAACATATGCGGTCCTTTTCCTGCACCTACGATGGCCAACCGGAATGCATTCATAACGTTTCCGGTATGTAATTGGTTCTGTTGGATCCAATCCATTACAGTTTTCTCCTGGTTTTTTGCAGAGAAGTCGTCTGTCCCCTCAAGCAATGCAGCTAATTGCTTCATCTGTGCAGGGGTTTCGTCTTTCCAGCGTTTATTTACCGTTTTTTCATCGTAGGCCGTGGGGGCGACAAAGAAAAAGGATGATTGATCCCACAACTCACTGATAAAATGTACACGCTCTTTTACCAGTCCGACTGCTTTTTCCACTTTCTCCATGGATGTGGAGATCCCTTTTTCCTGTAAAGCAGGCATAAACAGTTCAGCCAGGTCATGGTCAGACATTCGAAGGATATATTGATGGTTATACCATTTGGCTTTTTCTACGTCGAATTTGGCTCCGCTCTTACTACATCTGTCGAAAGAAAATGCCTGTACCAGTTCATCGAGAGAGAATATCTCCTGTTCCGTACCCGGGTTCCATCCTAAGAAAGCAAGGAAATTGATGACCGCTTCCGGCAGATAGCCGCTTTCGCGATAGCCTGATGAGACTTCACCGGTTTTCGGATCATTCCATTGCAACGGAAATACGGGAAATCCGAGGCGGTCGCCATCGCGTTTGCTCAACTTGCCGTTTCCTTCCGGTTTGAGCAGGAGCGGGAGGTGGGCGAATTGCGGCATATCTTCTTCCCAACCCAGGCTCCGGTATAACCATACATGCAAAGGAGCCGAGGGAAGCCACTCCTCACCACGGATCACATGGGTTATTCCCATCAGGTGGTCGTCCACCACATTGGCTAAGTGATAGGTGGGCAGTTCATCGACCGATTTATAGATCACCTTATCGTCAAGTACCGAGGAGTTGATAACTACCTTACCACGGATCATATCATCAACAATAATCTCCTGATCGGGGTCTATTTTGATGCGGACAACATATTGCGTGCCTGATTTTATCAAAGACTCTGTTTCTTCTTCCGGGAGGGTAAGCGAATTACGCATCCTATCCCTGGTAGAAGCGTCATACTGAAAATTGGCAATCTCCGTCCTTTGGGTTTCCAGTTCTTCCGGTGTGTCGAACGCGATATAGGCTGCTCCTTTATCGAGCAAAGCATTGACATATTGTTTGTAGATCTCTTTTCGTTGAGACTGTTTATAGGGCCCGTAGTTTCCTCCTTTCAGTGGGCTTTCGTCAAATGGAAGACCCAACCAATCGAATGTTTCCTGGATATACTCTTCCGCCCCCGGCACAAACCGGGAAGAGTCGGTATCTTCAATTCGCAGGATAAAATCCCCGCCCTGTTGTTTGGCGAAGAGATAATTGTATAGTGCCGTACGTACCCCGCCGATATGCAGCGGCCCTGTGGGGCTGGGGGCAAAGCGTACCCTTGTCTTGTGATGCGTCATAATTGTTTTATTCAAATTCAGAAAGTGTTCATTTACTGATATATCCTGTCAAGAGCACACCTCTTGTTTCTTCAGCCTACAAAAGTAGGAAAAAATGGTGATGAATTGAAATAAAGCCGATATCTATCATGAATTCGTTATTTTCGGCAAGTTATCCGGTATGTAGGGATATTTGATCAAGTAAAGCCTTGTTTCGTTACCAAGGTTAAAAAGCATGTCGATGATACTCAGATTTGGAATAAATCCCCATTTTTCAGCAAAAACCTGGTAATATGCCTGTGTTTCATAGGAGGAAGATCTTTTAGGATCTATGGCTTCACGTAGATCGATCGTATTTGGAGAAGTCTCTTTCACATATTCCGGAGTATAACTGCAAGGTGTCTCAATACCGATGAAACCACAGACAAGCAGGCGTAATGATTCGTTAAAGTCGTGCAGGAATCGGTATTTTTTTTCGTAGAAAGGTCGGAAATCCTCTTCGAAATATTGAAAAAAGGGAGTAGAATTGTACGCCGAAACAATGGCATTCCAATGCAAATGCCGCCAGTCGCCATGTTCCGCGATACGTATATCCTTCATCCGGCTTTTTCCTTTTTCCGGCTTCTCCACCGGGATACTCAGGGCCAAGGGACCGTTTGCCCCGCCGATGATGCAACGGTTACGATATGACTGCTTCCGGTAATTGTCCTGAATCTCGATAATCGCATTTTCGGCATGAAAAAGTGCTGCATAATATTCGACCGGAGCCAGATAGAAAGAGGGAAGAAATATCATCATATCAACACATTATCACTACTTCCCGATGAATCGGGACAAGTAGTCCCGACTTGCAGGGATCAATAAATCGTCCTTTATGCCGGTATCTTGGCGCTACGGAACAACCTCTTCCATCTTATCTTTCCGTTGAACCAGTTGTTGTCTTTTTCCAGAGATAGCCAGATAAGGATTGGTTGACCTACGATATGGTCTTCAGGGACAAATCCCCATACGCGGGAATCGGCGGAGTTATGGCGGTTGTCTCCCATCATAAAATAATAGTCGAACTTGAAAGTATAAGAGTCGACTGCCTGCCCGTTGACAAATACTTTACCGTCGCGATAGGCAAAGTCGTTGCCCTCATAATTCTTGATGCACCGTTCGTATGCGGCTACCTTGAAATCAGTATCAGTATCGAAATTGATGGTCGCACCTTTTTGGGGAATCCACAACGGGCCGAAAGTATCGCGCGTCCATCCGGTCTCATAGTTGATTGGGTAATAGTAGCCCATTCCCCGTTGTTCCTTCTCTTTGATTACATCCCAGACAAACGGTTTGGCTTTCAGTTGCACCACCATTTCATCAGTAAGAGCTATATTAAAATAAACTCTTCCATTATTGCCATTGCGTGGATGCAATCCGCTCCAGGCCATACTCAGACTATCTGCTCCGGTCAGGTCCTGCGAGTGGATTACTATCTGCCCGTAAGCATCATATATTAAATAATCGGCTTTGTTGATACCTAACTCCTTGAAAACATCGGGAGAAATGATAGTCCCGTCGGTATGTATCATGTAAGAGTGTTGAGAGAGGCGGGGGTTAGGGAGGAAAGTACCGTCGATGAATACAGAGTCGTTTTTCATCTGGATGGTCTCCCCCGGAAGACCTATACATCTCTTTACATAATTCTCCCGTCGGTCCACCGGACGGTAAATAATATCTCCGTAGGTGCGTTTATCAGCCCGGACACCGTTGATACCATTGGGATTCCTTTTTACTAGCGAGTAGAAATCTTCCGACTGCCGGTTCAGTGCTACTGTATCGCCGGTAGGGAAGTTAAATACCACGATATCGTTTCTTTTCACTTTGCCAAATCCTTTTAAACGCCTGTATTTCCACTGCGGCTTTTCAATATATGATTTTCCGCCGACTACCGGCATGGTATGCTGGGCAAGTGGGAACGACAACGGGGTGATGGGTGCACGGGGACCGTAACTCAGTTTGCTTACAGCCAGGAAATCACCCACCAGCAGGGATTTCTCAAGTGATGAAGTGGGGATCTGGTAATTCTGAAAAAAGAAGGTATTGATGAAATAGACAGCTATCAACGCAAACAGGATAGCATCCACCCATTCCATGGTTTTTCTGAAGGCGCTGTTCTTCGACTGTTTCCAGAACGACCAGGGTACGAATTTGGTGATATAAATATCAAAGAATAGCAAGATAAAAAGCAATATCCAGGGTGAACCGGCCCATAGGGAGAACAGTATGGTAGCTATTACCCATACGGCAAACCACACCCATTGCCGGCGTGAGGCATTTGAAAACCTCGTGGCTAAACTGGAATGGGACGTTGTGGCATTTCTAGCCTGTTGATTTTGAGAAGGTTTATTGCTCATTTTATTTCAATTTCATTAATCATATTATCCGGATTCTGTTTTGTGTCGAACACATTTGCAATTATGATACGTCTGATGTTTTTAACGGGTGAAATCTAACAGGTCTTCCATTGTAAGGAATCCTTTCTTCCCTTTGGTAAACTCCGCGGCGAGTACTGCTCCGAGGGCGAAACCTTTCCGGTTTTTTGCATCATGTGTGATACGGATAAGATCTGCATCGGATTCATAAATCACCGAATGGATGCCCGGTACTTCTCCTTCCCTAAAAGCATCGATACGCAATGTATCTTCATCTGTAGCATCGTTGCCCAAAGCCCATCCCTCCTTTCTGTCGATATTCGTAAGGATACCTTCTGCCAGGGTTATAGCTGTGCCACTTGGTGCGTCCAGCTTATGGATATGGTGAGTTTCCTCCATCCGTACGTCGTAACCGGGGTAGTTATTCATCAGCCTCGCCAGATAATTGTTCAACGCGAAGAAGATATTGACTCCCAGGCTGAAGTTAGACGCATAAAAAAATGTTTTTCCGTTTTTCTCACATGCCTCCTTAATTTCATCGAGGTGGGCAAGCCATCCGGTTGTTCCCGATACCACCGGCACTCCGGCGGTAAATGCCTGTCTATAGTTTTGTAAGGCGCTTTCGGGAGAAGTGAATTCAATCGCTACATCTGCACTTTTGAATTCGGGAGAACCGAACTTTTCCTTCTCGTTCATGTCGATGATGCATACTATCTCGTGACCTCTTTCGCGGGCAATCTTTTCAATCTCATGCCCCATTTTTCCGTAACCGATAAGCGCTATCTTCATTTTGTCCTTTTATTTATGATAGGCAAAAATACAAAATTAATGGATATATCTTGTTGTCGGTGATGATAGATTAATCTTTTTTGCGAGTTGCTTCATAGCCAAACGGTCGATTTTGCCGTTCCCTGTTTGTGGAATGGCCCCGGCAATATGGATAAGTATTGGTTGCTGATGACGGGGAAGGAGTTGTCTGATGGTTTTTTCCACGTAAACCGGATCATCCGATTCTTCTATCATAAGAATAATCGCTTCGCCTAATTTAGGGTGAGGGATGGAAGTAATCGCGAAATTCCCGGTGATATGAGGCTGTAAAACCTGCTCAACCTCCTCTATCTGTATTTTGATACCACCGGAATTGATTACATTGTCGATTCTTCCTATAATGCGGAAGCTGCTATCCGGGCGAAGTTCGGCAATGTCATTGGTTGTGAATGGTTCATCTGCCACCAAAGGAGCATCTACTATCAATCTGTTGTCTTCGGATAATGCCAGCCTGACGGATGGAAAGGGAGAATAATAACTGCTGGCTTCGGTCCCGCTGATCCTGCGCAGGGCAATATGTGAAAGGGTTTCGGTCATGCCGTAGGTAGAGTAGATCGCGTTCGGAAACATTTTTAGTTCTCTTTCGAGAGTTTGATCTATTGCCCCTCCACCGATGATCAGATGTTTGATCTTGGATAACCGTTGTTTTTCTTCTGTGGTTTGAAGGGAATTGTAGGCCTGTAGCGGTATCATCGCTGCAAAGTCAAACGGAATAACTGTCCCGACAAGAGGATGTCCGCATGGCTCAACCGGATAGATATCCAGCCCTGTATACAGGGCACGGACAACCATCATTTTTCCTGCGATATACTCTAAAGGCAAACATAGTAGAGCCCTGTCTCCTTTTCTCAAACCGAAGAAATCACAGGTGCTTTTAGCGCTTTGCAGCATCTGTTCTTTCCGTACAACGATTTCTTTGGGTTTCCCTGTTGATCCGGAAGTATGCAAGCGGAGTGTGGGAGAGTTAGAGAACCACTCTTTCAGGAACAGATATAGTTGCTGGCGAAAGGTCGATTTACTGGTAAAATCGTCTATTTGTTCTCCTGTGAAATCTGCCGGAGTGTAAATTATGCCTTCTATGCTTATTTGGGACATTTTTTTAGAAATAAGAAGTTGGAAGTTTGAAATTAGAAGAAGTCTGAAGTTGGGAATTCATTGGTAATTAGTAATTGGTAATTGGTAATTCTCTAAATCCCTCAGTCTCCCCGGTTTCCTTCCCGAACCACAACTGATCCCCCCTAATCTCCAAAGGCATGGGGATATTGTTCGTGTACAAAGTACCTGTACCTAATCCTTGAGGTAAAAGGTTGTTGAATAAAGAGTACCACTGTGCGATACTGTTGAGCCCTATATTCGACTCCAGGGCCGATGTGATCCACCATCCGATATTCATTTCGCCTGCCAGTTGGATCCATTCGGCACATCCGGCTATTCCTCCGTGTAGAGAGGGTTTTAGTATAATATATTGAGGACGGATCGTCTCCAACAATATTCTCTTTTGGGCGGGATCATTTACTCCAATCAATTCTTCATCCAGTGCGATGGGTAGGGGAGTGGAGGTACATAATCCGGCCATCTTTTGCCATTGTCCTGCAGGAATGGGCTGTTCAATGGAATGGATATTGAGTTTGGCCAGTTGGTCGAGCTTGTCTAGCACCCCATTATACTCAAAATTACCGTTGGCATCCACACGCAAGGTTATCTCTTCGGCGGTATAGTTATTCCGGATGAAGCGGAGCAGACCGAGCTCCTGATTGAAATCAATAGCCCCTATTTTGAGTTTTATACAATGGAATCCTCTTGATAATAAGGATTGTATTTGTTCCATCATGACAGTATGATCTCCCATCCAGACAAGACCGTTGATGGTGATGCCTTTCTCTCCCCGGCTGAATGCAGTATCCCATAACTGCCATGTCCGCCGTTGATAATGTTGCATGGCTGTTTCCAGTCCGAAGAGTATCGAGGGGTAGTGCCGGAGCAGTTCCGTATCTACCTGTTGTCTTTCTTCTGTAATTTTACAGAAGAAAGACAGGGTTTCAGCATAATCCGGACTGTAATCGCAACTGAGGTCATGGAGCGGTGCACATTCGCCAATGCCGTAGTGAGATTCCTCCTCTCTATCCCGGAAAATGACATACCACACCTTGTGATCGGTATAAACACCTCTCGATGTGCCTGCCGGCCGTTTGAACAGGAGGGTATGGGGGATGATCTTTATCCGGAACATAAATAATCTCTTGTTCAGGGCAGTTTTGGGAATTGCCTGAAGTTGGGTTTCCGTTTTTCGAGGAACGCATGTTTACCTTCCTGTGCTTCGTCGGTCAGGTAGTAAAGCATGGTGGCATCTCCGGCCAACTCCTGTATACCAGCCTGTCCATCTAGCTCTGCATTCAATCCGGCCTTGATCATACGGAGAGCTAACGGGCTGTGTTGCATCATTGTCTCTGCCCAATCTACCACTTCATCTTCTAATTTGTCGAATGGTACCACCTTATTTACCAACCCCATATCAAGCGCTTCCTGTGCATTGTATTGACGGCAGAGGAACCATATTTCGCGGGCCTTCTTTTGTCCTACGATCCTGGCGAGATAAGAGGAGCCGAAGCCTGCATCAAAACTTCCCACACGGGGCCCGGTCTGGCCGAAGATGGCATTGTCGGACGCGATCGACAAGTCACAAACGACATGTAATACATGTCCTCCACCAATCGCATAGCCGTTGACCATTGCTATTACCGGTTTGGGTATCGACCTGATCTGCTTCTGTACGTCGAGCACACTAAGGCGTGGTATACCCTCTTTATCAATGTAACCACCTTTCCCTTTTACATTCTGATCGCCTCCCGAGCAAAAGGCTTTATCGCCTGCCCCGGTAATTACCACCACGCTGATATCCGATTCTTCACGACAGATACGCAGGGCATCACTCATTTCACCGGTGGTCGTGGGGGTAAAGGCGTTACGATAGCGCGGCCGGTTGATGGTGATCCGTGCAATTCCATTATAAAAGTCGAAAAGAAGATCTTCATATTCCTTGATGGTTGTCCATTCTCTATTTGCCATAGTGTTATTATAATTAGTCATTTTATTACTTTGCGTATAACCTGAACAAGTTCGAGGTCTATCTGCCTGACTTGAAAGCGTTTTTTTGCTGATGATAATAAGATCGTATTTGCTCTGAATTCTTTTCCATAGAAGTATGCACTTCCAGCAGTATCGGTTTTTTGCCATGTGCATCTGTAAAAAGAGGCAAATGGCGCTCCAACTCTTCGGCGTTATGGGCGGAAAGATAGAGAAATCCCTGTTGTTCCGCCCAGGCTTGCGCTTTTGTTGTATGGGCGGCTGCTATGTACTCCTGCAATGCCTCCGATTTGTTCAATCCCGGAAGAATGCCGAATATTTCCCCTCCTCCGTTGTTATTCAACAGGACACGTAGGTTCCGGCCTCTGTAATTATTCCAAAGTCCGTTCATGTCATAGAAGAAACTCAAATCCCCTATCAACAGGAAAGGGAGCCGGTCGGAAGCGGCAGCATATCCCACCGCTGTGGAGAGAGAGCCTTCTATCCCGTTGGTTCCCCGGTTACAGAATACTCTGACTGACGACGGGATATTGAATAACTGCGCCAGACGCAGGCTATTACTGTTCCCTAACTGAAGGGATGCATTCTCCGGCAGGGCATGCATCAATGCCCCGACAGCATAAAGATCGGAAAAAGCAACTTCCGGTTCTGTGACAGACGCGCATAGGCTTCTCCAGAGATCCCCGAAATCTTTCTCTTCTCCGGAATCCTGTGGGTCTTTAGACCCTTTCACCCCGGACGATATTTCTGCCAGGTATTCCAGAAAGGTTTTATTGTCGCTCCTGATAATCTCTGTTACTCTTTGAAATGTATCGATAACCTCGCCGATAGGGGAAATATGCCAGTGCTCGCGGATAGCGGCAGAGCGGATGAACTGTTTCAGCCGTTTGGAAACGATATGTCCACCCAATGTTATGACCAGTTCAGGTGTCAATTCCTTTAATTCCTTTTCTGTGGCTGCGTGAAGTACGCTATCGAAAGTAGAAGTCTCATTTGCCGGGACATTGGATAACTGCTCTGTCAGAACAACCACTCCCGGTTTCTCCCGAAGGCATTCCAATAATTCAGTAAGGCCATGATTAGGTGGTAATTGGCCAACGATGATCATCCGCTTTGAGTAGCTGTTGAATCCGGCTCCATAACTCTCTTCATCATCGATCAAATATTTGGGGGCGGATTGCCGGATCACACGGACGGGAGGGAGGGTTGACGTGTTGAATCCGAACAGCGGTTCTTCCAAAGGAATATTTATATGTGTGGGGCCTTTTACTCCATTATCAAGACTGAGTATAGCCTCATTGATCAACCGGTTGCAAAACCACTCCTGCTCTTCATCTCCAATTTGGGGGAGTTGCACTGACCGTCGGGTAATCTCTTTGAAAAGCCCATTCTGGGGGATGGTTTGCCCATCCATCTGCCCTATCCATGCGGCAGGACGATCTGCAGTGACCGCTAACAGAGGCAACTGCTGGTAAAAGGCTTCAGCTACGGCCGGGCCAAGGTTCAACGCTGCCGTTCCGGATGTGCAACAGACAACCGCCGGTCTCCCGGTAGCTTGTATAACGCCTAAAGCAAAAAAACCGGCACTTCTTTCATCCACAATGCTGTAACAGGTGAAAACACTGTCTGTTGCAAAAGAATGGGTGAGAGGCGAATTCCGTGAACCGGGAGAAAGCACAATATTTGTAATGCCATGTGCTTTGAGCAGCGCCACTAATTGTAAAACATTTCTTTTATCCGAATACATACTCCTTATTACATCCCAGATCATTCTACTATATCCAACATCACCTCCAACTTACGTTCGGTTTCTTCCCATTCATCATCCAATGAGGATGAGGGAAGTAAACCGCTACCGGCAAACAAAGTAAGCGAATTTTTCTCAATATGCATACATCGGAGGTTTACATATATACCAGTTTCCCCATCAGTGTCGAGCATACCGAGGAATCCGGTATAGTAACCTCTGTTTTGTGCCTCATTATCCTGAATAAACCGGTAGGCGCCATCTTTAGGAAGCCCTGATACCGCAGGGGTAGGGTGAAGCGCTTTTAATAATGTACCCGGCCTGAGCGTTTCCGGCAAATTGAAACTGAAATCTGTCCGGAGATGCGCCAGATTACCCGCTTTGATAGTGTAAGGGCCGTTTATTTCAGGTGTGATGTGAAAAGATGAGAGCTGTTTAAGAAGATAGGAGGTAACCAGGTGCTGTTCCCTTAAGTTTTTATCATCCCATGTTACAATGCCGGAATTTGGATAGCGGGTCCCGGCAAGGGCGACCGTATGCCATTCATCTTTTGTCCCTGTAAGCAATATTTCCGGTGTACTTCCCATCCAGGTACCGCTTTGTGGTGTATGGAAAAGGTAGACATATGAATGGGGATATTTTTTTATTGCCTTGAAAAAGGAATGTCCCGGAGAAAATGTCTCCTCCCTGTCGATAGTTTTACTCCTTGACAGGACCAGCTTTTTCAGTTCCCCATTAACCAATGGTTTGAGAAACTGGTTAAAGAGTTGACTGTACTCTGCTTTATTTTTACTTGCCTCTCTTGGTGAGTCCGGCTTTTCGTGCCGTTTCCCCCCGAGAGAGATGCCTATCTCCGGAAAGGTGTTGAGATCCGGTCGTATCAACAGAACCGGTGATGCTTCCCCAATGTGGAAAGGTGCGACCACAAATCCTTGCTGCCCGTTTAGTTCCTCGATATCAGCGAAGCTGGACGGGGTGTCGGATATTTGCATCACAAACCGGGGAGCTGCTTCGTGCGGCAGCCTGAAAATTGCGAAACAGGTATCCTGCTCAATCAATGCATCTAAAATACGGTAGCTATGTTGCTCTGTCATCTCTTTTTTAATACACTGTTGACCACTCTGATGGAAGAGATTAGTTTGTCGGTAGAAGTGAAGACATCTACATTCCATACATGTGATGAACGCCCTTTGTGGATAATTGTTCCCACAGCACGTACCGTATCACCTTCGTGGGCCGAAGAGATGTGGTTGCCGCTGACCTGCATCCCTGCAATAATTTCATCCGGTTCACAAATGAGCATCGATCCCATTCCGGCTACAGTCTCGGCTAGCGCTAGTGTGGCACCGCCATGCAGTACTCCAAAAGGTTGCCGGGTACGTTCATCGACTGGCATCACTGCCTCGATCCTGCCTGACGAGGCATAGGTATATTGAATGCCCAGGTTACCCATCAAGGTGTTCCGGTTGCCGGCATTCAATCTCTCAGGTGGAATATCTGCCGGGCTGACTGCTGCAATGATAAATTTCTGCACAGCAATAGCCACTCCGTCGTGATCATTACTTTCAGTGATATAATCGGCACAGGCTTTTATCGAATCCTGCGCATTTCCCATAGCAATACCTAAACCGGCAAGTTGGAGCATCGAGAAATCCCGTCTGCCATCGCCGATCGCCATTACCTCTTCAGTACTAATCTTTAACTTTTCAATTAGGACACCCAATGTATTTCCCTTATCGACAAATTTGGGCACGACTTCAAGGAAGAATGATTCAGAGCGGTATACGTCCAGGACGCCGGCCAGGCGTTTTCTCCATTGATCTTTCAGGGTTACCAATGCTGTCTCGTTATCGCTGACCAGTACACATTTAGAAGGCGAAAAATCCACCGCTTCAGAAAGGTTTTCCACTGCTACGATCTCCATACCGTTGAGCGCCGCCTCATCCTGGATATGTTTGTTTTCCGGATCCGTAGTGATAAGTTGATTTTGGTGATAGGTGAAAATAGCGAAACCATTCTTCTGTGCCTTTTTCTCGAGATAGGGCAGCATTGCCGGATCTATCCGCTTTTCGAATAGCACCTCACCGCTCCCTGCATCCACAATTTGAGTTCCGTTGTAAGGAAGGATATAGCCACCCCATTTTTTCATTTCCAGCTTTTCAACCAGATGTCGTAGTCCGTATGGAGATCGCCCCGAAGCCAATACAATGCGGATCCCCGCATGTTGTATTTTCAACAGGGTGGTCAAAGTCTGTGCGGATAATTCTTTTTTACTGTTCACTAATGTGCCGTCCACATCAAGAACCAATAGTTTGTATTTCATATTTATTTAATTCAAAATTTAAGATTCAAAATTCAAGATTATGAAATTTTCACTTCTTCACTTCTGACTTCTTTTTTATTTTATTAGTCTCATTGACATATCCATTCACATTGGCACATTTTTCACAGCCATCTTTCTTTCCTATACCACTCGATCGTTTTCTCAACCCCTTCTTTCAGCCGGTATACAGGCTGAAAACCGATATCTTCTTTCAATGGAGCAATCTCACAAGCCCAGTTGCGTTGTTTCATAATCCTATACTTATCGCTGTTAAAGGTAGTAGCTTTACCAAAAATAGCAGCGGTTTTTTCACTTATAAATGCTGCGGGCTTTACCAGAAAGAGTGGGATTTTTAACCTCAATACATTCTTTTTATGCAATACATCCCGTACAATGGCGTTGAATTCACTGTCGGTATACATATCTCCGTCGGAGACGAGATACTCTTTTCTCCGAATCCCTTTTTCAATCAGGGAGAAAACTATATTTACCAGATCTTCGATATAGATAAAAGAGAGGAGTTGTTTTTTATAACCTGCTCCCACGTCTAATCCATTTTTTACTGCTCTCATCAGGATAAGATAATCCCTGTCGCGGGGGCCGTAGACACCGGTAGGACGTAAAATCAGATAAGGAAATCCGTCGATACCCTTCAGCCAGTTTTCGGCTTTCAGTTTGCTCTTCCCGTAAGCTGTATTGGGGGTGGGAGTCTTATCGGCACACATGGGAGTATACCCAACTTCATCTCCGGGGCCCATAGCTCCGAGGGAGCTCATAAACACAAAAGAATCGGGAACATTATCCGTCTCTATCAGTGCTTCTACGAAATTTTTGGTATATTCCCAATTTACTTTATCGAAATCCGATTTGCGGCGTGCCTTTGTCAGTCCCGCAATATGTATGATATCATCGAAACGTCCATACTTATTTGTAAAATTCCGGAGTTGTTCCTTCAAGTTCGTTTTATCGCCATAGTACAGGTCGATAAAACGAATGCGCTCGTCCTGCAGATACTGCCGGCTACTGCTCTTCCGTATTCCGGCCCAGGTTTCATATCCCAGTTCCAGCGCCTTGTCAACAACGGTACTTCCTATAAATCCGCTGGCACCGGTGATGAGGATCCTTTTCTTTTGCATACTCTTTCCCTTCTCTTTTGTACAAAAATAGCGATAACTTCAGGATTTGAAAATTATGAAACGATTTAATTTTGTTTTATTGCATGTAATATTTATGAGATAAATTCACATGCACAAGGATATGATTAGAGTATCTTGTGTCTTATGTCTTGATTCTTGGCTCTTGGATCTGTTTTCTATGAAATATTTTATTACTTTGTATTTAGAAACT
>Ga0129314_1000910_pt1 | contig 25238 bp, 26 predicted proteins | sample O1111metagenome_FD_94431 | JGI IMG/M metagenome (GOLD analysis project Ga0129314, IMG submission 94431) | Orangutan individual fecal microbial communities from fecal samples from Wisconsin, USA - O1111 metagenome | ecosystem: Host-associated > Mammals > Digestive system > Large intestine > Fecal... | reverse complement strand
CTCCGCTAAAGCTCCGCTGGACTTGACAGCCCAGTGAAGCAAAGCGAAACGTCCGAGTGCTTGCGTAAGCAAGACTCAGCCCTATACTCTTAGGTTCTCTCCCTCGTGGCTACCTCTTTCCTTACTCACACCCCCACCCCGTCGGGGTGTTGGCGAAACTCGAATAACCACCTGAACATTGTATATCCTGACAATGCAGGGACGCTTAACGCTACACGTCCGCATATTAGTACATATATCTAAGGTTAGTGGCGTTTTTTTGAAGAGCCAATGTTAGAGCAGTTGCACCGATACATTCACGAAAATATTAATGCCTTGTCGGTAGGGAAAATGTTTTAAGCGGTGTTGGCGATACATTTCATTATACTACTTTAACAATCGGTTTTTCGACAAAGTGAAATCCGACAGGGTGTTCCTGTCGGATTTGTTTTTATATGCCTTCAAAATCCCATTCTGGAGTATACTCGAAGGTAGCGCTTTCTTTATCCTGCGTGTAGCCGTCAAAGCTAAGCTGAGCGGCATAATCGGTAACCGAGTTATATTCAAAAGTGGTAAGCTTTCTTGAAAGATTCTTTATTTCAAGGGCTTTTCCGCAAGGTGTGTACTGGCGCATAAGGCTTATCCTTATATCGCTTACAGGAACGGTGGCTTTAAGTATATCAAGTACCTTCATACTGTCGTGACGGCAACCGGGAAGTACGAGGTGGCGGACAAGAACGCCCTTTTTCATCATACCGTTTTCGAAAACCTGCACTTTTCCTGTCTGCCTGTACATTTCCGCAATCGCCTTTACCGCAACGGAAGGGTAGTCGGGTGCGGAGGAATATTCACGGGCAAGGTCGGGAGAAGCATACTTGAAATCGGGCAGGTAAATGTCAATCAGCCCGTCAAGCATTTTCAGCGTTTCTACCTTTTCGTATCCGCCGCAGTTATAAACTATCGGTATATGAAGCTGTGACTTTATGCTTTTCAGTACATCGGCTATAATATCGGCATAATGAGTGGGCGTTACAAGGTCGATATTATGCGCACCTTTTTCCTGAAGCTCGAGCATTATTTCACCGAGCCTTTCCGGTGTTATTTCCTTGCCGTAGCCGTCACGGCTTATGGGCATATTCTGGCAGAATATACATTTCAGCGAACAGCCGGAAAAGAATATCGTTCCTGCGCCTCTGCCGTCCGTTCCGGAAATGCACGGCTCTTCTCCGAAGTGGAGTGACGCTTTGGCAATTTTAAGTCCTTTTACGGAACAGGCACCTGTTGTTTTACTGCGGTCTATACGGCAGCTGCGAGGGCAAAGTGTACATAGTGGCATATTGTTCTCCTTTAAAAAACCGCTCCTGTTACGGAGCGGTCAATTATCTGCATATTATTCCGATGTTGTGGTGTCGGAGGATGCTGCGGAGGAGGTTTCGTTATCTGCTTTACTGTCAGTCGAAGAAGCGGAAGCATCGGACGATGTTTCTTCTTCCTTGGTGATGTTCAGCTTTTCGTAATCATATTCGTAATTTACGGCACTGCGCCATTCCTCAAGTATAGCGTTGGTCTTTTCGCTCTGACGTGAGGTCAAAAGCTCTTCCTTTACGGTCTTCCTGTAATCGCTTAAGTCGCTGTCGGTAACCTTTGCATCGCTTACATACTTTACGATATAATATCCGCTGTCGGTGGGGATAAGTCCGCTTATATCGCCCGGCTTTTCAAGGGCGAAAACTGCATCGTAAAGCGCATCGGAGATAAGTCCCTTTGAGTTCAGCACGAGTATCTGTTCGCCTGCGGTAGATTCGGAATATGCACTGCTGTATTCCTTTACCACTGCGTCAAAGTCTGCGCCCTCTGCGGTAGCCTTTTTAAGTGCGGCATCAGCCTTTTCCTTTATCTCTGCGAGTTTTTCGTCACGCTTCTTGTCGATCTCTGCGTCATCTGCGCCGCTCTCGTTTCTTGCGGCATTTATCTCGGCATAATCCGAAGATGCAATGCCTACGGCTATATATTTGATATAGCGTGCGTCTTCGGGTATCCATACCTTTTTGTATTCGGAGTCGGTGGCATAGCTTGAAGCACTCTTTTCGTATGCCTGCTTAGCCTCTGCTTTGAGCTTTGTGATATAATCATCGACCTCAGAGTCGGATACGGTGACATCTTTAAGAACATAGTTGTTGACTTTTTTCTGTATTGCCGTGTTGGTCTGCCACATCAGGAATGTATCCTCGGTAAGACCGAAGCCGGCGATATATTCATTGAAAAGCTCTTTTTCCTTTTCAAGAATCTTTTCATCGTTGGCACTGTCCTCTGTGCCTGAGGTATCATCGGTGCTTATGCCGAGTGCGGTCTGTGCCTTTTTCTCAAATGAGGCGTACCAGTCGCTGAGATTCTTTGTATAGGCCTTTTCGACCTCAGCCATTTCTTCTTCGGTAAGCTGATCGAGTCCAAGCTCCTTGGCTTTTCTGAGTATCAGCTTTTCGTTGGTCAGCATATCTATTATATTTTTTCTGTACGACTGAGCGTAGGAGGCATAAGCGGAATTTGTTTCGTCAAGGCCGTAATTTGCTATGGTGAAAGAATATTCGGGATAGAAATCCTTGAATTTTATCTGATAATATTCCTTTTCTTCATCCGAAAGCGAGTCTGAGGTGGCCCATGCCACGAGGTCGTCGTCTTTTGCCGTCCAGATATTTTCAACACTTGTTGTGCCGCTGTCCGTACCTGATGTAAGAATGCTGTCGCTGCAGCCGGAGAACATCATTGTACAGGCGAGTATTGCGGCTATCGCCGCTGTTCTTTTCTTCATTTTTATTAGATCCTTCCTTAAAATGTGCAGTAGGATATTTGTGTAAATTGCATAACGTACTGCTGTGACTATATAAGTATATCACAAATTTTCAAAAAATCAAAACAAATTTTCGAAAAAGAGGGTGAATTTTTTGTGAAAATGTGTTATAATTATATCCATTATAATGAGATAGCTGTAAAATCGGATTTTATTGCTGTCTTTTCTGATTTTTCCGGAGGTAGATTTAAGTTGAAAAAGCTATCAAGATATATAAAATTACTGGCGCTTGCCTTGTCGGCGGTACTGACGCTCTGCGCCTGCTCGGGCGACGGTGCAAGCTCGGGTGAAAGCTCATCGGCACCTGACTATTCGCTTGATACATCCGCCAAGGTCGGATATGTATATAATGAAGAAATTTCAAGGGACAACATGACATATATGTTTGAGAAAAGCCGTAAGGATATTGAAACGGCGCTCGGTCTTGAAACCTGTTATGTTGACGGCGTTGCGGTGTCGCAGTTTGAAAATGCCGTAAAAGCACTCAAAAACGAGGGTTGCAGTATCATAGTATCGGCATCGCACGTTTTTGCAAACTCGGCGCTCAGCTATGCGAAAAAGGATAAGGATGTATATATACTCAGCTACGGCGGCACGGCATCGCTCACGAACCTCACAACGTTCCGACCGAAGCTGTATCAGCCTGCGTTCGTCTGCGGAACGGTAGCGGCGTGGAATTCTTCATCGCACAAGATAGGAATAGTCGCAGACGATCTTATGTACTGCTCAAACGGCGTTATAAACGCATTTATCCTCGGCATACAGCAGATATACAAGGAACGTGAAACGGATGTCGAAATAATCTATGCGGAAACCAAAGCACAGACGGAAACTGCGGTAAATACGCTTGAGGGCAAGGGCTGTGATGTTATATTCTCGTATCAGTCGAATGATTACTGTATGTACTACTGCGATTCGATCGGAATGAAGTCGATAGGCTTTACAAACGATATGGCATATTCGGCTCCGAAATACGGGCTTGTAGGATATTATCTCAACTGGGCTACGTTTATCACGGACACGGTGAGAACCTGCATAAACGATAACTTTATGGCGGAGGTTTATGTCGGGGGCTTCAGTGAAGCGTTTGTGAAGCTGACACCTTATTCTGCCGCCTGCAAGAAGGAAACGCTCACCATAGCGGATACCCTTTATGACTATGTAAAGAAAGGCAAGGCGAAGATATTCGAGGGCGAGATCCGTGACAAGGACGGCCTTGCAAGAGTAGGTGCGGGAGCAACGCTTGACGATATGCAGGTGCTGGCGATGGATTATCTTGTTTACGGAGTAACGTATATAGATAATATTATTGATCCTGTGCCGAATCCCACAACATCAGATCTTATAGTGAGGAAGGAATATGTTTCGTAAGGCGGAGGGCGCTGTTACAGAAAGCCGATAAGGGCTGAGGCGGTGCGGATGCCGGAGATTTTGATAAAGTACGCCGATGAGATGATTGTCGGCGTTTTTTTGTGGGGATTCAGGCTTAATAGGGCGGCAGATATATTTTTAAGAGCGAAAAGCTCCCTTATGCGAAAAAATCGCATAAGGGAGCTTTTTTGTTATGCTTATTCGCCGTTGTAAAGCTCGTAGTAGGTCAGGGCATCTTTCATAAAATGCTCGGTCACATTGAAGTAATCGGCTAATTGCCAAAGCTCTGTAAGGCCGCTTCTGATCGCTTTTACAAGCGTTCTTCTGGTGAACGTGTGGGTCACAGCCCACGCTGTAGCACGGCGCTCGCATCTGCCACGGGGGATGACGGGGCAGGTTGCGTCGTAGAAGGCGCCGGTCATGCAGTGTCCGAGCTCGTGAACGGTTTTTTCTTTTCGGTCGGCTATACTTTTCACTTTATGAGGGTCTATGGCGATAATGCACATACCGTCTGTGCATTGGCTCATAGCGCCCTGTTTGCCCTTCATACGCATATCTACAATAAGTATATCGTTATCCTGTGCGGTTTTTATAAGCTGTTCCAATTATCATTGCCCTCCCTTCAGAGCATTGCATCGGTTTACTTCTTTCCGTCCTTTTCTTTGCTGCGGCGAAGCTCAAGCTGGAGCATAGCAAGACGTTTTACATCATCGAGTACATCGTCGTCTATTTCGGTTTCACCGAAAAGTGCGAATTTAAGGCGGGGGTCGGATACCCTTGCGGTATCGCCGCTCATAAGAAGTGTGTCTGTGTCTGTGCCGAAATATTCGGCTATTTTCAATAACGTGGCGAACGGCGGTTCACGCTTTCCTGTTTCGTAAAGGCTGTACGCCTGCTTGGTTACGCCGAGATATTCGGCTACCTGCGCCTGTGACGCACCTTTTGCTTTACGAAGCTGTTTTATCCTTTCGGAAAATGCGCCTGAAACTGTGCCGGAGTTTGTGCTCATTTAAGGTTCATCCTTTCATATTGACGTTCTGTTGTCTGAAATAATTATAACAACATTGTGTTGAATTGTCAATAAAAGAAACAAAGTGTTGTCAAAGATTGTTGCAGTTCAACGAAAATGAAGAATTTATGCTACAAACAGTTGACAAATGTCTTTGCGTGTGCTATCATTATGACAACGGAAAGTTGCAACAGCTTTCACGGTTATCATTTTTGATACGCTTGATAATTCCTTTAAAGGCTATTATAGTGTATATTGTGTACTAAAAAACGTACATGATTTCGAAAATGAAGAAAAAATCAGAAAAACGGAGGGGATATATGTACAGATGCTTAAGATGCGGAGGAACGTATGACAGCAATGAGTTGACACGAACACTTCAGTACCGTGGAGAATATCAGGGAACGGCTGCATATGAAATCGAGCGGAGCTGTCCTGCTTGCGGGTACGATGTGGAGTATTGCGGAGAGTGGAGCGACGACGGGTACGATTATGACGAAGTGTTATAATCGTGGCGAAAAACGGGTCGGGAAGGGGGTGAATATACACGGAAAGAAGAAGGGGCATAGAAATCACGCAGGAAATTCTTGATAAAATCGGCCACTGTATCGAACTTGGGTACAGCGATGTGCAGACGGCGGAACTGCTCGGGATACATCGCACAACGCTCAGGAACTGGAAGCTGACGCACGATGAAATAAGGAGATTGTATCAAAGTGACGGACAAGACGGTGACGAGGAGAGAAAAAAGCAGGTCGAGGAGGCTTTGCTGAAGCGTGCGATAGGATACACGCAAACGGAAATCACAAGGCAGGTCGGAAAGGACGGGAAGCTGGGTGTTGTCAAAACGGTTGAAAAGCAGGTGATGCCAAGCACAACGGCGCAGATCTTCTGGCTGAAGAACAGATGCGGTTATGAGTGGGACGGCGGCGTGGTTGACGATGAGGAAAACGAAGGAGGAGTTGTGGTGATACCTGAGGCGAGAACGGAGAATGAGGGTGAGTTTTGATGAGGGGTGATGGGGAAACGGCAGAGCGGGTATATGGCGAGGGTGGTGCTTTTCAAGGGATAGTGCGGTTTTGGAAGGGTTGGTGTGGAGCAAGTAATGGTGGAGTTGCAATCCCTCCGGTAGTCGCCCGAATTTTTTCGGGCGACAGCACCTCACCTTTGACAAGGGAGGCAAGAGTGTGGTGCGGGGCGAGGGATAGTGCGGAAAATCTCATTGATGGTGCGGATGAGGAGCAATCCCTCCGTCTTGACGGCAGAAAAGTTTGGTGAATAAAAAAGGCGGACGTGTTGTAAGTAAAACGCAACAAAACAAAAGTTTGTGTCGTGCCGTCAATCCACCTCCCTTTGACAAGGGAGGCAAGAATGATGGTGCAAAGCAAGGGATAGTGAGGTTTTGGATGGGTTGGTGCGGGGCGAGGCAGTGGTGTGACAATCCCTCCGTCTTGACGGCAGAAAAGTTTGCAATATAAAAAGGGTGGGCATATCGCAAGCAAACACAATAGTGTAACAGTTTGTGGGTTGCCGTCAAACCACCTCCCTTTGACAAGGGAGGCAAGGGTGTTGGTGATTCGCTACATTTGTGAAACCGGCAAAGCGTTCATTTAAAGGCAAGGGTATTGGTGCAAAGCAAGGGATAGTGCGATTTTGGGAAGGGCAGTGCGGATGGGGAACAATCCCTACCGTCTTGACGGCAGACCGACTTAGTAATTATAAAAGTCGGATATATCGCATAAAAACGCTGTAAAATTTAGGCTTGTGCCTTGCCGTCAAGCCACCTCCCCTTTTTCGAGGGGAGGCAAGGGCGATGGCGATTTTCGAGGGATAGTGCGGTTTGGAAAAGGTTGGGGCGGGGCGAGGCAGTGGTGTGACGATCCCTCCGGTAATCGCCCGAATTTTTCGGGCGACAGCACCTCACCTTTGACAAGGGAGGCAAGGATGATGGTGCGAGGCGAGGGATGGTGCGGATGCGAAACCAAAAAGCATAGACAAATGTTAGCGTTACAAAAGTGAGTGGGATAGTGCGGATGTGAAATGGCGGAGCGTTCATAAGGCAAGGGTGATGGTGTGGGGTGAGGGGATTATTGTTCTTTTGCGATGGTTGTGGGGATGGAGAGGTTCGGTGCAACGGGAGGGGCAAGCCCACTCCCCTACGAAAAGAGAGTGGGATAGTGCGGAAAATCTCATTGATGGTGCGGACGGGGAGCAATCCCCACCATAGTTGGCTCGGCTTGACCGAGCAACAGAACCTCACCCTTTTTCGAGGGCGGGCATGGATGCCCGAAGTTTCGCTAGGATGCGAAACAGGCAGAGCGTTCATTAAAAGGCAAGGATGATGGTGCAAAGCAAGGGATAGTGTGGTTTTGAAAAGGGTTGTGGGTGAGGGCGATAGAACTATATTAAAGCGGGAGGTGTTGCTGAGATGAAAGATAACGATGTAAAAGGCGGAAGGAGGGTGGTATGGTCGCCGCAGGAACGGCAGGCGGAGTTTATGCAAAGGGGAGAGTATGAGGCTTTGTACGGGGGTGCCGCCGGCGGAGGTAAGTCTGACGCACTTCTGGCGGAGGCGCTCAGGCAGGCGGATAAGGCTTGCTACAGGGGAATAATTTTCAGGAAAACGTATCCGCAGCTGACGGAACTTGAGGACAGGTCGCAGACGCTTTATAAAGGTGCATATCCTGCGGCGAGGTACAACAAGACCAAGCACTGCTGGAGCTTTCCGTCCGGGGCTAAAATCTATTTCGGGGCGATGCAGCATAAGAAAGACAGGCTTAACTATCAGGGCAAGCATTATGACTTTGTGGGTTTCGATGAACTGACGCAGTTTTCCTTTGACGAATACAGTTATATGTTTTCGAGAAACAGGCCGGGCGGAAAAGGCACGAGGGTGTACATCAGAGCCACGGCGAATCCGGGCGGACCGGGGCACTCGTGGGTAAAGCAAAGGTTTATAACGGCGGGAGAGCCGATGAAACCGATAATAGAAGAACACAAGGTGAAAAAGCCCGACGGGGCGGAGATAATCATAAGAAAATCGAGAGTGTTCATCCCGGCGAGCGTATTTGACAATAAGGAGCTGTTGCGAAACGACCCTGAATATCTTGCGAGCCTGTCTATGCTTCCGACCGCCGAGAGAAAGGCGCTTCTGTACGGGGATTGGGACAGCTTTATGGGGCAGGTTTTCACCGAATGGAGAGATGACCCGGAGCATTATTGCGACAGAAGATGGACGCACGTCATAGCACCGTTTGAGATACCTCGCCACTGGGAGATAGTGAGGGGATTTGATTTCGGGTATACAAGGCCGTTTTCGGTAGGGTGGTATGCTGTGGATACCAAAGGGTGCATCTACAGGATAAGAGAATACTACGGCTGTACGGATAAGGCAAATGAGGGCATAAGGCTTGAGCCGTCGGTAATTGCCGAGAATATCAGAAAAATAGAGCGTGACGATCCGAATATAAGAGGGAGAAATGTGTACGGGGTCGCAGACCCTTCAATATTCGATAAAAGCCGTGGGGAAAGCGTCGCCGACCTTATGGCACGGTCGCCTAACTTTATAATCTGGTCGCCGGGGGATAACGCAAGAATATCGGGTAAGATGCAGTACCACAACAGGCTGGCGTTCAACAGTGACGGGGAGGCGATGTTCTATTGCTTCAACACCTGCAGAGAGTTTATCAGGACTATTCCTGCGCTTATGTATGACGAAAAGAACGTGGAGGATATTGACACAACGATGGAGGATCACATATATGACGAATGCAGGTATGTCCTTATGGAGCATCCTATCGCCGCACCGGTAAAGCGTGGGAAAATCCCTGCAGGCGACGATCCTCTCGAACAGAGAAAGCCCGAAAGGGCGGAATCGTTCTATATGATGTGATTATGAAAGGAGAAATATGAAGAAAATCGGTAAGGAGCAGGTGCGCAAGGCAAGGCAGACGCTTGCAAAGTATAAGGAGGGGAAGGCGGTACTCGACAAGAGAATCGTGTCAAACGAGCAGTGGTGGAAATTACGGCACTGGGGCGAAATAGGCTATGACAAGGGCGATACAAGGTCTATGCCGGCATCGGCGTGGCTGTTCAACTCGTTGGCAAATAAGCACGCAGACGCTATGGACAATATACCTGAGCCTGCGGTGCTTCCGAGAGAAAAAAGCGACGAGGAGGTCGCAAAGCAGTTATCGCTGATACTTCCTGCGATACTTGAACGCTGTGGCTACGAAAAGCTGTACAGTGACGGCTGGTGGTACAAACTCAAGAACGGCAGTATGTGTACGGCTGTTGTATGGGATCCTGACGCTGACGGCGGTATGGGAGATATAGCGATAAGAAACGCAGATATTCTGAATCTGTTCTGGGAGCCGGGCATAAAGGATATTGAGGAGAGTGCAAACCTTTTCTATGTGACGCTTGTTGACCGTGAACGGCTGAATCAGATGTACCCTGAACTTTTGGGGGAAGATACCGAAAGCGTTGCGGGTGGTACCGAAAACGTGGAAAAGTACAAAACGGAGGATAAGACGGACGACAGCGCTAAGGTCGAAGTCGTAGACTGGTACTACAAGAAAACGATAAACGGCAGGAAACAGCTCTGCTACTGTAAATTCTGCGGCGACAGGGTGATATATTCGAGCGAGGACGATGAAAGCTGTGTCGACGGATTCTATAAACACAGCCGTTATCCCTTTGTTATGGATACGCTGTTTGTGCAGGAGGGAACTCCGTGCGGATTCGGCTACATAGATGTTATGCGTGACGCACAGATGTATATAGATAAGCTGTCGCAGGTGGTACTTGAGCATACGGTGATGATGAGCAGAAAGAGATATTTTATCCGACAGAACAGTGCGGTGAACGAAGCCGAATTTGCCGACTTGAAAAACAGGTTTGTCCACGTTGCAGGAAACCTCGGTGAAGAGGATATAAGGGAAATAAAGGCAGAGCCGCTGGACAACTCGGTGATGAATGCGCTGAGTTTTAAAATAGACGAACTGAAGGAGACGAGCGGAAACAGGGATTTTTCTCAAGGATCTGTTTCAAACGGTGTTACGGCGGCAAGCGCCATAGCAGCTTTACAGGAGGCAGGAAGCAAGCTGTCGAGGGATATGATAAAGGGAACGTATTTTGCGTTTCAGCAGGTGTGCTATCTGATAATAGAACTGATAAGGCAGTTTTATGATACGCCGAGAAGCTTCAGGATAACAGGGGGATATGACGCTTTTGACAACTCTGCTATAAAGGAGCAGAGCAGGGAACTTTTCGGGGTGCAGCTTGGAACAAAGAAGCCTGTTTTCGATATAGTATGTACGGCATCGAAGAAATCGCCGTTTTCCAAAGCTTCACAGAACGAACTTGCAAAGCAGCTTTTTCAGCTTGGATTTTTCAATCCGGAAACGGCGGTGCAGGCACTGGGCTGTCTTGCGATGATGGACTTTGAGGGAAAAGAAGAAATTGAGCGTGTGATAAGGGATAACGCAGGAATGAACGAGGTGAAGATATGACAAGAGTAAGAATAGACAAGTCGGGTCTTGGCAGGGACATTTATATCACGGGACACTGTGCAAACGAAAACAGCGGATCGGCAGAGGCTACGCTTGTATGCGCGGCAATGACAACGCTTGCGCAGACGATAGCGCAGAATGTTTTTGACAGCGAGGACACGGGGGATACCGATATTATTGATGTTACGCTGAGAAGCGGTCAGGCGGTCATAAGCTATGTGACGGACGACGACGGGCTGAACACGGCGGTAGACGGGATATGCAAGGGGTTTGATATGCTGGAGGAAAACTATCCGGAATATGTATCCTGCTACAGAAGTGAGAGGTAAATATGGGCGAGACAGAGAATGTGCAGGCGACAGATAACGGTATAGAAAACGCTGAAACAAGCGAAGAAGTAAAGGTGCAAAAGAGTGAAGAAAGCCTACATGAAAACAATAAACCGGATAAAGCCGAAGAAGAGCGAAACGAGGATAAGGCGGAACTTTTCAGGCAGGCGGTGCTTAAGTCAAAGCGTGAGAGAGCGGCAAGGGCTGAACGGATATTGAGCCTTGTGGCGCAGTTTTGCGGAGCGGATAAAGGCGACTATGACGGAATAGAAAATGCGGTATCCGAGAGGAACTTCGAGCGGTGCAGAAGAAATGATATGGAGTACAGGCTGGAGCGGTGGCAAAAGGAAAGCGAGGAGGTAAAGCAGACATATCCTCAGTTTGACCTTGCGAAAGAAATGAGCGACAGAAGATTCTTTTCGCTGTGCTATAAGGGAGTGGGGCTTGAGGAGGCTTATCTTATCGTGCATAAGGACGAGCTTTTTACCGCCGCAATGGAATATGCGGCATCTGAACTAATGAGAAGCGGTGCGTTCTGTAAAAGCGGCAGAATTAAGGAGGGTACACTGTCACCTGCGGGAGAGGTTACGAAAAGCGAGAAAAGCCTGTCTAAAAATGAGCGGAAGGAACTTATCAGACGGACGGAGAGAGGGGAAAGAGTGGTGCTTTGACAGTTTATGAATGATAAGGAAGGGGGTGAGATATGAATACTGCAACGGGAGGGCAGGCGGGAATATAAAGCAGCCGCACGGGGAAAGTTTTTGCGGCAGGAAAAAACTATAATAAGAAACGATAAGAAAAAAGAAAGATGACGGTATCAGCCGTCGGGAAAGGAAATCTATATGAAGAAAAGAGAAGTTAAATTAAATCTGTTCGATGTACAGACAACAGGACAGGCAAGTCTGTCCGCCGAGATGAAAACGTTCTATGAGAACACGCTGATAGATATGGCGGAGCCTAAGCTGGTGCATGACCGCTTTGCAGACAAGTATCCGATACCCAAGAATAACGGCAAGACGATAGAACTGAGAAAGTACAGCTCGCTTGCAAAGGCGACAACGCCGCTTGTCGAGGGTGTTACACCTGCGGGAAATATGCTGTCGGTAACGGCTAAGACGGCAACGGTGAATCAGTACGGCGACTATATCAAGCTGTCGGATATGCTGGAACTTACCGCAATCGACAACAATGTAGTGCAGTCAACAAAGCTGCTCGGCAGTCAGTCGGGAAGAACGCTTGACACGATAACAAGAGAGATAGTCAACGCAGGAACGAATGTTATATATGCCTGCGGTAAGGACGGGGGCGAGGTGCTGTCAAGAGATGAACTTAGCAAGGACTGCGTTTTATCGGTGGATACGGTATTCCGTGCCGCCGCACAGCTTGAGAGCATGAACGCAGACGGAATAGACGGGGAGAGCTATGTTGCGATAATACACCCTTATGCCGCTTATGACCTTATGAGAAGTGCGGAGTGGGTCGATGTGCATAAGTATGCCGACCCTGAAAGCATATTCAAGGGGGAGATAGGCTCGCTCGGCAATGTGAGATTTGTAAAAAGCACGGAGGCGAAGATATTTGCCGATGAAAGCTGTCCGCAGTTCTATCAGCTGACCTCGGACGCAAATTTCCTTGAGGGAAAGGACTATTATACTAAGTCGGGCGACAGCTATCAGAAGGCAAGCGTTACGGCAGGCGGACAGGTCACAGCCTCGACTTATTACGAGAAGAAGGCGCTTGCGGTGTTCTCTACTCTGGTTATAGGAGCGCACGCTTATGCGGTGACGGATGTTGCCGGCGGCGGTATTCAGCACATAGTAAAGCAGCTCGGCTATGGTGACGATCCTCTGAACCAGAGAGCGAGCGTGGGCTGGAAGGCGGTACGCACAGCCGAGATACTTACGGACGAGTATATGGTGAGAATAGAGAGCTGTTCTCCTGTTTATTCGGAAAAGACGAGCGCAAATTAAAGCCGGTAAAGGAAAACCGGAATAAGCGGCACAGGGTCACTGCGAGGAATGATGACAGCAACGGCAGTGCGGGAGGGTAAGGGGAATAATATAGCAAAGGAGAAATATATGAAAGAAAACTTAACTGAACTTGTGGCGGTAAGGCTGTTCAAGGACAACGACAAGTATAGCTCTGATGTGTTTGTATCGGTAAACTGCAACAATTATCTTATACGCAGAGGTGAAACGGTGATGGTGCCGTTGTTCATAAAAAAGGAACTGGACAGAGCAGAGCTTCAGAGAAAGAGAGCGGAATACTACCGTGATGAAGGCTGGAAGCAGTCGCTGATAGTGCAGGAGGGCAAGTGATGACGGTAAAGGAAGTCATTGAAACGGTTGACGCACTGCGGCCCAGCGAGATTGCCGCAGAGGACAAGAGAAAGTGGCTTTATGAGCTTGAAAGCAGGATATATGAGGATCTGTATGTTACGCACGAGCATGAGGGAATCGGGTTTACCGATACGGAAAAGATTTTGAGCGACGATACAACGGAGCTTTTCATAAAGGCTCCGCACGATGAGATATACATTCTTTATCTTTGCTCGCTGATAGATTTTTACCATGCGGAGTATGAGAGATATGCAAATGACAACGCTCTGTTTGAGGCTTTGTATGAAAGCTGCTGCCGTTTCTGGAACAGCAGGCATATTTCGTGCGTGAGAACCGAGATCACGGGATAGGAGGAAGAACTTGGCGGTAAGAGAAATAACGGGTGGTACGGAAAGTGCCGTAAAGTTCGGCGGTATCGATCGCTCGAACGGTACGCCGCTTGGATACTGGCAGGAACTGTACGGTATGGATTTTACCGCTTTTCCTGCACTTAAAACGGTAAAGCCGTTTTCGTACAAGGCATTGGCTGACGGTATAACGGGGTATATCATAAAAAACGGAGAGATAGTATACACAAGGGCGGACGGTATATATATTTCGGGAGTGAAAACGGCGGTAAATCTCAGTGCGGGGGAAAAACAGCTTGTGTCACTGGGGGCATACATACTGATAATGCCGGACGAGGTGCTTATAAATACCGCAGACACGCCTGCAAGCGTGCAGTATACGGCAAAGCCTTCGCTTTCAGGCACGCTGTTTGAATATAACCAGAACCAGACACGGCCTACGGTTTCTATATACAAGCTGTTGTATCTTGATGTTCCGGAGGACAGCGTGGCGCTGTCAAGCTACAGTGTTGGCGATATGGTCAGGATAGATTATGAATATGGCGGAAAGAAACAGTATCTGTCTGTAGTAATAAGCTCGGTGGGAAAAGAAAGCTACAGTATGGACGGGTGCGTGTCGGTAAACTTCGACACAAGCGCATACAGCGATACCTATTATTTTTATACGGAAAAGCGGAAGATGGACAAATTCAGAGTGCCGAGTATAAAGAATGCGGTCATAAGCTGTCCGATACCGAAGATGGATTTTATAACAGAGCATAACAACAGGCTGTGGGGGTGTTCGTCGGCAAATCGTGAAATATACTGTTCAAAGCTCGGAAGTGCTACGGAGTGGGGAAGCTATGACGGCATCTCAACTGACGCATGGGCGGCAACGGTAGGCTCTGACGGGGATTTCACCGGAGTATGCGTGTACGGGGGCGGCGTACTGTTCTTTAAGGAAAATGTCGTTCATATTGTCTATGGCACAAGAGCGTCAAACTTCACGCTAAGCACTGTAAAGCTGAGGGGCGTTCAGAAGGGCAGTGACGGCTCGCTGTGCATATCGGACGGACTGCTTTATTATAAGGCGCCTGAGGGGATATTCAGCTTTAACGGCTCTGCGTCGGTGAGGATCGACGCAAAGCTGGGTGATGATATTACCGATACGGCGGTGATGACGGCAAACGGAAGATATGTCGTTATGTGTGCGGCTGACAATACGGTGTATTATTATGACAAGCGCTACTCGGCGTGGTACACAAGGCGGCTTGCGGATGTAATCTCGGCACACGAGATAAACGGCAGGCTGTATGCCGTTACCCGTGACAGCAATAAAAAGATGAGGCTTGTAATGCTTATCGGAAACGACAGCAGCTATACGGACAGTGACAGGAGCGAATTTTCTGCGGTCAGCGGCGAGCTTGGCAGGGGTAGCATATTCAGAATATATAAAAAGCTGAGAATGTCGCTGTATCACAAGAAGCAGGACAATGAAACACTTGAGCTGTCGGCATATATAAGCGCTGACGGCGGAGAATGGAAGAAGGTATATGAGCTTTGGGGTGAAAAGGGTAATGGCGAAGAAATAGCTGTCGCTCCTGTAATACCGCTCAGAAGCAGAAAGATAAAAATTAAGATATGCGGCGAAGTAAGCGGTGACGCTTATGCAACGCTGTACGGCATATATCTTGACAGTGAAAAGGGAAGTGAGATAAGTGGATAATCTGAATATAAGCTTTGTTCCTGATAAATCTGCGGAGGACAAAGGGCGGATAAATGCGGTTGAGGATTATCTGTCGCTCCTTACCGAAAGGATAAAATTCTGTTTTAACGGCATAGATGAGAATATTGCGCAGAAGTCTGACGGCGAAGAGGAAAAACAGCTTATTTACAGTACGATTGCGGACGAAGTGGGACAGTTTACCAATACCGACAGAAACTGCGAGATCTTCAACGACTATGAAAATAATGTTGCTTCTGCGTACTATTCGCACGCCGAAGGGTATATGACTACAGCTAACGCTCCGTACAGCCATGCGGAAGGGAGCAACACTGTAGCGTCAAATCCGTCCTGTCATGCCGAAGGGACAGGCTGTGTGGCGAGCGGTCAGAGCTCGCACGCAGAGGGTGAGAATTGCCGTGCAACAGGCAGTTATTCTCATGCCGAGGGTCATAATACGGTTGCGAGCGGTATCAGTTCTCACGCTTCCGGCTGGGGTACGGTGGCAGGAGATGAAACGTTCGCAATAGGAAAGTGGAATAAAACAAGCAAAGGATTGTTCGTTGTAGGTAACGGATATGATTCGTATTACGGAGCAAGCAGGTCGGACGCACTGGTGCTTGACAGTAACGGCGATCTGTGTATAGCCGGAAAGCTGACGGCACATACAGCTCAGTCCATAGGGGCTTCTTTAGGCATCGAAATACACGGTGCAGCCAGATTAGGATATAACTGGACGAGTGACAGAACGGATATTTTACTTGCGGTCGGTAACGGTGGTGACAGCAATCGTCTGCAGGATGCATTAACGCTTGACAGTGGCGGTAATCTGCATATTTCGGGAAAGTTTACGGCTGACGGGGGTGTCGGCTATGTGCTTCCGTCAGCGACTGCCGATACACTCGGCGGTGTGATGATAGGCGATAATATATTGGTAACGGCTGACGGGGTTATCTCGGTTGATTTGTCACCGTATCTTAAAAATACGGATATAGCGGACTGGGCAAAGGCTGAAAGCAAGCCTGTGTATACAGCGAGCGAAGTCGGGGCGGCAGAGAAGAATCATACACATAATGTGTCGGATATTACGGATATGCCAGAATGGACGAAAGCCGAGAATAAGCCTGATTACACGGCAAGCGAGGTCGGTGCGGCGACAGCGGCAGATATTACTGCGGCGGTGAACGCTGTCGAGATTGGCGGAAGAAATCTGCTGTATGACAGCACGGGGAACATCAAAAACGGCTGGAGCGGTACTACGGTGATAAATGTCGGGGGAGGAATATCGGGTAACAGTCTTTCGGTTTCAAGAACAGGGTATTCCGGGAATGCAAGATATTTCGGAATAAGCAAACGGCACTTTCTGACGAATTTCGAGGTCGGCACAAGCTACACTCTGTCGGCGTGGATAAAGGTCAGAAGCAATGTCGGGCTTGACGCAAGCGGGTATGTAATGGCAAGATTCCGCTCGGCAGATGATAAAAAGCTGTACGCCCTGTCGCTGACGGTAGGGGCTGATACTGTAAAAGACAGGTGGATTTACTACGAAAAGACGTGGACGATAAATGACAGCGACATAGCGAAACTCGAATGCGTGGCGCTTGCGCTTGATAAAAACGGCATGATTGAGGTTTGCAACATCAAGCTTGAAAAAGGCATTAAGGCTACGGACTGGTCGCCTGCGGTCGAAGAGGACACGGAGCGTATCGCAAGCCTTGAAGCAAGGGTTGCGGCACTTGAGGCTATGGCGGTATCGGGAGGTGAGGTATAATGTTGGATTTTGGCAGATGGATAGTCGAGGTTGCTGTGAACGGCGTTAAGAGCGGCAGTTTTGACAGGGCTTGGGCGGCTATGCAGCTTGGCAATCATTACAGCCGTGACAGGATAACGGCGGAGGATATTGCGAGGTTTGATGAGAAGATGAATGAGTTCGAGGCAAAGATGAACGAGGCAGATAGTACGGAAATTTATGAGGAGGTCATATGAGCGAAAAACAGAAAAACAAGGATAAGGACAGCGCTCCGGTATATAAGAGCGGATACGGCGACGCACTGAAAAACAATCTTGCCAAGGTTATGGAAAAGAAGAATTTCAGTTATGACGCAGATAAGGACAAGCTGTTCTCACAGTATAAGAACAGCTATGAAAAGTCGGGCAAAACGGCTATGCGTGACACGATGGGGAATGCGGCATCGCTTACGGGCGGATACGGCAACAGCTATGCGGTTACGGCAGGTCAGCAGGCGTACAACAGCTATATGTCAAAGCTCAGCGATAAGATCCCCGAACTTGAACAGAGGGCGTATGAACGCTACAAGGACGATGAGGAAAGTGCATATAAGCGGCTTAATACGCTTATAGGGCTTGAGAAGTCGGACTACGGAAGATACCGTGACAGCGTTGACGATTATAACACAAACAGGAATTTTGAATATAATAAAAGTAAGGACGCTCTGGCACAGCGTAATCTGCAGGCGCAGTTTGAACGGGATAATTACGAGAACGACAGGGATTATAACCGCAGGGTATATGAAAACGACAGGGATTATGACCGTAGGGTGAACGAAAACGACAGGGATTATAACCGTAGGGTAAGCGAAAACGACAGGGATTATGCTCAGAAGGTGTATGACAGCGACCGCAATTATCAGATAAAACTGAACAGCTCGCTGAAAGACGCTGTGGAGAATGAGGAAACCGACAGCACGAAATTTTCGCCGGTTGACGCTTATGATTTTATCAGCAAGTACGGGGATAAAATCTATACGGACGAGGAGTATATTGAGGCACTTTATCAGCTTTACGGTGATAAGGAGGGCTTCTTTGACTGGGTGGAGCAGATGGAGATACCCGGTGACACAAGGGGTACAACGTATCTTGAACTGCTGTATGATATACATCCGGAGATCAGGCCGTCAACGTTTAAGAAAATGGGTATGCCGGATGACGAGCTTATAAGAAGAACCGCAACAGGCGGCGGAGCTACACCTCCACATTCCCAGAGCTTCTGGTGGTTAAATCAGGGGATGACCAAAAAGTAAAAAAGTCAAAGCAAAGGAGGGGAAATATGAGCAGGATACAGATTATTATTGACAGCGTAGCAGGTGCTGTCGGAGCGGTGCTGGGATTTATGTACGGTGAGGTAAACGGTTTGTTCCGTGCGCTTATCGCTTTTATGATCCTGGACTATGTGAGCGGTGTGCTTGTGGCGATTGCGCAGAAGAAGCTGTCAAGTGCGGTAGGCTTCAAGGGGATAGCAAAAAAGCTACTGATACTTGTGTTCCTGTCGGTAGGTCATATCGCAGACACCTATGTGCTTGGCGGTGTGCCTGTTGCTATGACGGCGGTAATGCTTTTCTATATTGCAAACGAGGGAATCAGCATTGTCGAAAACGCATCGGCACTGGGACTGCCGGTGCCACAGAAAATAAAGAATGTACTAAGGCAGATAAAAAGTAAAAGTGGGGAGGACGACAGTGAGAACAAAGGGGATTGATATAAGCAGGGCACAGGAGCAGTTCGATTTTACGGCGGCTGTGTCGGCAGGCGTGAAGTTTGTGATTATCCGTGCCGGCATAGGCAGGGACGAGGACACTTATTTAAGACGCAATATCGAGCAGTGCAGAAAACTGGGAATAGACTTCGGCTGTTACTGGTATGTTACGGCGACAGACAGCGAGGAACTTGACAGGCAGATAAATGCGTGCATAAAGACGATAGGTGATGAAAAGCCGTCATATCCCGTGTTCTGCGACATGGAGGAACAGCGTCAGATCGACAACCTCACAAGCAAGGAAAGAACCGATATGGCACTTGAGTTCTGCGACAGGCTGAATAAGGCAGGGCTTCCCTCGGGAGTGTATGCAAATCCTGCGTGGTTTGAAAGCTACTATCAGAAGGAACGTATTGTAGAAAAGCGTGATATATGGCTTGCGCACTGGACCGAAAGCCCGGACTATCCGAGTCGGTATGACTACGGGCAGAAAATGTGGCAGTGGGGCATTGACAGCATCGCAGGCAAGGACGTTGACGGGGATATTTGCTTTGTAGATTATCCTGCGATAACGTCTAAGTGGTACAGGAACAACTGTGGTGATATGCCGGAAAAGCCCGATAAACTTGAGAATCTGTTCAAAAAAGGCGACAGCGTGAGGGTGAAGCGTGGCGCAAGGTTCACGAACGGGGTAGAGCCGTATTCTTATGTGTATGATACGGTCTATACCGTTCAGCAGGTGTCGGCAAGCGGCAAGGAAACGCTTATAGGCATCGGCTCGGTGCCTACCGGCTGGCTTTATACAGAGGATCTGTACAAGGCGGAAAGTGACGGGATAACGCAGAAATTTGCTGTAGGCGATAAAGTTAAAGTCAATTACGGGGCTAAGACGTATAACGGCGGTTCGCTTGCACTGTTCGTGTACACTAATGTGTATGAGGTTATGCAGGCAGGCTCGGGTGACAGAGAGGACTATATCGTCATCGGGCAGGGCGGGCAGGTCACTGCGGCGGTAAGAGCGGAAGATCTTACGAAAATATAGCATAAAAATAACGCACAGGCGAACAGCCTGTGCGTTTGTGCTTTTAAAAAGTGATAATATGCTTATCTGTAGGTTGTGAATTCCTGTACCCAGTAATACTTATAAGCATTGTTATATGTGCCGAATGCTACGGCGAGATTTTCAAAATCGGGATTGAGAATATTTTCACGGTGTCCCTTGGTGGAAGCCATCCAGCTGTCGACTACTCTCTGTGCGGTGGGCTGACCTGAGCCGAGATTTTCTCCGACGGAGCAGAACTTATACCATAACTCATCATCGCTGTAGCCGTATATGGTCTTGAAGTTTGAGCCGTCCGGCCGCAGATGGCTGAACTTCTGCTCAATTTCACTGCAACGTGCCTTCGCCGCCTTATATGCGTTTGTATCCCACTTATAAGGCTTAAGCCCGTAGGAAACACGGATTTCATTCACGATACGGAAAACCTCCGCCTCTTCTGCGGTGCAGTTTACCGGGCTGTCGGTTAAGACCGGTGCGGGAGTTGCATTATCCTGTACGGTGGGTTTTGCTGTTGCAGGAACGGTAGTTACGGCAGGCTTGCTTTCGGAAAGATAGTCGCTGTGGATATATGTGCCGTCATCGAGCTTATAGTAGCCGGTGTCTGTCAGTGCGGTGACCTTTACCGCATCTCCGTAATATTTATAGGAAACGACCTCAGAACCTTGTACGCCCTCTTTCCTTGCGGAACAGCTTGAAATGTTTATGTACATTGTGCCGCTGCACTTCTTTTCTGTCCATGCAGGCTTAGGTGCGGCGGTTGTCGCAGGTGTTGTAGCTTTGGTTGTCGCCGCTGAGGTCTGAGTGGTTTTTGCCGTTGTGGTTACCGATGTTGCTTTGGCGGTTGTGGTTGCTGATGTTGTTGCCGATGTTGCAACGGTGGTTTCCTGTGCCTCGTTATGCTTGTTGGCTTTGGTGGGAACTTTCTGTTCCTCAACAGGCGCAGTAGTGGAATATGATGGCTCTGAACCGTTGTTGTAGCTGATACCCTCGTCATCGGCTTTGACTCCGAACCATGAGTAACGGCTTGACAGAACACAAAGAGCGACTACGGCGATAAAACCGCATGACGCACAGCCGATTTTCAGAAAACTGCCGTGTGACTTCTTTTTCCTGTCGTATGTCTGAATCCCGCTTTCCGGGTTTTCGGTTTTATTTTCTTCGTTCATGTTCATGGGTATCACCTGCCTTTTGCCTGAACTTAACGGTAAGCATAATTTCACATCTATATTTTAGCACAAATGCGTTGAGCGTGTCAACAGATACTTAAATTGCCGGAAAATATTTGTAAGGGTTGCACAAATTAACGTGTGGCGTTTATGTAAAATCACAATAAAATAAGTCTGTTAAAAATGCACTGTTACAAAAGCGAAAGTAGATGAATTTTTGTACAAAAGGGCGAAATGGTTACAAAACGGTAACAAAATAGTTACAAATTGTTGCGGGTTTGTAATCTTTTATGTTATAATGGCGGTGACGGAAAAGATTTGCTGTCTTTCATGACGGAAGGGAAAGCAACCTTAAAGGTGTGGAGCGGGCGTTATGCCCGTTCCTGCTTTTAACGGAAAAAGCGTTGATTTATCACCTGTCGTTCACAACGGCGGGTTATTATATAAATATATTGATTGTTTGGGGCTTATGCCCGTTTGATTTGGTTTATACGGAAAAGGATTGATAATGGGAAAACTGATGATACCCGATTATCGTGACGATATTGAGGAAACTATACTTCCTGACAGCGACAGTGAAAAGGAAGCGCAGGAGGCTGATGTAAAGCCTGCGGTTGCCGATACGTCGGAGAATCGGAATGAAGAAAGCAACGAAGAAAAAGATAAAGGCAAAAACGGTATATCTGCTGTTGCCGACAGAATCTTTGATTTTCTGGTTATGGCAGGGCAGTATTTCTGTCATATCATAGCCGATGTATTTTCAAAGCCTGCTGTATATGTGGCTTATGCCGGCGTGTTTATATGGAAGCATACGGCACTGTTCAGGGACGCAGTAAAGAGGACGTTCTGCGAAATAGGCAGTTTCTTCTTTGCGCCTTTGTTAAAGTCAAAGCGTGTGCTTCAGCGTACAAACAGGCAGATAAAGACCGCAAAGGAGCAGGGCGACAACAAGAAAGCGGCAAAGCTGTACGGAAGTATAGCGAAGGATGCTGTATTCGGCAAGCAGGGTCTTGCGGTAACGCTGTTCAACTATGCCGCACCGATCATCGCAATAGTATTTCTTATGAGCGTTGTCGGATATGCGACAGGTACAGACTATGCGATAAAGCTGACGGTTGACGGAAAGTTTGTAGGATATGTCGAAAGCGAGCAGGTGTTCAATGACGCAGAGCGCATAATGCAGGAGCGTATCACATATATCGGCAACGAGAAGAAGATAAGTATGGAGCCGGGATATTCGCTCGAAATGCTCGGCGACCAGGAATATCTGACGAAATATCAGCTTGCAAACAAGCTGCTTGAACTTAGCGATACTCCTATCGAGTATGCATACGGAATGTACATAGGCGGAAAGTTCTACGGTGCGCTTGTTGACAACACAGCAGTTGAGGCTGAACTTGAGAAGATACTTGACAGCTACCGCACAAACGCAAAGGACGAGGACGTTGCCTTTGAGAAGGATATAGAGTATGTCCCCGGTCTTTATCTGTCGGACAGTATTGTGTCGAGTGATGAGATCATCAAGCTGATTAATTCCAAAAAGGAAGAAGCGTCCTATTACACTGTGGTTGACGGCGACAGCCATTCGGGAATATGCTCAAAACTCGGAATAAGCATGGAAGAGCTTGAGGCGTTGAATCCCGGTATTATGGATGAGGACTATGTGCTGAGAGCCGGCGAAAAGCTGCTTAAAACGCAGGAGGTGCCTTTCCTGTCGGTAAGTATTTCAAGAACGGAAACATACAACGTTGATGTTCCGTATGAAACGAAATATGAGGACGACGATACACGCTATGAGGGCGTTGAAACGGTTTATCAGGAGGGCGAGACCGGTACGAACAAAATCACGGCAAAGGTGTATTATGTAAACGGCGAAGAGGTCAAGCGTACCATAAAGAAAACCGAAAGAGTGAAAGAGCCTGTAACGGAGATAATCCTTCAGGGTACTCTGCCTCCGCAGTCATCGCATTATTCAGACGCTTCTGCCGATACGGGCAAGAAGTATATATGGCCTGTTGACGGCGGCACATTCTGGGAGTGGGGCTGGTGGGACGGCGGTTATGCCGGACACAGAGGCGTTGATATAGGCGCACCTTACGGTACGGATGTATATGCCGGAGCAAGCGGTACTGTAATATTTGCCGGCTGGGACAACGGCGGACTCGGTAATGCCGTGATGATACTTCATCCCGACGGATACACAACGGTATATGCCCACAACAGTGAGATATTCGTCAGTGCGGGTCAGGAGGTAAACCAGGGCGAGTGCATAGCCGCAGTAGGCGAAACCGGACTTGCGTACGGCTGCCATTGCCACTTTGAAGTAAGGTACGGTTCGGAAAGACTGAACCCGAGATATTATCTCAGCGGTCTGCCGGATCCCGGATATTATTAATATGAAATTTAACGGATAACAGGAAACAACCGCTGTGCTGAGGCATGGCGGTTGTTTGGCTGTCGGAATGCACCTTGACAATTTATTGAAAGTGTGATAGGATACAAATAAAGAGGGAACGACAGACGACCGCTCCCGTGTTGGCTAAGAAATAACCGTCGTAGTTGGAAGCTGTGGGCGGTTATTTCTTTTTATTTGAAGAACTGATAGTAAATATCATAACTGTGAACGCAGTAAGGAAAATACCTATCTGTGTTAAATCGCTTGAAATCAACCGCTGTGCTGAGGCATGGCGGTTGTGTTTTATTGCGAAACGGTCATAAATTTTCTTCTCATTTCATAGATTTACTGTAGAGTACCCGAAAGGAAAGGACGTGCAGTATGAACGAAATTATGACAAGGGAAGAATTTTTAAAGGAACGAAATGCGGTATACGAGCCTGACGCTGTGGCTGGCGGGGACGATGTTTGCAAGGGGCAGGATGCGGATACGGCGGTTATGACGGAGGAAAACGTGAAGCTGAGTGCCGACGGTATAACCGTATCGGAAGTAGTGGTGAAGGGCAGGCACAACAGGCAATATGCAGGGCTGATACTCTTTATAACGGCGGTTATCGGGGCTGTTGTCGGGGCGGTGTTTTACGGAAAGGCAACGGTGACCGTGCCTGACGAGATACTGGAGGGCTTTCTCGAAGGAAGGATACACGGCGGATTTTTCGGGAATGCCGCCGCTTCGTTCATATCGGCGCTTATATGGTGCATTGTGCCGTTTTTAGCAGGGCTTTGCGCTGTGGGACAGCCTGTGGGTGCGCTTATACCGGCATTCAAGGGTATAGGCGTGGGAATGACGTTTGCGGCGCTTGTGAATATATACGGGGCAAACGGGATACCGGCTTTTGCGGTGTTTGTTCTTCCGTCCGCATTTATAGGAACGGTAATCTGCTGTTATCAGTGCCGTCTGTCCGTGTTATGCTCAAACAGTGTGCTGGCTGTGCTTAAAGGCAGGCGTGACGAGGCTCCGCACTATTATAAGATATATCTTGAGCGGTTTGCGGTATGCTGTATCGGCTGCTTTCTGCTGGGGATAGCGGACGCTGTTATAACTTTTTTGTTCCGCCCGATATTCGTTATATGAAACACTTGAAATTTTCGTTTCACGGGTGTATAATGTTAACAGTAAAAATTGCCTTTGGCATGAAAGAAGGATAACATTATGGAAAAAATGGAAGTATTACTGGAAACCTCCGCACGTCACATCCACGTTACGCAGGAGGCACTCGAAACACTGTTCGGCAAGGGTCACGAGCTTACAAAGAAGAAGGATCTTTCTCAGCCCGGTCAGTTCGCTTGCGAGGAAAGAGTTACTATAACAGGCCCCAAGAGATCGCTTGCAAACGTATCTATTTTAGGCCCTGTTCGTCCTGCTACACAGGTTGAGCTTTCGGCTACAGACGCACGTTCTATCGGATGTCCTATATTCGTAAGAGAATCGGGCGATATTGCAGGCACACCCGGCTGTAAGATAACAGGTCCTGAGGGCGAGATCGAAATCAGCGAGGGCGTTATCGTTGCAAAGCGTCACATCCACCTTGTTCCCGAAACCGCTGAAAAGTGGGGCGTAAAGAACAAGGACGTTGTAAGCGTAAAGGTTGATTCTGACGGAAGAAAGGCAATTCTCGGTGATGTTG